>Ga0228649_1000141_pt1 | contig 30405 bp, 33 predicted proteins | sample 61DmetaG_FD_190074 | JGI IMG/M metagenome (GOLD analysis project Ga0228649, IMG submission 190074) | Seawater microbial communities from Monterey Bay, California, United States - 61D | ecosystem: Environmental > Aquatic > Marine > Coastal | place: USA: California | collected 2016-10-31 | reverse complement strand
GCCCCTGCCATTGCTTGAGGGCAGCTATCCGATTGTTGATATGACGACCCATGGCGTTGACCGGGCGCTGGTGCTGGCCCTTATCCGCCAAGAAAGCCGCTTTAAGGCGCGCGCCAAATCGCATGCCGGTGCGCGCGGGCTGATGCAAATCATGCCGGGCACGGCGGCGTTTGTGAGCGGCGACTGGACGCTTTATCGGCGGCGCGGACGCGACCAATTACTCGATGCAGAACTGAATCTGGAGATTGGGCAAAAATATCTGACCATGCTGATGGGGGAAACTTATTTTTCCGGTTCGCTGGTGCATATGCTGGCCGCTTATAATGGCGGGCCGGGCAATGTGCGACGCTGGCGGCGAGAATTGGCCAGTGTCAAAGACCCGCTTTTATTTATTGAGAGCCTGCCCGCGCCGGAGACCCGCGATTATGTGCAGAAAGTTATGGCCAATTTATGGATTTATCGCGACCGCTTGGCGCAAAGCCCGGACAGCCAGCGTATTTTGGCGGCGGAAAGCTGGCCGCTTTATCGCGCGCAAGATGGCCGCGCCAAGCTGGTGCCGGCGGGGCTACGCTAATTCAAGCGGCTCACTTGTCTGATTAGTTTAGGCGCTCGCCCAATTCGGCGATATTGGCATCCACCAATTTTTCCGCCGTCTCGTCCGTCATGCCACCGGCGACCAAATGCGCGGCGGCATCCACGGCCAAAGCGGTAATGGCGGCACGGACTTCTTTTTCAAGATTTTCCTGAGCGCGGGCGATTTTTTCTTCCGCCTGCTTGGTGCGCCGTTCCATCGCCGCTTGCATGGCCTCACGGGCTTCCGCCGCCGTGCGCTCGGCTGAGGCTTTGGCATCGGTAATCATTTGCTCGGCTTGGGCTTCGGCTTGCTTGCGCTGCTCTTCATAATCAGCCAGCACTTTTTCCGCCTCAGCGCGCAACGCTTTGGCATCAGCAAGTTCCTTGGCAATCTCAGCCGATTTATCATCGAGCGATTGCATTAATTTGCTGGGTAATTTCAGATAAATAAATGCGCCAATGACGGTAAAAAAGGCCGCGGCAACAAAAAAGCTTTCATCAAACATGCTCTACTCCGCCGCTACCGTTTTAACCGCTTTGGCGACGGCGGCATCATCTGCCTTTACCGTGCCAATCGCATCCATCACATCACCCACAAGCGCGCTTGCCGCATCAGACAGGCCGTCCATCGCCGCGTCGCGGGCTTTGGTCATGGCCACCTCAGCCGCTTGCGCTTGCTCGGCCAGCTTGGCATCAAGCGCGGCCTTTTGTCGGTCGGTTTCGGCCTGCACTTCAGCGCGCATATCTTGCGCCAAAGTAAGGGCACGCGAGCGCGCCTCGGCCAAAGCCTCTTCATAAGCCGCCAGTGCCGTTTCCGCTTTTTCGCGCAACGCTTCAGCCTCGGCGAGGTCATCATCCAATTGCGACGCACGAGCCTGTAAAGTACTCGAAATGCGGGGCAAAACGATAAGGGCCATCACCCCATAAAGCGCGACGAAACAGATACCCAGCCAGAAAAGCTGGGTGCCAAAAGTGCTTGGATCAAGCTGCGGCATTGGCGGCCTCCTTAATGCTTATAAATTGTCGAAAAAACGCGGGACGCGTTGATTAGACAACAAACAGCAGGATAAGGGCAATAATCAGACCGAACAGACCGGTCGCTTCTGCCAGGGCAAAGCCCAAAAGCAAGTTCGGGAACTGGCTTTGTGCGGCTGACGGATTGCGTAATGCACCTGCCAAGAAATTACCGAAAATTGTTCCGATTGCCATACCGGCACCGGCCAGAGCGATACATGCGATACCGGCTCCAATATATTTTGCTGCTTCTGCTTCCATGGTTTTAACCTCCAAGATTGCCCGTAGGCGTTAGTTAATTTAAAAATCCGAATGACTGATGCAATCAGTGATCCATGTGGATGGCTTCGTTAAGATAAATGCATGTCAAAATGGTGAACACATAGGCTTGCAGACCTGCAATCAGCAGTTCCAAGCCGGTGAAAGCCACCATTAAGGCAAACGGCGCAATGGCCAGCGGCACCAGACCGGCTGACCCGAGGCCGACAACAAACCCGCCGAAAATCTTCAGCATGGTGTGACCGGCCATCATATTACCGAACAGACGCACAGACAGGCTGACCGGACGCGTGAGATAGGAAATCACCTCAATCACCACCAAAAGCGGCAATAAAACAACCGGAATGCCGGACGGCACGAATAATTTCAAAAAGCCGATACCGTGGCGGGCAAAGCCGACGCCGGTAATCAGCAAAAACACCGTGGCGGCCAGCGCGAAAGTGACAATCAAATGGCTGGTCACGGTGAAGCTGTAAGGCAGCATGCCGAGCATGTTGCAAAATAAAATGAACATGAACAAAGAGAAGATGAACGGGAAATATTTCATCCCCTCCGTGCCGACATTTTCTTTAATCATATTGGCGACGAAGCTATAAGCCATCTCGCCCATGAGCTGCATGCGGCCCGGCACAATAGCGGTGCGGCGCGATGCGGTAATCATCAGCAAGCTGGCCAAGCCAACCGCCAAAACCATCCAAAGCGATGAATTGGTGAAGGACGTATCAATGCCGGCGACGGTTGGAAGTTCGATAATCGGTTGCACCTCAAATTGGTGCATCGGATCGATTCCAGCGCCTCCCTCAGCTCCACTTTTGCCAGCCACGCTTTACTCCTCATTTTCTGCAGCGGCGGAAGTTTTCCGTGCTGCGTCCAGCTCGTCCTGCTTGCGGCGCATTTCAGCGACCGTGCGGACTGAATTCATCAATCCGGCGCCCATACCGAGCACCAATAAAAGCAACATAAAGATAGGCTCCGTGCCAAGCACCTTGTCTATCCACCAGCCGATAAAACCGCCGACGCCGATACCTGCCAACATTTCAATGGTCAAGCGCCAGGCGAGACCCAACATATTGGCATTGGCGCGGCCCTGATTATCATCAGGCTGATGCCGCTGCCGAGAGGCAGAGAGCTTCTTTTCCAGAGTGTCCAACCGATCACGCTTACTGTCTTGTCGCGCCATCGTCTTATCTCCTTCAAACGGTAAGACCGAACATTTATTCTGCCCTTCAAACCGCCAAAAACCCAGCATTTCTGCCCGTCGGATGAGGCGCACACTACTTTTAAGCGGCCTGATTGTCAAGCGAGGCGCAACAATCTAACCCATTGATTTTGTTTCCAAATTATCTTTTTCCGCCATTTTGTCGCGGCCCGCTTCGGCAAATTGTTCAGCCGTTGACAAATCAACCGAAAGAAGCTGGCTCACGCCGCGCTCCTGCATGGTCACGCCAAACAATCTATCCATCCGCGCCATGCTCAGCGCATGGTGGGTAATGACCAAAAAGCGCGTGCCGGTTTCATCGGCGATTTCTTTCACCAAATTGCAAAAACGCTCAACATTGGCGTCATCAAGCGGCGCATCAACCTCATCGAGCACACAAATCGGTGACGGATTGGTGAGGAAGACCGCGAAAATAAGTGCTGTCGCCGTCAAAGCCTGCTCGCCGCCCGATAGCAGCGACATGACTTGCGGTTTCTTGCCCGGCGGATGCGCGACAATCTCCAAACCGGCCTGCAATGGGTCATCGCTCTCGGTCAGGGTCAATTCTGCCGAGCCACCGCCAAATAGCTGGGTGAACAGACGTTTAAAATGCCCGTTCACCGTTTCAAAAGCGGCCAGCAAACGCTGCCGCCCTTCGCGGTTTAATTGGCCAATGCCGTGGCGTAGCTTGTTAATGGCGGCGGTTAATTCTTCATGCTCCGCCGTCATCGTGTCAATTTGCTGCTGAATTTCCTCAGCCTCCTCGGCAGCGCGCAAATTCACCCCGCCCAAATTTTCACGCTCGCGCCGCAATTTCTCTAATTTGCTTTCCATCGCCTCGGCTTCGGGAAACGGCTTTTCAGGGTCGTGACCGGAAATGGCGAGCGCTTGCTCTGGCTCAATCTGCAAGGCTTCGCGCACACGCTGCGCGGTTTCATCGAGACGCTGCTTATTGCCGTCCAATGTCGCCTCTAAACGCACTTGCGTTTCCCGCGCCTGATTGACGGCGGCTTGTGTCTCGCGGGCGAGGCTATCGGCTTCGCTCAATCGGTTTTCGGCAATGGCCAAAGCATCGGCGGCTTTCTTGCGGGTCGCCTCGGCTTCGACAACCATATCGGCCAGCTTGGCGCGACGCGCCGCCAAATTGGTCGGCACATCTTGATAGCCGGTCAGTTCCTTTTCGGTCGCCGATTGGCGCTCGGACAGCGCATCAATATGACTGCCCGCCGCTTCCTTGCGTTGCGACCATTGCTTTTCATCATCAGACAGACGCTGCATTTGCGCGTCACGCGCTTCGCGCCGCGATTTTAATCCGTCCAATGCGCCGCGTTTTTCGCCATGCGCCAGACGCGCCGCTTCCACCGCACCGCGCGCGGTCTCGACGGCCTGCACCAAAGCGTCTTGCCCGCCGAGACGGTCAAGCTCTTGCTTGGCATTGGCATCGCTGCCATCCAGCTCGCTCAAATCTTCCTCAATGCGGCGCAGGCTGCTATCCAGCGCTTTCAGTTTCTCATTTTGCGCGGCTACGGAGGTTTCCGCCTCGGCCAATAATTTTTGCGCTTCGGTCAGCGCGGCACCGGCCTCACGCGCCTCAATGCGGGCGCTGTCTTGCGCGCTGCTGGCCGCATCCACCGCATCACGCGCTTTATCTTGCGCTGCATCAGCCGCGCCAACCGCCTGCTCGGCTGTCGGAATCGCCGTTTGCAAATCTTCCAAACGGGCGCGTTGCGCCAATCTTTTGGCCGCACCGATCGGCGCTTCGGCCTTGTGGCTAAAGCCATCCCAGCGCCATAAATCGCCCTGTTGGGAAACCAGTTTTTGCCCGGGCAAAAGCGCCGATTGCAGCGCGTCACCTTGGGCGCGCTCAACCAATCCGACTTGCGACAAGGCCCGCGTCAAAAGCGAGGAACCGGCCACATAAGCGGCAAGGCTTTCCACCCCATCCGGTAATTTTTGCGCCAGCGCTTCCGCGCCCAGTTTTGTCCACGCCGCCGGTGCATTGGCATCGGGTGAGGCTTCAAGGTCATCGCCCAAAGCCGCCCCCAAAGCGGTTTCATAGCCATGCGTCACCGTCACATCATCGACCAGCGCGGCATAGGCATCTTCTTCTTGGCGTTCAAACAAGAGAGCCAGCGCATCGCGCTCCCCTACCAAACGCTCCAGCGCCGCGCGCGCCGCGCGGGCCGGTTCAGCCGCCGCGCTTTGCGTTTCGCGGGCAGCACGATAAGCCGCTTCACTATCGGTCAGGGCTTGGCGCGCTTGAGCATCCTTAGCGTCTAAATCCTGCAATTCGCTGCGCCGCGCCGCCACATCAAAATCAGCCGAAATGGCATTTTCAACATCGCCGCGTGTGTTTTGCGCTTGCGTTTGCTCGGCCAATAATCTTTCGCGCCGCTGCGCGTTTTGCGCCAATGTTGTTTCAAGCGCTTGCTTGCGAGCGGCATATTCGGCGGCGGCACGATTGGCCGCGTCATAAGTCGCCTCGCTCTCGCTCAATGTCGCCTCGGCTTCCGCCAAAGCGGCGGCGGCTTCTGCCTCTGCGGCTTGCTCATCATCTGAAATCGAGGCGCGAATCTCGGCCTCTTCTTCTGCCAGACGGGTTAATTGCGCCTCAGCATCGGCCAGCGATTGCGTTTCACGCGCCACATCTTGCAGCACGGTTTCAATTTGCGCTTGCAAGCGGGCAATCATTTCTTCTGCGCGCTGCGCCTCGGCATCAAGATTATCTTGCTCCAGCTTCAAGCGACGCAGCCCCGCTGCGGCGGCAATTTCACCATCGCGCAATTCAGGCAGGCTGGCCTGTGCCTCAGATTGCGCCGTGCTGGCTTGCGCCGATGCGACACCGGCCTCGGAGACGGCTTTGCGCGCTTCCATTAATTCGCTATCGCAAACCGCCACCGCATCTGCCGCTTGCTGCCAACGCAAATGCAAGGACAGCGCCTCAACTTCGCGGATTTGACCGGAGATGTTTTTATAACGGCTGGCCTGCCGCGCTTGGCGTTTAAGCTGGCGCGACTGGGTTTCCAAATTCGTGATGGTTTCTTCCAGCTTTTCAAGATTGCGCTCGGCACTATTCAGGCGCAATTCGGCCTCATGGCGGCGCGAATGAAGGCCGGAAATCCCCGCCGCTTCTTCTAATATGCGCCGCCGCGCTTCCGGCTTGGCATTGATAATCTCACCGATTTGGCCCTGTTTGACCAAAGAATTGGAGCGCGAGCCGGTAGAGGCATCAGCAAACATAAGCTGCACATCGCGGGCGCGCACATCGCGGCCATTAATCCGATAAGCCGAACCGGCATCGCGCTCAATGCGGCGCACCACTTCTATATTGTCGCTATCATTAAATTCAGCCGTCGCCTCGCGCGCCGCATTATCCAGCATCAACACCACTTCGGCGTGATTGCGGGCGGGCCGCGCATTGGTGCCGGAGAAAATCACATCCTCCATGCCCGAACCGCGCATGGATTTATAAGAGGTCTCGCCCATCACCCAACGCAGGGCTTCGAGCAAATTGGATTTGCCGCAGCCATTGGGGCCGACAATGCCGGTGATGCCGGGCAGAATGTCGAGGTCAACAGGTTCGACGAAGGATTTAAATCCGGTCAGGCGCAGCCGATCAAATTTCATTTATTCAGCCCTCTCATAATCAGCCAAAAACGGCTTTAGGATTTTCTCAAATGCAGCCAGTGACTGATTGCCTTCGAGTTTTTCGCCATTAATGAAAAAGGTCGGTGTTGAGCGCACGCCCAATTCTTCGGCGGCGGTGGTTTGAATTTCCCGAATACCGTCAAGGCGCTTTTGGTCTTCGAGGCAGACGACAAAATCAGTCTCAGACAGACCGCCTTGCTTCGCCATGCCTTGCAAGACTTGCATGGGCTGCTCGGCCTGCAACCATTGCTGCTGCCGCTTGAACAAAATATCGAGAAATGTCACGCGCGCTTTCGGCGCGACGCAATGCGCCAGCATCGCCCCGGCCGTTGCATAAGGGTCGAAGGGGAAAGGCCGGAAGTAAATTTTCACCAGCCCCTTATCAATATATTTTTCCTTCAGCTTGGGCAGGGTTTCGCGGTGAAACGCGCCGCAATGCGGACAGGTTAGCGATGAATATTCGACAATTGTTACCGGCGCATTGGCCGCGCCCAGCGCAATCTCGCCAAGTGGATTGGGCGTCTCAAGCGGCCCCAATCCGGATGTGTCGAGCGGCGCGGCGTCATCTGACGCACTTAACGTGCCGGTCACATCTTGTGTCGCTTCAGCTTGTTGAGGCGCACCGTCGCCCATCCCTAAAAGGGCGGCAAGGCCGATAATCGCCGCAATGGCAATCGCGATAATGATTTGATTTTGTTTGGACACGCGCAGGACTCCCGAATCGAATGGTTGAGTTAAGTATATCCCACCAAAGCTTAAAGAGTCTTATTCAGCGCCCCGCCTTTGCGCCACCTGTGGACAAGTCCGCCTATCCGTTTTTGCGCTTCACCCGCGCACCCAGCCGCGCCAGGGCCTGTTTCAATCGGCTGTTCTCAAAACCGTCCAGCACCGCCTCGGCCTCATCCAACTCCGTCTCGGTGAGCGGCGTTTGGCGTTTTTGACGCGCTTGCAAATAATCCAAGGGCAGCGGCCCTTGCACAATATTCAGCCGCGTAATGGAGCCCGCGCCATAATGCTGGTTAATGCGTTCCAAAATCAGCGGCGACATATGCTGCACCTCGAGCGCCATCGCGCCCTCGACTTTAACCGTCAGCACTGCCCCGCCATCGGGCGACAGCCGACCGCTGCGCGATATGCGTTCAGGGCAAGACAAAGCGGCCAATTGTTCGCCGACAATCATCGGCCAATGCGCCAGAATATCAATCTGCCGAAAGCCGCGCTTTTTCAGCGTCGGCGAAATAATGCGCCCCAACACCGTGCCAATCGAGCGGCCTTGAAAACCACGTGCCGGTTTGGTCTGCGGAATGTTGCGCCAATCTTGCGAGGCCATGCTTGCTCCTTCATGCAATTCTTGTAGCATAGCACATATGCCCACCAATTTTGACCCCGTATCCACTTTGCTGACTTGGTATGATAAAAATGCCCGCACCCTGCCATGGCGCGCGGCGCGCGGTGTCGTGCCCGACCCGTATCATGTCTGGTTGTCGGAAATCATGTTGCAGCAAACCACCGTCACCACGGTGAAGCCTTATTTTGAGAAATTCCTCAGTCGGTTTCCGACAGTCAAGAAACTGGCCGCCGCCCCGGATGATGCAGTGATGGCGGCATGGGCCGGACTTGGCTATTACAGCCGCGCCCGCAATTTATTGAAATGCGCCCGCCTTGTGAGCGACACATATGATGGCCGGTTTCCCGATAATGAAGCCACCCTATTAACCCTGCCCGGCATTGGCCCCTATACGGCGGCGGCGATTGCGGCGATTGCCTTTAACCGCCAAGCCGCGCCGGTGGACGGCAATATTGAGCGCGTTTTGGCGCGGCTTTATCATTTAGAAACCCCGCTGCCTGCGCTCAAGCCGCAGATTAAAGAAAAAAATGCGGCGCTGGTGCCGGCGGACCGGCCGGGCGATTTTGCCCAAGCCATGATGGATTTGGGCGCGACGCTGTGCACCCCCAAACGGCCAAATTGTCTTATCTGCCCGTGGCAAAATGGCTGCGCGGCGCAAAAAGCGGGCGTTCAAGAGACGCTGCCCAAGCGCGCGCCGAAAAAGCCCAAGCCGACGCGCACGGGCATAGTTTATTGGTTGGAAAACGCCAAGGGCGAAGTGCTGCTGCATCGCCGCCCCGATAAGGGTTTGCTGGGCGGCATGTTGTGCTTTCCCTCCACCGGTTGGGATGCCGCCAATGACACCTCATTGCCGCAAGATATGCCGTCCGGCTGGACGCCGCTGGACGCCGAGGTCGTGCATGTGTTCACGCATTTTCGGCTCACCTTGCAGGTGCGCGCGCATCATGCGCCGAAAGGGTTTCGCAAACCCGCCGACCATATTTGGCTGCATCCGCGCGATTTCGCCGCCGCCGCCCTGCCTAGCCTGATGCAAAAAATATGGAAAGCCGTGCTGCTTTAAATATCGGAGAAATCGCCACTGCGACCTTTGCCTGCAACAAAACGCGCCGCGCCATCCGCTGCACCGGCTTGCAAACTTTTTTGACCGATTTGATTTTCAAATTTTAACGCGTCATCTATCGGCAAACCCCATTGGCGCAAAACACTGAGCCGATCATTGCGCATACAAATTTGCGGAAAAGCGGCCAATTGCGCGGCAATTTCCAACGCCGTATCCAAAGCCGCCCCATCATCAACCACCCGATTGGCCAGCCCGAATGACAAGGCCTCCTCAGCCCCGACCGGACGACCCGTCAAAATCATATCCATGGCCCGCGATTGACCGATAAGGCGCGGTAGGCGCACCGTGCCCCCATCAACCAGCGGCACACCCCAGCGGCGGCAATAAATACCGAACACGGCAGAGCGTCCGGCGACGCGCAAATCGCACAGCAGCGACATTTCCAAACCACCGGCCACAGCGTGACCTTCTACCGCCGCAATGGACGGCTTGGTAAGCTCAAGCCAGCTTGGGCCCATAGGGGCTTTTGGGCGAAGGTTTTGCTCTGCACCCGCCACTGTTTTCAAATCCATACCGGCGCAAAAATGCCCATCTGCGCCGGTTAATATATGCACCGCAACCGCATCATCTGCCTCGCCCGTTCGAAACGCCGCTTCCAATGCCTCGGCGGTTTCAGAATCCACCGCATTGCGCACGCCCACACGGTTTATGGTGATGATGTTGGTTTGGCCGCGCTTTTCGCGCAAAACTTTCGGCTCGCTCATGAAATTTCCCTTCTGTTACGAAATCCTAATATCTAGAGATGCCCGCTTATAGCCGCGCGCGCCCATCACTTTTTCGAGGCCGCGTTCAATGGCGGGGCGAATTTCATCTTCCGACAAAACGGCAATTTATAAATCCTGTACCGCATCGCAGGTCAGGTGAATAACCCCCGCCTCATCAGCGCGGGTGAAAGCAAATTCAAAACTGTCTGTCGGTTGCGACATGACCGCCTTTCGGGGCGAACCCTGATAGGAGATTTTTGACATTATTATTTCTCCGTTTTCAATACCGCCAAATTAGCGGGGTAAACGGCAACAGGTCAAGTGACGGGTTTAACCCTCATCCCGTACCTTTTGGCGCAGATTGTCGATGGGCACGAGTTTTTCGCCATCTTTATAATGCCAGAAGGTCCAGCCATTGCAGCTGGGTGCGCCTTGTGCGGCGGCGCCCATTTTATGGATTGAGCCGCTTAATTCTCTGCCCGAGGCGGCATTTTTCTCAGCGCCCAATTTGACCGAGCCATCGGCCCGCACTTTGGCGCTCACTTTTCGGGCAGGGCCGAAAAGCTGCATGCCGGGCTTCACCAGCCCGCGCTCCACCAGCGTGCCAAAGGCGACGCGCGGTTGCGCTTTCGGGCTTTGCGTCAATTCAAGCTCGGCATCGCTCAGTTTTTTCACGCGACCAATGCGCTGCATGGCGGCTTCGGCATAATCGGCCTCGGCCTCAATGCCGATAAAATGACGGCCCAGCTTCTTCGCCACCGCGCCCGTTGTGCCGGTGCCGAAAAACGGGTCGAGCACAATATCTCCGGTCTGGGTGCTGGCCAGCAAAATGCGATGCAGCAGGCTTTCGGGCTTTTGCGTCGGATGCAGCTTCGCGCCATCATCGCCCTTCAGCCGCTCGCCGCCATTGCAAATCGGCAAGCTCCAATCAGAGCGCATTTGCACATCATCATTCAGCGTTTTCATCGCCTGATAATTAAACGTATAGCCGGTGGCGTTCTCATCCGGCGTCGCCCAAATCAGCGTCTCATGGGCATTGGTGAAACGGGTGCCGCGAAAATTCGGCATCGGATTGGTTTTGCGCCAAATAATATCGTTCAAAATCCAATAGCCGAGATCTTGCAAAGCCGTGCCGACGCGGAAAATATTGTGATAAGAGCCGATAACCCATAGCGTGCCGGTCGGCTTCAACACCCGCTTGGCCTCGCCCAACCAAGCGCGGGTAAAGGCGTCATAGGCGGCGAAACTATCGAATTTGTCCCAATCATCGGTCACCGCATCGACTTTCGAGGCGTCGGGTCGGTGCAAATCATTCTTTAATTGCAAATTATAAGGCGGGTCGGCAAACACCAAATCAACACTGGCATCGGGCAGCGCGCGCAATTGCGCCAGGCAATCGCCCTGCAAAATCACGTCTAAAGGCAGTTTATCATCGGTTTGTTTACTCATGCCGACACCATGAGTCATCGCGAGTCCGCCGTCAATAGCTAAATGATTCCAATAGCTTGTAGGGATTCAGCCATGAGTCCATTTATCCACAATACGCCCCACAGCCACCATATATGGGGGTATCAGGCGGTTTCGCCCCGCAATATCTTCGCTATCGGCGCGTAAGAACGCCGATGATGCGGCGTCACGCCCAGCTTTTCGAGGCCGATTTGATGCGCTTTCGCGCCATAGCCCTTATTTGATGCCCAGCCATAGCCCGGAAATTGCGCGTCCAATGCCGCCATTTCGCGGTCGCGGGTGACTTTCGCCAAAATCGACGCCGCCGCAATGCTGGGCGCGCGGGCATCGCCGCCAATCACGGCTTGCGCCGCATAGGGCCAGTCCGGCAGCTTATTGCCATCGACCAAAACATGCGCGGGCGCGCCTATTTTCGCGGCCAGCCCATCCACGGCGCGGCGCATGGCCAGAAAGGTCGCTTGCAAAATGTTCAGATGATCGATTTCTGCCACCGAGGCCGCGCCAATGCCATGCGGCAGCTCAATGAGCGCGTCAAACAACACATCGCGTTTTTTGGCGGTCAGTTTTTTGCTGTCATCAACGGCAAGGGTGAAGTCTTGCGGCAGATAAATCGCCGCCGCCGTGACCGGCCCGGCCCACGGCCCGCGCCCGGCCTCATCAACCCCGACGACGCAAGACTGCGGCCAGCCTTGCGCCTGTTCGAGGGTGAAATCCATGCGCTATTCAGCCGCCTGTTTGGCTTCCGGCGATTGCCAGCGCAATACCGGACTGCGCGCCGCCAGCGTTTCATCCAGGCGACGGCGCGGCGCAAGCTCGGGCGCATTTTTAAAGCGCTCAACCTCGCCCTCTTTCGCCCCGCGCACCAAATCGCGCATGGTGGCGATGAATAAATCAAGCGCCGCCTTGCTCTCGGTCTCGGTCGGCTCAATCAGCATGGCGCCATGCACCACAAGCGGGAAATACATGGTCATCGGGTGATAGCCCTCATCAATCATCGCCTTGGCAAAATCCAGCGTGTCAATGCCGGTATCTTTCATCCAGCCATCATCAAACAAAGCCTCATGCATGCACGGGCCTTCAAACGGCGCGCTCATCACATCTTTCAGCGAGGCCAAAATATAATTGGCGTTCAGCACGGCGTCTTCAGCGACTTGGCGCAAACCGTCTGCGCCATGGCTCATCATGTAAGACAGGGCGCGGACATACATGCCCATTTGCCCGTGAAACGCCACCATGCGGCCAAACGGATTATGCGCCGCATCACCATTATTTTCCACCAGACGCAAACCGTCCTCGCCTTTTTCAACATAAGGCAGGGGCGCGAATGGCGCGAGGCGTTCAGATAAAACGGTCGGGCCGGAACCCGGGCCGCCGCCGCCATGCGGGGTTGAAAAGGTTTTGTGCAAATTAATATGCATCGCATCAACGCCCAAATCGCCCGGGCGCACACGCCCGACAATGGCGTTAAAATTCGCGCCATCGCAATAAAAATAACCGCCCGCTTCGTGCAGCGCATCGGCAATCTCAATAATATCGCGCTCAAACAACCCGCATGTATTCGGATTGGTCAGCATAATGGCGGCGACATCATCGCCCAGCTTTTCCTTAAATGCCGCAAGGTCAACACGACCCGACGCATCGGCGGGAATGCCGTCAACCTTAAAGCCCAAAAGCGCGGCCGTGGCCGGATTTGTGCCATGCGCCGACTCCGGCACCAAAACGCGGGTGCGCGTGGCCAATTCGCCCTTGGCTTCAATCGCCGCGCGAATGGCCATCATGCCGCACAGCTCACCATGCGCGCCGGCTTTCGGCGACAGCGCGACTTCCGGCATGCCGGTCAGGGTTTTCAACCAATGCGCCAGACTGTCCATTAATTCCAGCGCGCCCTGCACCGTGCTTTGCGGTTGCAGAGGGTGAATATCGGCAAAGCCGGGCAGACGCGCCATTTTCTCATTAAGGCGCGGATTATGCTTCATCGTGCAGGAGCCGAGCGGGTAAAGCCCGGCATCAATGGCGTGATTTTTTTGGCTCAGGCGCACAAAATGGCGCATGGCTTCCGGCTCGGACAGGCCGGGCAAATCAATATCGCCCTGTGCCGCGCAATCGCCGAGGCGGCTTTCCACTTGCGGCACATCTTCCAAATCAACGCCGCAATTTTCAAAAGAACCGATTTCAAAAATCAGCGCTTCTTCAAGCTGCAAGCCGCGATTACCAGTAAAGGTTTGCTTCTCACTCATGACAGCACCTCCGTCAACGCCGCCGCAAAGGCAGCCACATCATTTTCCGTATTGGCTTCGGTCGCCGCAACGACCAGCACATCATCCAGTCCGGCATGGGGCGCCAGACGCGACACCGGCACACCGCCAAGCACGCCCTTATCGGCCAAAGCGTCCACAATCTGCGCCGCATTGGCGGGCAGTTTCACGCTGAACTCGTTAAAGAAGGCCGGGGTCAAAACCTCCACGCCCTTAACCGCGCCCAGCGCATCGGCCAGTTGCACGGCGCGAGCATGATTTAACTCGGCCAATTGGCGCATCCCCTTGCCGCCCAAAAGCGTCATATGCGCGGTGAAGGCCAGCGAGCACAGGCCTGAATTGGTGCAAATATTCGACGTCGCTTTATCGCGGCGAATATGCTGTTCGCGGGTTGAGAGCGTCAGCACAAAACCGCGCTGGCCATCGGCATCCACTGTCTCGCCGCACAGGCGACCGGGCATTTGCCGAATATATTTATCGCGCGCCGCAAACAGGCCGACATAAGGCCCGCCAAAATTCAGCCCGCCGCCAATGGATTGGCCTTCGCCGGTCACAATATCTGCGCCCATATCGCCCGGGCGTTTCAACAGACCCAGCGAGACGACTTCCGGCACGGCGACAATCAGCAAGCAGCCTTTGGCCTGCACAGCGGCGGCCAGCGTGGTGAAGTCGGTCACATTGCCGAAAAAGTCGGGGTTTTGAACCACCACACAGCTTGTGTCATCATCAATCAGCGCCAGTAAATCCTCTGCGCCTTGCGGGGCCATATCGGGTTGCGCCAGCGCGAAGCCGCCCATTTCCGACAGGTTTTCAATCACCGCCGTGTAATGCGGGTGCAAGCGCCCCGACAAGACGGCGCGGCTTTTGCGGGTCACGCGATGCGCCATCAAAACCGCTTCGGCAGTCGCCGTTGAGCCGTCATACATGGAGGCATTGGCGACCGGCATGCCGGTCAATTCACTGACTTGGGTTTGAAACTCAAAGAGATATTGCAGCGTGCCCTGGGTGATTTCAGGTTGGTAAGGCGTATAGCTGGTCAAAAATTCCGAGCGTTGAATAATATGGTCAACCGTGGCGGGCACATGGTGCTTATACGCGCCCGCGCCGCAGAAAAACGGCACGGTGGAGGCCGTCATATTTTTACCGGCCATAGCAGAAAGCTGGCGCTCAACCTGCATCTCGCCCTGATGGCGGGGCAGGTCAACCGTGCCGTCGCGCCGCGCCGCATCGGGCACATCGACAAACAGCGCGTCAATATCAGCCGCACCGATATTGGCCAGCATGGCCTGACGGTCGGCATTGGTAAGGGGGAGGTAACGCATCAGTCCAGTTCCTTCACATAAGCCGTATAGGCCGCTTCATCCATCAGCCCGTCCAATTCTCCTTGGTCGGCCAATTTCATTTTGAAAAACCAACCGCTATCGTCGGCGTCTTCATTGACCAAAGCCGGATTGCCTTCCAGCGCGTCATTGCCTTCAACCACTTCGCCCGATACCGGCGCGTAAACTTCCGACGCCGCTTTCACGCTCTCCACCACGGCGGCATCATCGCCTTTGGCAACTTGGCGGCCCGCTTCGGGCACTTCCACGAAGACAACATCGCCGAGTTGCGCTTGTGCGTAATCGGTAATGCCGACAGTGGCCACATCGCCCTCAAGGCTGATCCACTCATGGTCCTTGGTAAATTTCTTGCTCATCTCATCACCCTTTTTTGTAGTTTTGCGGAACAAACGGTATGGCGGCAATCCGCGCCGGCATAGCCTTGCCCCTCACAATCAGTTGAATTTCAGTGCCCGCCGCCGCATAGGCCGGTGGCACATAGCCCATCGCCAATGGCCCACCCAAAGTCGGGCCAAAACCGCCACTGGTCACCGTGCCAAGCGGCGCGCCGGTTGCGGATTGTATTTCAGTGCCCTCGCGCGCCGGTGCGCGCCCTTCCGGCACAATGCCGACGCGTTGCTTGGCCATGCCATCAGCAAGCTGGGCATTGACCACATCAGCGCCGGGAAAATCTGCCGCCGCGCGGCGGCGTTTGGGCACGGACCACATTAAATCGGCTTCGGCAGAGGTGGTGTCCGCGTCAATATCATGGCCATACAGGCACAAGCCCGCTTCCAGCCGCAAACTGTCGCGCGCGCCCAGCCCGATGGCCTCGACATCATCATGCGCCAATAGCGCCTCAGCCAGCGCGACCGCTTTATCCTCGGCAATCGAGATTTCATAGCCATCCTCGCCGGTATAACCGCAACGCGAAATAAGCACATCTGCCCCGTCAAATTGCGTCCAGACGCTTTGCATGAAAACCAAATCTCGACAGACCGGCATGAGCGCGGCCAGCACAGCCTCGGCCAACGGCCCTTGCAGCGCCAATAAAGCGCGCTGTTGAATCTCAAGCGTGGCGCGCCCGTCCAGCTTGGCGGCGATATGCGCGAAATCAGCGTCTTTACACGCCGCATTCACCACCAGCCACAGCGTGTCGCCAAACCGCGTGGCCATTAAATCATCGAGAATGCCGCCCTGCTCATTGGTCAGTTGCGTGTAACGCATACGGCCCTCTTGCAGCGTGGTTATGCCGCCGGGCACAAGCTCCTCAAACAACACCGCCGCATCGCCTTGATGCGCGCTCAGCTTGGCCTGCCCCATATGCGAGACATCAAACAGACCGGCTTTGTCGCGCGTCTGCACATGCTCTTTCATCACGCCGAGCGGATATTGCACCGGCATATCATATCCGGCAAAGGGCACCATTTTCGCGCCCAGCTTGACATGCAGCGCGTGTAATGGCGTTTTCTTCAAAATATCCGTCGGTGCGTTCACCCTATTGCGACTCCCAAAAGTGCGACCGGAAAAATTCCGGACTCACCCTCCTCTGTCGCTTGAACCTGAGAGATTTACCCCTTCGGTGAGCCGTGCTGACACGCCGACTGCTTTCCAGAGTGACATCGCTTCACGGTCCGTTTGCCTGAGAGTTTCCGAGGGCGGTTGCTCCTTCGGCCCCGCTTTCAAGAAGCGACGTCTCCCGTGAAGGTCATATGCAGAACTAATTTTAGCTTGGAGTCGAGACGAGTCAAACGCTCATCTAGTCGCAGGCAAGATAAAGCTGGGATAACGCCGGTTTCGGCGTGAATCAGTCGCCAAGACCGAGATTTTGACGGTAAGCGGCACGGTTTTCTTCAAGCTGCTCGGGTGTCAGCACAAAACCGGCAACCAATCGCGCTTTGCCGTCATCGCCCTTTTTGCCATAAATCACCGGCGGCAAGGTGAGGCTAAACACGCCGCCTTGCGCGGTAATGGCGAATTGCGTGCGGGCCAAGGGCTTATTATCGCCATCCAAGGCAGCAACGAATATCGGCAATTTCATTTGTTCGGAAACCCGTCCGGTCAGGGTCACTTCGGCTTGCAGCGCATCATCGGAATCGCGATTGACCGAGCAGGTCAGGCTGGCCGCGCTCAAGGTCGCGCTCACGCCATTGCGCGGCAAACTATCAGCCGTATTCAGCACGTTCACGGGCGGGCATTGACCCTGCACGATTTGGTCAATATTCGGGCCGAGGCAAGCGGCCAGAAACCCTGAGAGAAAAACCGTCAAGGCCAGAGGTGCCGACAGCTTGCGCGCGCGCTGCCAAAGGGCGGCATTTATCGGCTGATATTCTGCGCTATTTTCGGCCTGTAAATCTGACATTTCAGTTTCCTTTTCCAAGCGCGCCCTTATCTCGCCGACAGGCCATAGCCAAACAGCTTGACGCGGCGCGCGGCTCATTCAATAAAACATTCACGATAGAGTGTAAAGAAAGTGCATGCACATGCTCGATAAGATGCCTGATAAGATGGCTGATAAGATGGCTGATAAACCGGCCCTTCAGTTGACCCTTGCCAAGCCGCGCGGTTTTTGCGCCGGTGTGGATCGGGCTGTGCTGATTGTTGAGCAAGCGCTGGCGCAATTCGGCGCGCCGGTATATGTGCGCCATGAGATTGTGCATAATCGGCGCGTTGTTGACCGGCTGCGTGGGCTGGGCGCGATTTTTGTCGATGAGCTGGATAAAGTGCCCGATGATAAGCCGGTGATTTTTTCTGCCCATGGTGTGCCCAAAGCCGTGCCGCAAGCCGCCAATGCGCGCGGGCTGAACTGGCTGGATGCCACCTGCCCGCTGGTCTCTAAAGTGCATATTGAAACCGAGCGTCATTTCGATAATGAGCGGCATATTTTGCTTATCGGTCACGCCGGACATCCTGAGGTTATCGGCACAATGGGCCAAGTGCCTGAAAATGCCATCACGCTGATTGAAACATTGGCCGACGCACAAAGCGTTACCCCGCCCGCCGGAAAGCTGGCCTATGCCACCCAGACCACATTATCGGTCAGTGATACGGCGGATATTGTCGCCGCGCTGAAGCAGCGTTTCCCCGATATTGTCGAGCCGCATAAAGATGATATTTGCTATGCCACCACCAATCGGCAAGAGGCCGTGCAGCAACTGGCCGCCGCCGTGGAGCGCGTATTGGTGATTGGCGCGCCCAATTCATCAAACTCGCAAAGGCTGGTGGAAGTGGCGCGACAGGCCGGTTGCCCCCGCGCCGACCTCATTGGCAGTGCCGATGATATTGATTGGGCGCATATGCAAAATATCAGCCATGTCGGGCTGACCGCCGGGGCTTCTGCGCCTGAGGAAATTACCTTGGAAGTGATTGATGCTTTCGCGGCGCGCTTCACCCTATCGGTCAATGAGATGGATGGGCTGGATGAGCATGTGAGCTTTAAACTGCCGCGCCAATTGCGGAGCGCGTGAGATGGCTGTCTTCACCCAAATCAATGACGCGCAATTGGCCGATTTTATGGCCGCCTATCCGCTGGGCGAGCTTACCGGTTTTAAGGGCATTGCGGCGGGGGTTCAAAACTCGAATTATCTGGTTGATATGCCTGACCGGCGGTTGATTTTGACGCTTTATGAAGACACGCAAACCGGCGTTGACCAGCAAGACCTGCCCTATTTTCTCGGCCTGATGCAGCATTTGGCGGCGGGCGGCATTGCCTGCCCGACCCCGCTTTTGCGCCATGATGGCGGCCTGTCCGGCACATTGGCCGGTCGCCCCGCCGCTTTGGTGAGCTTTTTGCCCGGGCGCAGCACAGTCACCCCCAAACCGCCGCAATGTCGCGCCATTGGAGCGGCTTTGGCGCAATTGCATTTGGCCGGAGAGGGCTTTGCCTTGCGCCGCGCCAATAGGCAAGGGCCGGATAATTGGCGGCGGCTTTATGAGGCCAGCCATGCGCGCGCTGATGAAGCCAGCCCGGGCTTGGCCGATTTCATGGGTGCCGAATTGGCGCGCATTGAAGCCGCTTGGCCGCAAGACCTGCCGCAAGGCGTTATTCATGCCGATTTATTTCCAGATAATGTGTTCTTCGACAAGGGCGCGGTGAGCGGGCTGATTGATTTTTATTTCGCCTGCCATGATGTGCTGGCCTATGACCTCGCCATTATGCTGAATGCTTGGTGCTTTGAGGCTGATGTGAATTTCAACATCACCAAGGCGCGCGCGCTGCTGGCCGGATATCAATCCGTGCGGCCCATGTCGGCGGAAGAAATTGCCGCCCTGCCCATATTGGCGTCGGGCGCGGCCATGCGGTTTTTGACGACACGGCTTTATGATTGGTTGAACCAACCCGAAGAGGCTTTGGTGACGCCGAAAAACCCGATTGATTATCTGCGTCGCCTGCGGTTTCACCGCCATGTGACAAGCGCCGCCGATTACGGCTTGGAGGGCTAGGCCATGTACGAGATTTTTACCGATGGCGCGTGTTCGGGCAATCCCGGGCCAGGCGGCTGGGGCGCTTTGATAAATGGCCCGGACGGCGAAAGCGAATTGACCGGCGGCGAACAAGCCACCACCAATAATCGCATGGAATTATTGGCCGCCATTGAAGCGCTGAAAAGCCTGCCCGCCGGTAGCGTGGTGACGCTGACAACGGACAGCACTTATGTGAAAGACGGCATCACCGCTTGGATTAAAAACTGGAAAGCGCGCGGCTGGAAAACCGCCGCCAAAAAGCCGGTGAAGAATATCGATTTATGGCAAAGCCTTGACGCAGAATGCGCGCGCCATCAGGTTGACTGGCAATGGGTTAAAGGCCATGCCGGACATGCGGGCAATGAGCGCGCCGATGAATTGGCGCGCATGGGCATGGCGCCTTATCTTTTAGGGTGAGCCGCATAAAATCAGCATAGAAAAAGCCACGGCCCTCATGGATGAGAACCGTGGCTTGAATTTTCAGCGATTAGCCTAATTGGCTGAGCAGATTTTCCGCGCCGCTATCGACCGCCTTACCGGGGTTTTGCTCGATATTCAGCGTTTCCATAACACCGTCACGCACAATCATGGAATAACGCAGCGAGCGCGTGCCCATGCCGTGGCCTGAACCATCCATGCTCAAACCCATTTTTTGGGTCAGCTCGGCATTGCCGTCAGCCACCATCATGACTTTGCCCGCAACGCCTTGTTGCTGGCCCCATGCGCCCATGACGAAGGCATCATTTACCGACAGGCAAACAATCGTATCGACACCGGCGGCGCGTAATTCTTCGGATTTTTCAATAAATCCGGGCAGATGCTGGTTGGAACATGTCGGCGTGAAAGCGCCCGGTACGGCGAATAGGGCGACGGTTTTACCGCCGAATAATTCGCCTGTGCTAATGGGTGCCGGACCGGCATCGCCCAAATGCATCAAAGTGGCTTCGGGTAATTTATCACCTGGTTGAATAGTCATGAGTGTCTCCAAATTATTGCCGCGTCAGCGGTTCTTGTGGCAGCAGGCTGTGATCGCGCAATTGGATATTTTGTTCAATGGCGCGCGCGCCTGCCCTTACGATGAAAGTCAATTTACGCCCAATCAGCGGATGGTCAAGCTTAGACCATGCCGGCATTTCCAATAAAAACGCATCTTCGTCGCGCCCGACCGTGCGCGCCAAGCCGATAATATCATGCGGGCCGGGAATGGTGATGACCGACACCGCCTCCAACGCCGTGCCGCTGACCACCAATTGAATGGAAACGCCGTCAAAACTGGCCGAGCGGATAATCAAATCATCCGAAGGTTCTTGCGGTTGCGCCTGCAAGAGCGCCTTAATCGCCGCCTTATGTGGCGAGGCCGCCAAGCCGTCACGATTAAACACCAGCCTTTGCGACACCTCCATCGGCACACATACTTCGCGGCACACACCAATCAGGCCGCGCATGGCCAATTCACCATTAAGCTGCATGGCGAGGGGAAAGACGAAACCCGCCATATCCTTATAGCCGTTAAAGCCGCCGACCCCGTCATCGAAGAAATAGGGCGCCGGAAAAAGCGGCATGCCCGCCTCAATGCCGCGGCTTTCGCTAAAATCAAATTCCGGTTCCAGACCGCTGGCCCCCGGATAACGCCAATAAGTATGCCAGCCCGGCTTTAACTCGACTTGCAGGGCAGCATAGGCTTGGCCGTCCACCTCGGCGGCAATCATGCGGTAACGCGCCGGGTCCATATCCACCCACGGCCCATCCACCAACGCATGAGCGGGCATAAGGGCGGCGACCAGCCCCAGCCATAGAGCGGCGGCCATTGAGATGTGACGCAAAACAGTCATGTCTCTTTATACCCGCTTCGCCTGTGCAAGACGAGGCAGATTTGCGCGAAAGGCGATTGTTTCACCCCGCTGTGATGCCTAAACTCATCTGATGAGTGACACGGAACCAGATATCAGCCTCGCCGGACGATTTTTAATCGCCATGCCGGGCATGGGCGATACGCGCTTTGACCGCAGCGTGATTTATATGCTCGCTCATGATAATGACGGCGCGATGGGCTTTACCGTCAATCGCCCGACCGACGGGCTGACCCTGGGCGAGATTGCCAGCAATTTGCCCGCCAGCGTGTCAGAGACCGGCTTGCGTCATCTGCCGGTTTTTGTCGGCGGGCCGGTGCAGCCCGAAAGCGGTTTTGTGCTGCATTCAGTTGAGCCGACCGGCGATGACACGTCTCAGCCACAAGTCGCGGTGACGCAAAGCCTCGATATTTTGGTGCAAGCCGCCAATGGCAAGGGGCCGGAATATATGCGGCTGGTGCTGGGCTATGCCGGATGGGGGCCGGGCCAGTTGGAAAATGAAATTCAGGAAAATGCCTGGCTGATTATCGAGGCCGATGTGAAGGATGTGTTCGATGCCAATGTTGAGGGGCTTTATAAACGGCTGATTGGCAAGCTGGGGATTGATTTGGCCATGCTCAGCCAAAGCGGCGGCGAAGCCTGATATTATGCCGCCTGCGGGCTATTGCGGCGGTCGGGCACAAATACCGCGCCCATTAAAACCGTGCCGCAGGTCATGGCCAAGGCCATTTCTCCCAACTCAGCCGAAATCAGACCCGCGAAATCAGGGGCATAAATCTGCCAGACCCAAAACACCGCAAAGGCGGCCAGCACCCCATCGCTAACAATAATCACCCGCGTCCAATAATTGCGATTGACGATTTCTTTCGCCACCAAATTGAGATGCGCCACCAAGCTCATCACCACACCAATCGCCAAAGCGGCGCGAATGCTGTCGAGGCGATTGGCTTGCAGCCATTCAAACTGGGCGTTATCGGGCAGAATATCGCGCATCCAAAGACTGCTGAGCAGCACCATCAGGCCCAGCGCCATCACCACCGCATAGGCGGCACGGCGCGAGCGGCGCAAAATGCCGACGCCGACCGCCAGCAGTAAAAGCAGCACCAAAAACAGCAATACCGTGCTGTGAAACGTTTGCCGACTGCTCTCATGTGCCGCCAAAGCTTCGGGCGACCAAAGATAAAAATCAGCCAATTCCGTATCGCCTAATGAGGGCAGAAAAAACGTCTGCACTTGCTGTGCCGGCACATTAAAGCGCAGCTTTTCAGATGCGCCCGGCGCACCGGAAAATTCGCGGTCATCCGATGAGAACAAGCGCAAAACCGGACGGCTGGCAGGCTGCAAGCCCAGCGCAATCGCCAAATCATTTTGCGGCGGTCGATGCAAAACCAAGTGCAAATCTTGCGAGCCGCCATTTTGCACGGCAAATACATGCCCGCCATTATCCAGCGCGCGCATATAAGGCGTCAGCTTTAACAGGCGAAACCCTTCTTGCAGGCGCAGCGGGTCAGAGGCCGTGGCAGGAGCGCCCGCCAACAGCGTCAGCACCAAAACGGCAAACGCCATTATGCGTTGCAACGGGGCGACCCTAGACAAAGCTGGCCTTGTCGCGAATGGCCGTCTCAACCGCAGCCAGCTCATTGGCCACCGGCGTCAGGCGTTCTTCTTTTTCAAGCATGTCCAAAACGCGCTGCGGCGTGTCCGGCTCAGTGTCATAAGCCGCCATCACGGCTTTGGGAAATTTCGCCGGATGGGCGGTCGCCAATGTGACCATTGGCACATTTTCGGGCAGGACGGCGCGCTGCGCCGCACCAATGCCGACCGCGCTATGCGGGTCAATTTGAAACCCATGCGCCGCCTCAAAGCTCCGCATGACCTCCAGCGTTGCCGCTTCATCTACGCGCGCGGCGGCGAATAGGGCGCGGGTTAATTGCAGTTCTTTTTCCTGCATCTCAAAGCGTCCGCCTTGCGTCAACGCGCCCATCATGGCGCGCACACGAGCCGCATCGCGCCCCGTCACTTCAAATAACAGACGCTCGAAATTACTCGATACTTGAATATCCATGCTCGGGCTTTGCGTGGCGATAACCTTATCTGTTTCATAAATGCCGGTGTCTAAAGTGCGCGCCAAAATATCATTCACATTGGTGGCAATCATCAGTTGCGCGATGGGCAAGCCCATTTGCGCCGCCACATAACCGGCAAAAATATCGCCGAAATTACCGGTCGGCACGGAAAAGGCGACCGGCTTTTCCGGCGCGCCAAGACGCGAGGCGGCGACAAAATAATAGGTGATTTGGGCCATCACCCGCGCCCAGTTAATCGAATTGACCCCGGCCAGTGACATTTCCTTGCGGAAAGGCGCATCATTAAACATGCCCTTCACCAACGCTTGGCAATCGTCAAATGTGCCGTCAACCGATAGCGTATGCACATTGGCATCTTGCGGCGTGGTCATTTGCTTGCGCTGCACATCAGAGACGCGACCATCGGGGAACAGAATAAACATATTCACCGCATCGCGATTGCGAAATGCCTCAATCGCCGCGCCGCCCGTATCGCCTGAGGTCGCGCCGATAATCGTGGCGCGCGCGCCGCGCCGTTGCAGCGCGTCATCCATCAGCCGCGCCAATAATTGCATGGCGACATCTTTAAACGCCAAAGTCGGCCCGTGATAAAGCTCGAGAAGATATTGGCCATCGCCCAAATCGGTGAGCGGCGTTACCTCATCATGGTCGAAACCGGCATAGGCCTCCTCAACCATCTCAGCCAATCGGGCGCGCGGCACATCCTCACTCATAAACGGATGCAGCACATTAACGGCAATCTCGGCAAAGCTCTTTTCGGCAAAACCGGCAATCATCGCCTCAGAAAGACGCGGCCAGCTTTCGGGCACATAAAGACCGCCATCATCGGCCAGTCCGGCCAATAATGCGTCTTCAAAGCCCAGAACCGGCGCTTCGCCTCGGGTGGAAATATATTTCACCTTGTTTCACCTCTTGCCGCATTTGCACGCTGCGATTTCAGAAAACGGATGTGCCACAGTCCTGAAACAATCACAAGCACTATGGCCAGACCAAACCAGGTCACCGCATATTGCAAATGATTATTCGGCATGGAAAATCGCGTTTGCCCGCCACGCGGCCAGCTTTCATTGGCAATGGCCGCCTCACCCAGCATGGGCGGCAGGGCAAATTGCCAATGCGCGCCAATGGCTTTTGGGTCGCGCACATAAAATAAATTGCGCGACGGGTCATCAGCATTGTCAAACGCGCCGCGCCCATCGGGCCAGCGCAAAATAACCGACAGATTTTGCAAACCCTGCGGCGGGGGCGGCGCGGGAATATCCAATAGCCGCGCCGGAATAAAGCCGCGATCGACCAAAATGGCGCTGCCATCTTCCAACATAAACGGCACCAGCATGTGATAGCCCGCCGCATCAAGCCGGGCGAGACCGCTCGGCTTATTTTCAATTTGCGTGAACCAGAAAACCACATCATCGCCAAAGCGGCCGGTAAATTGCGCCGGATGAAATTCATGCCTGTCGCGATTGAGCGCGGCAATATCGGTTTGGCCGGAAATCAGCAAAGGCGGCGCATCGCGGCGCGCATCCATACGCGCCAGTAAATCGGTTTTCCAAGCCAGCCGTTCCACCTGCCAGCCGCCCAGACCGAGCAGCACGGCCAGCATGACAAAGGTTAAAGCAGCCGGAAAAAAAGAACGCAGGGAATGTCTCATCGCCATTCCCTACGCTCTAAATTCAACAGACCCGTAACGGGTTTAGTGAGCGCCCGGCGCACCGGCACCCAAAATATAAATGACAATGAACAAAAACAGCCAGACGACATCGACGAAATGCCAATACCAAGCGGCCGCCTCAAAGCCGAAATGCTGCTTTGAGGTGAACTCACCATTCAAGGCGCGCATGAGGCATATGGCCAAAAAGATGGTGCCGACAATGACATGGAAGCCGTGAAAGCCGGTCGCCATGAAGAAGGTCGCGCCATAAATATGGCCGGAGAAGCCAAAGGCGGCGTGTTGATATTCATAAACCTGAAAGACCGTGAACAAAGCGCCCAAAGCGACGGTCAAAATCAAACCCCATTTCAGGCCCTGGCGGTCATCATGCTGCAAAGCGTGATGCGCCCATGTGACGGTCGTGCCCGAGGTCAGCAGGATAAGCGTATTGATGAGCGGCAAGTGCCACGGGTCAAATGTCTCAATGCCCTGCGGCGGCCAAACGCCACCGGTCAACTCCGTGCGGGAGGCCTGAATGGCCTCGCCCGGATACAGGCTGGCATCGAAATAAGCCCAGAACCAAGCGACAAAGAACATGACCTCAGAGGCGATAAACAAAATCATGCCATAGCGGTGATGCAATTGCACAACCGGTGTGTGGTCGCCCGTATTGGCTTCCTTCACCACATCGCGCCACCATGCCAGCATGGTATAAAGAACACCGGCAAGGCCGATAAGCATCACCCAGGGTGAGCTGTCATGCAGCATTTGCACTGCGCCAATGGCTAAAATCAGAACACTGATTGAGCCGACAACGGGCCATGGGCTTGGGTCTACCAGATGATAGTCGTGATGTTTTGCGTGACTGTCAGCCATAATATTCTATCCCCTCTTCTCTCTTTCCAGAGTGGCAGGCTTTTGCTGCGTATTATTTTGCGCCGTGTTTGGCGCTTCAAAGAATGTATAAGACAAAGTGATGGTTTTGACATCATCCATTTCAGGGTCTGTCAAAATTTCCGGATCAACGAAAAAACTCACCGGCATATCGACACTTTGTCCGGGTTCCAAAACCTGCTCGGTAAAGCAGAAACAATCAATTTTCGAAAAATAATAACCGGCTTTATCGGGCGACACATTATAGGTCGCCGTGCCGGTAATGCGGCGGTCGGTCAGGTTTTTCGCGCTGTAAAAAGCCAAACCCGATTCGCCAATCTGAATATTGACGGCGCTGTCAGGGGCATTAAACGACCACGGCAATTTGCGGTTGAGGCTGGCATCAAAGCGCACGGTAATCATGCGTTGTGCGGCATTACCCTCTCCTGCGCCGGGGGCGGCAGCGGCGGTTTGCGTTGTGCCGCCATAGCCGGTGACGCGGCAAAATAAATCATAAAGCGGCACAGAGGCGTAAGCCGCGCCAATCATCAACACCGCCATCAGCGCAGCACCCGACGCGACGCGGGCATTGGCCTTGCTGTCGGTCTTGACTGTCTCAATGGTCGGCGTGTCGGTCATGGTCTTGCACTCTCTCTAAAGCGGCCGATTGGCGATATTGGCGCCCAATTTAACCAGCGTGACCCAGAAGAACAGCGCGATGAAGGCCAATAGCGCAACAGCCATAATGCTGGCGCGCTTGCGCCGCTCGCGCAGCAATTCTTCGGTCCACACAGTGTCGTTTTTCACATCCGGTTTTGTGTCTTTATCTTGGCTCATAATCCCATCACCTTATCTGTCGGCAACAGCACGAACAGCAGAAATAAATAGAAAATCGAATAGGCAAAAGTCATGCCCGCCAGACGATTGCGATGCTTGTCGCTCGCCAAAGCCAAGGCCAAGCACATGGCGACGAAAATGCCGCCCAGCACCGCCGCACCGCTGGCATAAAACAGCCCGCTAAAGCCCAAAGTAAAGGGCAGCATGGTGACGCCGAACAACACAAAGGCATAAAGCACAATTTGCGACAGCGTTGATTTGACGCCCGCCGTTACCGGCAACATCGGCACATTGGCGGCTTGGTAATCATCATTTTTAATCAGGGCCAGCGCCCAAAAATGCGGCGGCGTCCAGAAGAAGATAATGGCAAAATAAATCAGCGGCTCGATGGAAATCGAATTGGCCGCTGCCGCCCAGCCAATCACCGGCGGCAAAGCCCCGGCCGCGCCGCCAATCACAATGTTTTGCGCCGTGCGGCGTTTCAAAAACATGGTGTAAATCACGGCATAGAAGAAAATCGTGAAGGCCAGCAAAGCGGCGCTGAGATAATTAATCATCACCGCCATAGACAAAACAGACAGGCCGGAAACCCAAAGGCCGAAAGTCAGCGCGCCCTCAGCCGTGACGCGGCCCGACGGCACGGGACGGTTTTGTGTCCGGCTCATCACCGCGTCAATATCGGCGTCATACCACATATTTAACGCCGCCGAGGCCCCCGCCCCGACCGCGATAAGCAAAATGGCGGCCACCGCCATCACCGGATGCATATCGCCCGGCGCCATGACCAGCCCGACCAATGCGGTAAACACGACCAGCGACATGACGCGCGGTTTCATCAGCGCAATATAATCGGCAGCAGAGCCGACATCCGTAGATGCCGACTCCTGCATTTTCAGCAATGTCTCTTTATGAGCCTCTTTATAGGTCTGAGACATTATATCCGCCTATTTCACTTTTGGCAGTTCAGAGAACTGGTGGAAAGGTGGCGGAGAAGACAGGGTCCATTCCAGTGTGGTTGCACCTTCACCCCATTGATTGGCACCGGCCGGCTGCTTGCGCGCCAACGCATGGAAGACACCAAACAAGAAGATGAGGACACCGAAAGCGGCGATATAGGAGCCGATAGAGGACCAATAATTCCACCCTGCATACGCATCCGGATAATCCGCATAACGGCGCGGCATACCGGCCATGCCGAGGAAGTGCTGCGGGAAGAACAATAAGTTCACGCCGATAAAGGTGACCCAGAAATGCAGCTTGCCGATAAATTCGGAATAAGTGTAGCCGAACATTTTGCCGAACCAGTAATACCAACCGGCGAAAATGGCGAACACCGCACCCAGCGACAGCACATAATGGAAATGCGCGACCACGAAATATGTATCGTGATAAGCGCGGTCAACACCGGCATTGGCCAGCATCACGCCCGTGACACCCCCCAGCGTAAACAGGAAGATGAAGCCCAGCGCCCACAGCATAGGCGTTTTAAACTCAATCGAGCCGCCCCACATTGTGGCAATCCAAGAGAAGATTTTCACCCCTGTCGGCACGGCGATAACCATCGTCGCGGCCACAAAATAGGCTTGTGTGTCAACTGAGAGACCGGCTGTGTACATGTGGTGCGCCCACACGACAAAGCCGACGCCGCCAATGGCGACCATCGCATAAGCCATGCCGAGATAACCGAAAACCGGCTTTTTCGAGAAGGTTGAAACGATTTGGCTGACCATGCCGAAGCCCGGCAGGATGAGAATGTAAACTTCCGGATGGGCGAAGAACCAGAATAAATGCTGGTATAAAATCGGGTCGCCACCACCGGCAGGGTCGAAGAATGTTGTGCCGAAATTACGGTCGGTCAACAGCATGGTAATCGCACCGGCAAAGACCGGCAGCGACAAGAGCAGCAAGAAGACAGTGACCAAAATCGACCAGACGAAAAGCGGCATTTTATGCAGGGTCATGCCCGGCGCGCGCATATTAAAAATCGTCGTGATGAAGTTAATCGAACCCAAAATTGAGGAGATACCCGCAACGTGCAGCGACAAAATCGCATAATCCATTGCCGGACCGGGCTGACCGCTGGTTGAAAGCGGCGGGTAAATGGTCCAGCCACCACCCACGCCATCATTGCCCGGAGGGCCTTCAGCGAAAATCGACATGACCAGCAAAATAAACGATGCCGGAAGCAGCCAGAAAGAAATATTATTCATGCGCGGAAAGGCCATATCCGGCGCGCCAATCATCAGCGGCACAAACCAGTTGCCAAAGCCGCCAATCATGGCGGGCATCACCATGAAGAAAATCATGATAAGGCCGTGGCCGGTAACCAGCACATTATAAAGGTGGTAATCGCCACCCAAAATGCCATCACCCGGCGTTTGCAATTCCATACGCATAATCACCGACATCAGACCGCCCAAGACACCCGCGAAAATCGCGAAGATGAGATACATGGTGCCAATATCTTTGTGATTGGTCGAATAGAGGTAGCGACGCCATCCGGTCGGATGGTCTTCATGTTCGTGAGCGGCTGCTTGTTCGGTTGCCATCAGACAGTCTCCCTCTTACTGACGCGCTGCGTCTTCAAGTTCAGCCGAAGCCACCATGGCGTCAGCATTGTCAATTTCTGCATATTCGTTTTTCGCCTCTTCCACCCAAGCGGCGAATTCGGCTTTCTCAACCACTTCAATGCGAATGGGCATAAAGGCGTGGCGAATACCGCAAAGCTCGGAGCATTGACCGTAAAAAGTGCCGGTCCGCTCGGCCTTGAACCAAGTCTCGTTCAAGCGTCCGGGCACGGCGTCCATTTTCAGGCCAAAAGCCGGCATGGCGAAAGCATGCAGCACATCAGCGGCGGTCACAATCACCCGCACTGTTGTATCCACCGGCACCACCATAGCGGTATCCGTGGCCAAAAGGCGGGGCTGGTCGCCGCGCTCTTCATCACTCAGCATTAAGGAGTCAAAAGCAAAATCGCCATGGTCGGGATATTCATAACCCCAATACCATTGATAGCCGACCGCTTTGACGGTCATTTCGGCCTGCGGAATTTCGCGTTGGAAATATAAAAGGCGGAAAGACGGAATGGCAATCACCACCAAAATGACAATCGGCACGACGGTCCAAATCACTTCGACCAGAGTATTATGCGTTGTCTTGCTGGGTTGCGGATTGGCTTTGGCGTTAAACCGCACCATCACATAAAGCATGAGCCCAAGAACAATCACGCTAATGGCGGCCATTAAAATCAACAGAAAATCGTTGAAATCCGTAATCATTGTCATGTTTTCAGTGGCGGCTTCTTGAAAACCGATCTGCCATTCTTCCGGCTGTGATGCCAAAGCGGCGGCCATACCCATAGCGAAAAACGCTGTCAGGCTCACACCTAATTTACTGAGTTTGCTGAAAAGACCCATGTGCTGTCCCCATTAATGTTGAGGCAGAGACTCACCCTGCCTTTTTTCATGCTCTCATATACAAAATTAACACGGCATTGAACACTGCCAGTCTTATCTGTGCGACTTTATGACCATTGCCATAAAAGCATCCTGACAAGACTTGCTTCAACCCCCATCAGACGACATATTAAGTGTACACATTTTGGTCACCAATAAGGAGAGTGCCGTGAGCCGCAATCCACAGGAATTGTTTTTTAATCAAGCCGGTCTCGATTTAGGTCAAACGCATAAATTCACGGAAAAAGCCCTGCACGGCGCCG
>Ga0228649_1000139_pt1 | contig 30461 bp, 25 predicted proteins | sample 61DmetaG_FD_190074 | JGI IMG/M metagenome (GOLD analysis project Ga0228649, IMG submission 190074) | Seawater microbial communities from Monterey Bay, California, United States - 61D | ecosystem: Environmental > Aquatic > Marine > Coastal | place: USA: California | collected 2016-10-31 | reverse complement strand
AAGGAAAGGTAGAGGAAAAAATAAACACTTGAGTAAAAAAACAAAAAAAATAAAAAGAGAAAAGAAAAAGGTAGAAAAAAAAGAAAGAGAATTTTATAATAGAATGATACAGCCTGTTCCAAATGCTGAATTTTCACAAAAAAATTTAACAGGAGGCAAAGGAAAGCGTAAAACAATGAAAAAAAGAAAGCGTAAAACAAATAGAAGAAGATAATATATTTAATATGAAAATAACAATAAATATAAGTCAAGAGATTAAGGTTATTACTAGTTTATAAATACTAAAATTGAAAAAAAAATAATTATAAGAAAATGTAATATATCTAAATGATTATGAAGAACTCTATCTTATCTATTATACTAATAGTATCAACCGCTAATGTTTATGGAATACGTCGAACCGAAGTAGTTTCGACGCAATCTACTATTAAATCTTGGAACTGTTCGTTTGTTGATAATATTTGTAAATGTCCTGAAAGTTGTATGATACCTGAAAAAACTGAAAATTATTGTGTATTACAAAATTGTTATAAATACGATGAAAATTTGGGAGAATGTAGTGAAGACGGGTTTAATCATTTAACCCCTGTAATTTTACAAGCAATTCCTTTCACAGGAGTATTTGGAAGTGGATATGGTAATATAGGTAGATGGGATATATTTGGATTATATATGGGTATTAGTCTAGGTGGTTGTACATTTATACTATGTTCGTTGTGTGGTTGTTTATTTTGTTGTCCTCAAGATAAGGATGGTGAAACAAAGGAGACAGCATTATTGTGTTGGAGTAGATGCGGATATTGTGTATGGTTAATGGTATTATTAGGATTTTATATATCAGGTATAATTCAAATGGCTACCCCTGGTAGCGTGTTAGATGAAAATGGTTGTCCATTGGTATTTTAAATAGTAAAATAAAAAATATATAAAATTTTTTCATGATTTTTATATATTTTTCTCTCCAAATTTTAATAAAACAAACTTTCTACCAAAAAAAAAAAGATTACCATTTAGATTTTTTAACATTAATAGAAGGACCTTTCCTTCCGGCTTTAGGGTCGAATTGATTGTCTTCTTCATCGTCAGAACCAATATCTTTGCTCATATCCCAAAACTCCTTGGAACCCAATCTAAAGTCACCATGACCTGTAGCCTTATACCAGAAAATTTGGTCTTCAAGTTTATTAGATTTAGCATTATTTGATACTACAAGACATTCATAATTTTCGGTACATTGATCCATTACTTGACAAAAACTTTCAAATGTAGGAAACATTCCCGCAAAATTTTCATAAATTCTCTTTCTGTTAGCAATATAAGGTTCTCTAAGAATAAATGTATAATCAATATTTGTTCTTAAATTAGGAGGAACTCCTAAAGGGTATTGCATAGTAATGACAAGCATAAGTTTCCAATGTCTTCCATTCATAAATAATAATCTCATAAGTTTATCACGAGCCCAAGTGTTATCATATAAACAATCATCTAATATAACAAACGTTCTTGGGTCAATAGTAGAACGACCATAAGCTTCAGTTTCTTTTTTTAATTGCCTAACAACCATTTTTTGTCTTTTTAATATATTTTCAATAATGGCACTATTATATTCATCGTGAATAAAAAGCTTGGGAACCATTTTACCATAAAAACCATTTCCTGCCTCAGTTCCTGATATAACAGTACCAATAGGAATATCTTGGTGATAATATAATAGGTCTCTTACCAAAAAACTTTTACCTGTATCACGACGTCCAATTAATACAATAACAGGTCCTTGATTTTCATTTGGTTTAAATGTAATTTTTTTCATATCAAACTTTTTTAGTTCTAAATTCATTATATTAAATAATTGAATAATTTTTTTAATATAATAACGCAAGAATTAGTTTAAAACTATAAAAAATATTATACATATGAATTAATGTTCAGTATTTATTATAATAAAAATAATAACTCGACTTTTTTTAATCATTTAGAAAAAACTGATTTTCAAAATGTTCAAAATTACGTTCCTTTGTATGGAAAATATTTTAATTTAGATGAAAAAAATTATAACTCAATCAATTTGAATCATAAAAATAGGATAAATTCTATTGTTAAACAATACACAAATAATAGCTTTAAGATTACTTGTTTGGATAATAGCAATAATAAAATAACAACAGATTCATTTTTTAAATTTAGCCCACTATTAGATCCTGTTAAATTTATGGTTGGTAAATATAAAAATATAACAAAAGAAAAACTAACATCATTGCCTAGATTAAACAATAACACAAATATTCACGAAAAAGTATTGGATCAAAATAACTCGGCATATGTAGATAGTTTTTTCTCATATTTGACAAGTCAATTAAATAACAATAGTGGATTTATACATGGATTAGATTTTTATGGTTCATTTTTAGGTATCAAAAATAAATTAAAATTAAATGTTTATGATGACTTAGAATATTTATTTGATTCTGATTTCTTTCACAAACAAAAAAATAAATTATTTGATGTAGATGATGTGGACGAGGAAAGATTATTAGAAGGTGACACTAGAAATTATAGGAAGAAATTGGTATTAGAAAGTGAAGAAGTAAATTTAGATATTGAGTCTATTGACGAGTATCCAATGAATGGATGTTTTAAATTAACGGAAAAAAACTTAGAAAAACACGACAACGAATTAAAAGAAGAATACAGTGTAGTAAATAATGAAAAAAATAATAATAAAAGCGAGAAGCGCACAAATTCAACTTGTTCATCTCGAACAAGTAATACATCAAATGAAGAGGATAGCGAAGAATATAGTGAAGAGAATAGCGAAGAAAATAGTATTGAAAGTTGTGAAAACTCGCAAATGAGTGATTATTCAAGTTTATCAGAGGAAAATATATATGCAGTAATAAATAATTTTCCAGTTCAAATAATTTGTCTTGAAAAAATGGATAATACTCTTGATTATTTATTAAACGATGAAGAAGATAGTGATAAAACTGAAAGTCTAAATAGTAGAGAATGGGCATCTTGTTTGTTTCAAATAATAATGACGTTAATTACTTACCAAAAAATTTTCGATTTCACACATAATGATTTACATACAAATAATATAATGTATCAGAAAACAGAAAGAACATTTATTAATTATAAATACAATAATGTATATTATAGGGTTCCTACTTATGGTAAAATTTTTAAAATAATTGATTTTGGAAGAGCAATATATTGTTTTAACGGAAAGACAATTTGTAGTGATAGTTATCATCCAAAGGGTGACGCTGCTACGCAATATAATTTTGAACCATATTTTAATGAAAATAAACCACGGTTGAAACCAAATAAAAGTTTTGATTTATGTAGATTAGCTTGTTCATTATATGATTTTTTTGTCGATGATATTGAAAATGAAAAAAAAATAAAAAATCCAATAGCAAAATTGATTATAAAATGGACAAAAGATGATAAAAATAGAAATATATTATATAAAAATAATGGAGAAGAACGGTATCCAGATTTTAAATTATACAAAATGATTGTGCGTACTGTACACAATCATATTCCCGAAGATCAATTAAGAAATCCTATTTTTTTAAAGTATAAATCTTCAAAAAAGAAGATTAAGAAGGGAAAAATTATTAATATCGATAATATGGAATCTATGATTTAAACTTTTTTTTTACAACATTCTAAACAAATTTCATCTCCTTCTGGTCCCATAGTAACAACTTCATTTTTATATTTTTTACACACAAAACATTTCATATAACTGATTTTATCAAAAATACCTGGATAACTATCTTGTGTTCCAAACATTCCAAATATAATCGATATAATAATATTACTAATTTTATTCTTTGTAATTTTGTGTATATATTCTGTTGAATAATAATATCCCTTTAAAGCACCTTTAATAGCAGAAGTAGATACACGAGCATTATCCAATGACCAATATTTATGTTTATTATCGGTCATAATTAAACAAGAATCATACATAAATTTTAAGAAATTTTTTATAAAAATATGATCGTCATTTAACCAATCCATATTTTCTTTTAATTCATTAAATATTTCATTATTACTTAATTGTTCGTCTAGAAATGTTTTTAAGCTTATTTGAAATTCATTCATTTTTCTCATCCAATCATGAATACTTTGATATTTAATAACCGGTTTTAATTGACCGTCTTTACATAACTTAATATTATCCAACCAATCCTTATCATATAATACTCTACAAGTAAGTGCTAATTTTTCCATTATATATAATATAAATAGTATGTTTAAATTATTTAAATTATATTATTAAAACCCTGGATCATTTGTAAAAACTTCAGGCAATGAAGATGTAATATTTGTTTCACCAATTTGTGAGATAACAAAATTACCCAATATAACACTTAAATAAACCAAAACAGTATCTCGAACAAGAACCTTTAATGGTTTATTTTCTTTTAAAACAAATCGCATTTCAATAAATTTAAATATTAAGTAACTAACTGAAATAGCTAAACCAGCAATCATAGAATTAGTCATTTATATAATTTTTCATTAATAATTATATAAAAATACGCATTAATAGTATTTACGCCAATACTTCAATATCATCTAAAATTGGGTCAGGTGTTAAATCTAATTTTGAATTTAAATCATGAACATCTAGATTATCTAAATTAAGTTTAGCATCGTCAAAAATTTTAATACTATCTCCGTCATCTTCATCATCATATTCTGCTTCTTCTTCTTTGCGTTTTTGATTTTGTTCATTGCTTATTTTTTCTAAACGTTCTACTGTTTTCGGGGCATTAATTTCACTTGATTTATTTGTACCCATATCTAATACACTATCCATATCATTAAAAGTTAATTTGCCTGGAGCAGCATCTATTTTTGGTTCAGTAGACAATTCTTTTTTGTTTTCCATAGTAGATGTATCTAAAACAGGTTTAAATTTTTCAATAGCGTCATCCTTTTCCGTTTTAATTGTTAATTTAATATTATGATCTGTTGATACTGAGTTTCCAACAGCAGACTCTACTATATTATTTGACGCATTACTATCAGTTTCTTTTTTAACCGTTTCGCTATTTTTAACAATATCTGGTTTATCTGTTTTACTAACATTAATTTCTGTTTCTTCTTTTTTATTTGCTTTATCAAGTAATTCTTGTGTAGTTGTTTCTTCCATCTGTTTAGCAACAGCTTCTTCTACATTTTTCTCTAATGTTTCTTCTATTACTTCTTCATCAATAGTCTCATCTATATAAGCACGTAATATACTTTCAACAGGCATACTATCTCTAATGACTCCTAAAATACATTCATAACTTATAAGTTCACATTCTCTCATATTTTTTTGGTGCTGTAAAGCGGGTATTTGTGTTTCAAATAAATAAACGTTTGAATATAGCTTTCTAGCAAATGAAATATAACATTTATGAATAAATACATTTAGCTTTGGAATATCTAAATCAATCTTCTTTTGTTTTTGCGATACTCGAATAGATGTAAGGATTTTCAATTGTGTAATATGAACACAAGTTAATAAGTCTTCTAAATAAGGACAGTTAGAAGCCTCTACAATTCTTTTTGTTTCTTCGGTAACAATAGTATCATTCCATTTTGGAACACGTGAAAGAAAATTTTGAAAAGTCATTAAATATTTTTCATTTTCATCATTATCTTTACATAAATTTACTGCTTCGTTAAAAATAGATTTAATACCTTGAATTAGTAAAGGAGTCAAAGTGCTAACTAATCTAGAAGAATATTCACTTTTTGCCTCAGATAACACATTTACATTATAATCATCCATTTACATTTCTAATATATTTTCTAAATTTAAGTTTTTCCGCAAAAAGAATAAATTTAAAATTGTAAGCATTAGTAATTGTTCGTCTCTAAATTGAGAACGTATCTTATCAAAATAAATCAAAAATAAATACTTATTTTCTTTTTTAAAGGAAGGACCCTCTAATGTTTTTATAATATCTATACTATTAAAGGATTTTTGATATAATATTTCTGTTAAAGCAATACAAGATTTTATATCTTTAAAATTCTTTTTTGTTTCTAATTTTTTTCTTAACCATTTTTGTCTTTTTAAAATAAAATTATTATTACTTAAATGATGTTTAAAATGTTCATATAAACTTATTGTTGAATTATTTATTTTCGGCATGGGAATATAGATATTGCAAAATCTTGATAAAATTGGTTTTAATAATCTATTTACATTATTAACTAAAATAAAAAAACGTGTTGTATGTGAAAATTGCTCTATACATCTTCTTAATGCCGATTGAGCATCTATTGTTAACTGATCTGCATTAAATAATACAATACTTTTGAATAAATTATTATTTTTATTGTGTATATTTGTTTTCGCAAAAAATTTTAATTCATCCCGGATAAAACGAATACCTTTACTATGGGCACAATTTACATGCATAACATATTGGGTTAATTTCTGCTTATCGTTTTCATATATATCATTTATAAATCCATTTAAAATATTTCTTTTACCACTTCCCGATGGACCATGTAATATAATATGAGGAACCTTATTTTCTTTTATGAAAAAATTTAATTTATTATGAATGTTTTCATGTATAGTCAAAGACATATAATAATTATAATTGAATTATCTCTAACTATAATTATTTAAAAATTATTTATCTTCTCCTTTTTGTTCTCTTTCTTCCCCTGCGTCTTTTTTTAAGACTTTTTTTCCTTTTTCGGGTTTTTCTCTTTCCTTTTCTCTTTCTTTTACTCGTCTTTTTCCCTCCCTTTCTCTTTCTATTGCGTTTTCTTGTTTTCTTCCCACCTCCTCGGGATCTGCTCTTTCTTTCTTTAACTCTCCATTTTTTTTTTTCTTGTAAAAATTCTAAAAATTCGTCGTTTTCTTCCCACCCATCATGACCATAAACATTTTTAACATTCATAAAATATTGTTGAATAGTGTTTGTTCGTGCAATCGTGCATTTCTCTGTAAGCGTTGATGTCTTATCACAAAAAGAATCAGGAAAACCCAACGCCAACTCCTCATCCTGCTTCATATTAATTAAACCCGCCAAGGTCTTTAATTCACTGTATCTAGTAGTCCTGTGAAATTCTAATTCATTATCTTTATCATTTTGAACAATCATCGTTAAAGATCCGGCACCAGAACGCGTGTTATTTTTCGTCAATTCAACAAATATTTCTAATTTTGAAAAATCTTTTCGTGTAATATTATTAGTAATTGGAGCATCAATTCCTGCCTCCGATGCTTCGTCCAAAACAGTGTCGTAACGAACGTTAACCCCATAGTCGCTCTCATTTGTTAATTGTCTAAGCTGAGTAGAACTCATTATATATATTATAAATATATATTATATATGCCTTCATTAAAAATTTCGTTATATGAAACTGCTTATTTAATATTTATGTTTTTATTTTTTAAGACTACTATAGATTTTAATGTATTACATAGTCCAACCGGTTGGTGGTTCGAACATTTAGTAGGAGATGATTATGGATTACGTATATGTCCTTTTGGAAGAGTTGCTATTTTTGCCTTAATTGCTATTTTAATTGCGCGTCATTATATTAAAATCCCACAAATTTTTGTAAATATAGTATTGTTTATTGCCTTTGTTTTATCACTAATGAATATGAATGCTATAGTATATTTAATTCCTATCTGGTTAGTAGAATATTTATATTAATATAATATATATGGCGGCACTATCAGCAAAAAATGATTGTGATTTTAATGAATTTGTAAGAATAATATCAGGATTAAATGTAGAAAGTATAGTAAATATTAATTTTACTTCAAAAATAAGCATTTTTAGAAGTCTAGCTATAGATTGTATGATAAAAGAGTATGAAGTAGATTTTTTATTACCAAGAGATGAATTAAATGGAGATGATTTACGTTTTAGAATTTTAAAATTATACAATGAGCTTGATGAATTAATAGCAAATGAATTATATCATTATTGTTTAACTGCTTATAGTTATAATCTTACTATGGCTTCTTACAAAGAAAAAAAAAGAAGATTAGCTTTAAATATTAATGAAGATCCAGAATATATAAAGGCTTTACAAGAAGCAATGAATCAAATACCATTAACTAAACTTTGGAAGAAAACCCCTGTAAATAAAAGACCCACTATAGTTCAAGCAGCTAGAAGAAAATTACGAAAAGAATGGGAAGACAGAAGAAAAGTAGAAGAAGTAAATTTACTAAAACAGAAGGAAGGAATTAGAACGTTATTAAAAAATAAATTAAAAATGGAGAAACAATTGAGAAAAAATATAATTCTTCACATGAAACAAACAGGAGGAATAAAAGATTATTCTGAGAAGAGAGCACAATCTATTATAAATCATTATTATGAAATGTCTTATCCTGATCGTAGAAATATTGGAAGAGCAGGAATGCTTACAAAAATTAAAATAACTATACCAACATGGTTAAGAACGTTAGAAAGATTGGTAGTGCACATAAAAGAAATGGACGAACTTCAAGAAAAAGAAAAAGCAAGAAGAAACGCAGCCGCATTAATTGCTGAAGAAGCAGCAGAAGAATTAGATAGAAAAAGAGAAGAAGAACGTGAAGAAGAAATAAGACAAAAAGAAAAAAAGTCAAAAAATTTAAAAGCTCAGAGAAAAGTATTAAAAAGAAATTCAGCTAAGAAAATTCAACGTGCTTTTCGTCATACACGAAAAAACCCAACACCACCCAGTATTCCATCAGCTTCATCAAATGAATCAAATGAATCAAAACTACCATCTTTACAACCAATAGACGATATAGATAGAGATATAATAGAGCGTATTAAGGAATTATATGGATATTTAATGGAAAAGGAAATTTTTAAAAGATATAGAGAAAAAAGAGAACGAATATTGACTGTAATGATTCCTTATCATCGTCATTTATTAGAATTTATGAAGAAAATATTAATACCACAATTAAAACAAAAAAATATTAGGGTAGTAGTTACTGGAGGATTTGCCACATCTTTATTAACTGGAAAGTATAAAACAGAAGATGTAGATATGAAATTATATTTGCTTGAAAAAACTGAAGAAAATAATGCTAATTTTAAAATGAGAGATATAGTAAAAGCTATATTAGAAGAAAACTTAGATTTTTTAAATGTAAATCCAGAAGAATTAAGTTATAGAATATACGAACCAAGTAAAAATCCATTAGAAAATAATGGGGATAATCCTGTAAAGATAACTGGAAAAATTAATGAAGAAAAAGGAGGAAAAAGAGAAAATCCACGTGTTAGGGGTGATTATGATGCTGTAGGTGAGCTAACTTTTTCAGCTAGAGAATATAAGGAACAATTAATAGATGTTCAGGGAATACCGGTATTGTCACCACAAATTTTGATAGATAATTTATTAAACCATGCTAGTAATAATTTTAGAGAACGAATAAAAAGTGGAGAAAGAAATATTTATCCAGAAAAACTATTAGGATGGATGAAACAATTACAAGCCTTATTACGTTTAAAAAATCCAGATGCGGCAAATGAATTATCTAAAGAAATTGATCGTATGAAAAGTCCAAGTCCTAAACAAGGAGGTAAACGTAAAAAGAAACGTAAGACTAGGAAAAAGAGAAGAAAAAAGAAGAAGACGAGGAGAAAAAGAAAGAAGAACCGAAAAAAAAGAACTAGAAGAAAATAATTTTGTCTACTCGGTATTATAATTTGTTTGGTTAATAAAGTAATCTATTTTTAAGTTCATCCCAAAATACAAGAGGAGCAATCATTTTACATTGACAAATTTTATAATCCTTATGTAATGATTTTACTAATCTCTTCACCACTCGCTCCGCCGCATGTTCTTTATTTAAACTGGTCATTAATGCTATTTCATTTGTATCTTTATTAAGTAAAGCACCTTTTAAACATTCCTTACCATCTTCTTTGGTAGCTTTTATTATAAGAATTATTTTCCATTTATTAGCTTTTCCTGTTTTTGTATTGGGAGTTAGTTTTTGTAAATTTTCTAGTGTATGTTGTGCAAAGGACCAATCTTTATTATAAACACAATTAATATTTTTAGTACCATTTGGTAGTAAAGATAATAAAGCTTCTTGTGAAACTTTATATTGCATCAATCCCGGTGGGACATTTCTATTATTTTTCGTCATTTGCCAATCATCAGTCCATACGGAGTGTCTAATTAAATTATACATTTTAATATAATTAAATTTTAGTTATTTAAATCAATTTTTAAGCCCAACTGTTAAGGGATTGTGTATAAGGATTTTGATTGAATGCGCTAACCATAGCAGGTGTGTTTCTAGCACAATCAACCGAGAAACTTCTGGTGTTTTTACCAGCAACACGTCCGTGCGTTTCCATAGAAGGAATAGATTTGGTAAAATTATTTCCGTATAATTCATCTGGTTTAGTAGCAGTATTCGAGTATGTAGTAATATTTTGTGCATGTGAAGCTAATGAAGAATTACCAATATTATATCTATCAACTCTACTAACAATTTGTTTACTGGTATTTAGATGAGCATTGTAATCAGCATCAACAACTCTAGCACGAGAAGTTCCGTTAGCAGCACTATAACTATTAACATTAGCGTTATTGGTAGTTTGTCTCTGTTGTTCTACAGCATAATTATTTTTAATCATATAACCATTAGCTTCATCGTTACCACCCATAAGCATATGTTTAGTATTTTCAGTTTGTTCTCTAATGGTATGAGAAGGGGTGTCATTAGGATTCCATACAGGTTCATTCATTACACCTGATCTACCTGAAGCATTTCCCATTGGCCTCATATTACCAATAACATTTTCCTTTCGGGATGGTCTTAACATATCCATTAAAGGAGCAGTTAAGGCATTAACAAGAGCTCCAGCAATACCAGTCTGAGTTCTTTCTGAAGTAAATGTGCGAGCATTAGTACGAGCCTTATAACCTTTTTTTCCATAATCTTGTGGAGTAGCACCCCAAGCACCGGTATCACTTGCACCACCAACATTTTCACTTTTAAGTTGTTGCTTATGTGTTCCTCTGTAATGCCCTGGTTGATATGTTCCTTCACCTTCACGGTCATTGGCGTTACCAAAATATTCACGAGTGGTGGTAGTTCTATTTTCAGGTTGTAATACAACGGCAGCTCGGGCCGTCTGTGCTTTTTCCTGACCTGTAGTAGTTAGCCATCTATCAGCGGAATTTACATAATGTCTATCTGGTCTATTTTTTTCAACCTTTCCGACCATAGCTTTATTGGGTGCGTTAGCATTTCCTTTATAAGCACCTAGAATTTGCCCACCATACGTAACCTTAGGATTAGTAGAAGATCTTAATTGATCAACCGTTTTGGGCATATATTTGGAACGTTGTTCCATTCCAGAATTAAAACCACCTGAACCTTTGCTACTAAATCCTTTTCCTAAACCAGGTCCAACTTGTATTTCCTTCCATGGTTTAACATTATTCATTTTAGCAGTTAGTTGAGATTTCATTCTTTCAGCAATAATCTCTGTTGTATTCGGGACACCATTAACGTAAGTAAGACCTACTTCTGGTTTAAATAATGGAGCAATTCCTTGTTTTTTTACGGAATTGTTTCCTGAACCAGTATATGTATCTAGTAAACCGTCATATCCTTTAATATCACTAGATTGTGTTACTTTTGAACCAAAAAAAGGAACCATATTATTATGTTCTAAACTAGAGTTATTTACTCTATTACCAGTTAATGATTCAAAAGTCAAATCTTCTGTGTTTCTCCCAGCACCACTACCAACGTGAATACCTTTTGTTTGAGTTCTGATTGCCTTTTTATAACCAGTAGGATGATATAATGCTTCGTTGGAAGTTTTATAACCACTATAAGTTTGGACATTTGTTTCATTTAATAAATCATCTCGATTTTTTTTTGGAAAGTTTTTAACAATAGGTTTTGTATTTGGAAGCATGGTATTAATATTTTGATAGTTTTCCTTCTTATTACCATTTTTATTAGATATAATATACATTGCTCCCAAAACTGCGATAGGTATAGCAACTTCAGCCATTTATATATATGTAATATATATTTTATTAAACAAAATACATATTTATTTCTCTTTTAAACACGGAATTTTTGGAATAAAATTATCTCTTTCTAAAAGCCGAGTATTCAAATTATTATGAAAACGTAAACACACGTTTTCTTGTGGATTTAAAAACAAAGGATATTCTCTATTTTGAGGTAATGCCCTGTACATCCACGCAGGGTGTGTTGCTCTAGATTGGTCGGTAACAGACTGTTTACAAACAGGATATTTTATATCTTGAATATTTAATTGATTTTCACCCTTATATTGGGATTTGGAACAATATTTCGTAAGTTTTCTATTTCTACCAGTTAAATCACTATCAATATCAATTGGTCCACCATTAACAACAGATTTTAAATTTGCCCCCCATTTTTGAAGTCTTACTTGGGGGTCATCCATATAACAAGGAGTTGAACCATTGCCCGGAACATTAAATATATATCTACTTGGACCTGTTTGCTGTTGTAATTTCTTTTTTGTTCTACATTCGTCATAATTAAATCGTGTAAAAGCCATTATATAATAATATATATAAATATTTAAAAAATAAATAAATAAAAATATATATAATGAAAAAAACTATTTGCTTAAATATGATTGTTAAAAATGAATCAAAAAATCTAGAAAGATTATTTAAAAGTCTTTATAAAGTAATTGATTATTATGTTATTCATGATACCGGTTCAACTGATGGAACACCAGAAAAAATAAAAGAAATACTAGGAAATTATGGTATTTCAGGAGAAATACATCACGAAAAATGGAAAAATTTCGGGTATAATAGACAAAAAGCATTTGATTCCTTAATTAATAGTAAATATAAAGCAGATTATTTATTATGGATTGATGCGGACGAAGAACTGTATTTTAAAGATTTAGAACTGTTCAATAATTTAACTAAAGATTGTTATAATATTAAAAGAATTTATGGAAGCATCGATTATTACAATCCACATTTGATTAGAATAAATAACAATAATGATATTGGATGGAAATGGAAAGGCCCTGTTCATAATTATATATCAAATGATAAGCCTTATACAAGAGAAAATATAGATAAAGATATAGTACATATTAAATCATATGCCGGTGGTGGTGCTAAATCTCATGATGTAACAAATGAAGAAAAATATTTAAGAGACGCTAAATTACTATTAGAATATTTGGAAGAACATCCAAATGATCCACGCTCAATATTCTATTTAGCTCAGTCATATAAAGACACTGGTAAAATGTATGAAGAAGCAATAAAATGGTATAAAAAAAGACTAGAAGTTGGTGGATGGGACCAGGAGAAATATATGAGTTGTTATAATATTGGAAATTTATTGCGTAGATTAGGAAATACAAAAGAAGCTTTTTATTATTATTTATTAAGCTATGAATATGATAATTCAAGATATGAATGTTTTTATGAAATGATTGTACATTATAGAAAACAAGGAAAAAGGAAAACGGCTTTATCTTTATACAAACAATTGAGACCGGTTAATATTAATTCTGGTAAGTTATTTTTAGTTTCAGCAGTTCATGATTGGAAATTAGATTTCGAACTTACTATCATTCCTTATTATGCAAAAGAGTATAATTATGCTATTAACGCGTTTAAAAGATTATTTAAAAATAGAAAAATTCCAAAAAATACCGCAAGATTAATAATAAAAAACTTTGGGTTTTATGAAAAATATATGAGTAAAATAGACAATGATATGTTAGTTCAAGAAAAAATAAAATTTGAAGATTTTTATTTTCCAAAACAAACCATTCCAGAAAATTTATTTAATACAAATGAGAAAATTAAAATAATGAAAGAAGAAGTAAAAGAAGAAATTATTTTAAAAAGTGTTGAATTTGATGAATTAAATGATAAGGGAATTTCATTAACTGTTACAGAAAAATTAAATTGAATTATTAAATAAAATAAGAATATAGATATATAATTATTTTATTTGTTAAGATGTCTAGATACTTGAAGGCGATGTTTTCATGTTTTTCTGTATGTAATGTAGAAAGAATGAATTGGGAGACTGTAAATAATGATATTCCTATGTTTGGATTTGAAGGAGAAATTCACGAAGGTAAAATTGTAAATGTTTATGACGGTGATACCGTTAAGATTGTAATGAAAATGTTTGGAAAATTTTATAGATTTAATTGTAGAATAGAAGGTGTTGATACTCCAGAATTAAGAACACGTAATAAAAAAGAAAAAGAAATGGGCATTATGGTAAGAGACAAATTAAGAACTAAAATATTAGATAAAATGGTAAAAGTTAAGTGCGGAAAATTCGACAAGTATGGAAGACTTTTAGTAGATATACTAATAGACAATACTTCTATTACCAAATGGTTGATTGATAATAATTATGCCTTTTCATATGATGGAGGTACGAAAAAAAGTTGGGCTGAATATTTAGAAAATAATAATTAATAATAAACACAATTTAATTATAAATTATACTATGAGTTTTTATTTTCTGTACTAAAAAAAAATACCTGAAAAAGCCTACCATTTTCTTTATTTGTCCCAAAATAATCTAAACTACAATGATATTGTTTACTATTAAAAATAACCATTCTATTAAATACATTTCCTACTTTATCAACTAACGTCCATTTAGTTATGTCCTGACTATGATTACCTATATCTTTTTTCAAATCCTCATCAACTTCGGTTGAATATCTTGTTCCATCTTCATATTTATAAAATCCCGTTCCGGATGTTACCGGAGCATCTGGAGTTAAATATAAAACCGCTGCCCAATCATTCCAGCCATCATTATGTATCCAAGACCTATCACGAGAAGTTGTATATTGAAACGCACCATTATAATTTTTTTCAGTTTGATTTATAGGAAATTTTGTTATTTTTCCCGCAAATGGATAAATATATTCTTGTATAGTTTTTTTTATATTTTCACTAGCAAATGATAATGTTCTTTGTCCTGGATAATTCCCCCGAATTTTAAATTCTTGTTTTAAAACAAATTCACGAATTTTATTTGGATCACTATAAAAATTATCTATTACTAAATAAGGACAGTTGATTTTTTTACTCATTTAATATTAATTATATCTAAATTTTTAAGTAATTAATATTAAATAATTTATGGTTCTATTGTGGTCGGTGGAAGATCATCAATTATTTCATCACCATCATCAGGGATTTTCTGTGGAGGGTCATCATCTGGAGGCTTTATACCATCACCTTCTGTAAGAGTTATATTTATCTTATGTCTTCCTAGTCCGCCTGAACCACTTTGATTTAAACACGGCGCAACAGTTAGTTGTAATATTGTGTCTTCAGACGATCGACCTCCTAATATTCTTATAGCATCTGCTGTTGTAGTAATAAATGTAGTTGTTACACCCGTAATATTTACAGTTTCCCATTGAAACCCATCGCCAGTTTTAATTGATACAGTTATATTTAGATACTGCAAACTATCAATGGTAATAGCTATAGGAAATCCCTTATTTGATGGATTTAATATTCCGGAATTTCCAAATCCAAAATATCCAAAAAATATTGGTATTGTTGGTAATTCATCACCAGATGCGTTTGTATAAGTATCTTGGAATAATATACTACGAGTAACATCACTATATATTCCAAAAGTTTTGCCTCTTAATTGAGAAAGAGATAGTTGATTAATTGGTGCTGCTGGGGGATCAGAACCAACTGTTGAAAAAAAAATTTGATTAAGTGAAAAATTAGGAGCTCCAAAAACACCCGCTAATAGCAGTTGGTTCAAATCATTAGCTCCTAAATATTTATTTAATGTGAGAAAGGATAATTCACCACTATCATTTATTGCTACCGACATTATATATATTATTTATTTTTTAAATCTTCTATTTTATTCTCTAATTTTTCTACTTTATCATGAAGTGATTTAATGGCTTCAATAAGTAAAGGGATTAATCTTTCATATTTAACAGCTAAATAACCATCTGTTCTTTCTGCTACAACTTCAGGCATAATCTGTAATACTTCCTGTGCTATAACACCTACGTCATTTTTTCTCATAAAGTAATTATCTTCACCACCATTCTTTTCAATAAATTCGTTAGTCCAGTCAAAAGTTACACCATTAATAGATGTTATTTTGTTTAAAGGTGTATCTATAACCTTAATATTTTCTTTTAATCTTCTATCTGATGAAAAATAAGCTGTAATATTATTTTTGGCTCTAATATCTCCACTAATACCACTTGCCAAAGTCCCAACACCTAAAGATGTAGTAATACTTAAATTATCTGGTATGTCTCCACCAGTTCCTGGATCACCTTTTTCTCCCTGAGCTCCTTTTGGTCCCGGAAGTCCTATACCCGGGTCACCCCTTTCTCCTTGTTCTCCTTTTGGACCTGGAAGTCCTATACCTGAAGCACCTTGTGCTCCCCTTGGACCATCTTCTCCTTGCCCCCCTTTTGGTCCGACAACAGTAGAAGGAGCTCCTTTTCTAGATATACCTAAGTTATAAGTTCTATTAACAGTCCAACTAGTTGAGGAAGAACCCAATGAAACTAATTGAACTTTTAATACAATATAACTACTATAATTAGGAACATATTTCCATATCGGTGCTTCTGTTAATCTATAAATACCAATATCACTTGCTGTGTCGTCTGTGTTTCCTCTAATAACAACAATATCATCAGTTGAAAATAATCCATACCAACCTGTCGCAGAGGTTCCTCCACTTACAGGAGGCCCAACACCTATTTCATTTTGTAGAATATCTTTGTGATTAATCCAAAATTCTACTGTAGAAATTTTACTACTTGTATAAGCAGAACTTGTTTTAGAAGTAAATCCGCCAGTAGAAAACTGACCGTATCCACCATTTCCAGAATTCCATGTGTATTGGAAAGAATTTCCATCATATCCATTGGATCCTGTTTTTCCATCTTCACCTTGTTCTCCCTTAGGACCAGGAAGTCCAAATCCAGGGTCACCCTTTTCTCCTTGTGTTCCTTTGGGACCTGGGAGACCTATACCCGGGTCACCCTTTTCTCCTTGTTCTCCCTTGGGACCATCTTCTCCTTGAGCTCCTTTTAGACCAGGGAGACCTATACCGGGGTCACCCTTTTCTCCTTGTTCTCCCTTAGGACCAGGAAGTCCTATACCAGGGTCACCCTTTTCTCCTTGTTCTCCTTTAGGACCTGGGAGACCTATACCTGGGTCACCCTTTTCTCCTTGTTCTCCTTTAGGACCTGGGAGTCCTATACCGGGGTCACCCTTTTCTCCTTGTTCTCCTTTTGGACCTGGGAGACCTATACCAGGGTCACCCTTTTCTCCTTGTTCTCCTTTAGGACCTGGGAGTCCTATACCTGGGTCACCCTTATCTCCCTTTGTTCCTACCATAGAAAAACTTAATACAACATCATTATCTGGTGACGTTGTTCCAAATGGATTCGCTTCGCTCTCACTTAATAAAGTCACGTCAATAATAAAACTTTCAGAATTTGAATTTTGTGTGATAGACACTATAGAAAACATGAAAAACTTAGAAGTATCTCCTTTTCTAGCAATTAATACGTGCCCCTTAATACTATTTTGAACTAAAGCCAGACTATCCATAAATGAAGTTATATCATTTCCATCGTCATCTTTTGTTGAAATTTGTAAAAATGATATAGTATTTTGCTGAGAACTGCTTGAACTAGTCCCAAATCCCAATACTGAACCAGCAGTTAGTTGTGTTATCTGTGGCGAAGTTCCTAATACACCTCCAAAAGTATAATCAAAAGTAGCACCACCGAAATTACCATCAGCACCATCAGCACCAGTAGTGCCTTTTGGTCCATCTTCACCCTGAGCCCCTTTAACACCAATCCCTGGATCACCTTTTTCTCCCTGTGCTCCTTTAATACCATCTTCTCCTTGTTGTCCTTTGGGACCATCTTCTCCTTGAGCCCCTTTAACACCAATCCCTGGATCACCTTTTTCTCCCTGTGCTCCTTTAATACCATCTTCTCCTTGTTGTCCTTTGGGACCATCTTCTCCTTGAGCCCCTTTAATACCAATCCCTGGATCACCTTTTTCTCCCTGAGGTCCTTGTGCCCCTTTAACACCTATACCATCTTCACCTTGAGCTCCACGTGGTCCTGCAACAGTAGAAGCTGGTCCAACTGCTCCAGCCGGTCCTCTTGGTCCAATTGCTCCGTCATAAACTGAAAAATCTAAAGAGCGCATATAAATAGAATTATTTTCTACATTTACTGCCGCTATAAATCCAATACTAACATCACCGCTTTCTGCTACTTTTGTGTAATCCGTTTTATCTAAATAAAGTCTATTTCCCACATCTTCATTGGGTAAACTGGTTTCCGTCCCTGATGAAGTAATTGTTGCACTAGCTATATCTAAATTCCATCCATCACCATTTGTGCTCGAGCTAGATCTAAAGATTAATTTTATAAATCTAGCATTTATAGTTCTATATACATTTAATTCTACATTTGTTGAATTTGAATTTAGTGGAAATACATATGCTTGGGCATCACTTCCAGAAACATTTACTGGTACAGCACCTTGATTATTATTTCCTCCAATATCATTTGAAGATATACTTTGCGAACCCAATATTATTGGATTATCTACATAATACATCCATTTCGAAATATCTGGAGCAACTGTATTATTTAATTTAGACCAATTAGAACCGTCGTTAGACCATTCAATTCTTAAATGATCATTCAAAATACTGTTAGTGCCTTCAAATTCGAAACTATTCGTTTTCATCATAATAACCTTATCTACTCCAGCATCAAATTGTGCTGAATAATTTACATTGTTTGAATAATTTCCATCTCCAATAGACTCTTCTAATTTATTTTCTTCACCCGATAATGTTGTGTCTCCATTGTCGTCTTGTACATTTATTGTTCCGTTTAATAATACAAGATGTGGATCCGTATAACTTGAACTAACACCTCCTGAGGCTGTTCCATATCTTACACCGCCAAATAAAGACCCCATATGTAGAGGAAGCATAGGCAACTCGTCTCTAGTAACTCCCCCTGTTAAAGATTTTGTAGTTCTTCTAGCGGTTACAAAACCATTCGTTAATACATCGACGGAATTTCCAACTTCAGTATCTTTTGTTGCTATGCCTAAAATACTAGATCCATCTGTACTTGAATTACAACTCTTACAAGTTATTGGACCACTAGGATTTAAATTAACACATACGGGTTGTCCTGCTAGGACTTTTTCTCCAGAAACAGTATACGTTTTAACTGAACCAATTGAATTAGATGTTCCTGTTACTGCTATATCTGGGGTTTTAGGACAAGGACCATTAGGATGTATTGAATTTAAATCGGAAAAGTCAGTGCTATCGCCATTTGGTCCTGTTTTTCCCGTTGAACCCTTTGGTCCAGGAACTTCTGAATCCTCTCCCTGTGGTCCCTTGGGACCATCTTCTCCTTGAGCCCCTTTAATACCAATACCAGGTTCTCCTTGTTGTCCCTTGGGACCATCTTCTCCTTGAGCTCCCTTAGGACCATCTTCTCCTTGTGTTCCTTTAATACCAATACCAGGTTCTCCTTGTGGTCCTTTAGGACCAATAGAACCATTTCTTGAGATTTTATATGTTTGACCAACACTATTAGCTAAAGTTGTAATAGAACCTATTTTATATTGTACTGTACCATGATAAGGGTCTAATCCACCCAAAGATGTAAATAAGGATTCTACTTCAAATATACCGTATAGATTAGGATCACTAGTATTTGTAAAAGTCAATGTGTCTCCAGGAGAGAGAGATAGACCCCAATTTAACATATCAATATTATTTTTACTTGTTGGATTAAAAACAAAACTTTTATTTTCCCCATCTAATGAGAATTTTCCTGTTGTTGGTGTGGTTGTAGAAGACACTGTATCCCACAAAGCGGCGTTATTAAAAGAATTTCCTTTTTCTCCTTGTTCTCCCCTGGGGCCAATTTCTCCTTGTTGCCCTTTATCACCCTTTGTTCCTACCATAGCAAAACTTAAGATAATATCATTATCTGGTGAAGTTGTTCCAAATGGATTAGGTCCACTCTCACTTACTAAAGTTACGTTAATATTAAAAGAATTTGAAGTATCATTAGGAGAAACAGTTTTAATAGAAAACATTAAAAATTTACTAGTATCACCTCTTCTTGCCATTAATACATGTCCTTTAATACTATTTTCAACTAAAGATAAACTATTCATAAATGGTGTTACGTCGTTACCATTATCGTCACCTTTAGAAATTTGTAACCAAGTTATACTGTTTTGTGTTGGAGGATTTCCACTAACTCCAAATCCCCACGCGTCCCCATTTCCTAATGATGTAAAGACTGGTGTGCTTCCATTTAACCCTTTAAATGTATAATCAAAAGTAGCACCTCCAAAATTGCCATCAGCACCGGTAGTGCCTTTTGGTCCATCTTCTCCTTGTGCTCCTTTAGGCCCAATATCCCCTAATATTTTAAAACTAACTACAACTTCGTCTCCATCTTCAAATGGAGAGACTTCGGATATCAATGATACTTCTTTATTTAAAATAAATGTAGTATTTGTTAACGTATCACTAATATTAACATCTGTTACCGAATAAATAACTTTTTTCGAACTATCATCTCTTTTAAATATTGATACAATTGTTTTTACAGAGGAACTTCTAAGTTTAATCCAATTAAAAAGAGGTTTCATATTAAATGGAGAACTTTGCTGTGTATCTAAAACATTTGTATTTGTAGAAATATATAATTCCATAGCTTCTTCGATTTTTGAACTATTAAACCGTATAGTACCATCTTCTAAATTACTAGTTCCTGGGTCATCTTGATTTGAAATATTTGTAGTATATTGAAAAGAAAGTCCTCCAGCGGTTCCTACTAAACCTTTAGCACTGTCTAAATGTGAGTCATCTTCAAACCAAATTGTATTAATATTTAAATTATTCATACTAGCATCAATAAATTGACTCCATCCATTCTCTGGGGTGGGTTTGTTTTTTCCATGTGGCATATATATATATTATTTATAAATTAATAAATATTATATATTACTTATTGCTTATAATTCCTAATCATATGTAAGATATACTGTTGCATGAATTTTACCACTTGGTGGTCTAAAAGGAATTCCTGATCCTCCTGGTCCAAGATTATTCCAATTACTAGAATATACTCCATTTGGAGAACGAAAACTTAAATCACTCACTACGAATATAAATCCATCTGCTTTAACAGGAATTGATACACTAGGATCCCATATACTATTACCACTCGCAAAAGCCATTGAAAATGGACCCGAACTATTCATATTTCCTACTAATGGCCCACCTTTATTAAATATAACTCGAGGTTGTCCGGAATTTGGACTATAATACATAGCATAAAATTGTCCCGTCATTGGTTTTTGAATATAATTAATTTGAAACCCTACCATTTGCCCGTCTTGTGGAACTCTAAATCCGTAAAAGTTGTTATAAAAATTCTGAGTTCCAGGTTGTGGTCCTAATTGGGGCAATTTGTGTCCATTTATAGGTGTAGTAAAGATATTGTTTTGTTGAATATGATCAACAATTGGAAAATCCCCAGGACTTGGTACTGGTGCACCAGCCCAACTATTTCCTTCTAAATGTATGAATTCAAAATTTTTTGGAAAGAAAGGCATAATATTATTATTATTACTATCTTCTCCAGTATATAGGATATATGGACCCATTGGATCTACAACGATATTTGTAGGGGGAGAATTATTTGACCATTGTGTAGGACTTCCGGTTAATTCCATCGAAAAAGAAACGCCCACCGCACCACCACCACTTGAACCTCCCGGACCAGGAGGACCTGTCTGTCCCAAAGGACCCTGTGGCCCCCTTTCACCTACATTGCTATAAGAAATTTCATATTCATAATTTAATGTTATGGGATAAGTTGGTGGATTTGTATTGGGGTTAGAATTAGTATCACCAGGATCATCCGCAACTATCCAACCACTTTGAGCAGAAGGTGGAAGATTTGTCGGAGACGCACCATCATATGGGATTCCCACACCTTCGTTACCATATGATAACACATATGTATTACTACCTAATAGAAAAAAATCTGCTACAAATATTGCTGTAGTTCCCACCTGTGTAAAAGCAGTAGCTAATTTATAATGTGCAAAATTATTTTTATTTCCTTTTTGTCTCACTGTTAATATTCCTCCAGGTCTAGCACCTGATAACCACCTTTTTACATCTACACCATTTGAATCCTCTGTAGAGACATAAATTTTATCCACATCATCCCATCCTGGTTCTACACCTGGTGATGTAGGAGTAAATACATTAAATGAAAATTGTCTTGGAGAAGGGATAGTTACTGTTGTGGGCGTTGAAACAGCTTCTTCTCCAGCAGATATAAAAGTTACAGCGTTGGCGGGTGGGAGAGTGTTAGATGGTATATAACCTATATAATATTGTTCGTCGTTTATGTAAGTATTTTCAAATGGTATTCCTGCACTTGGTGTTCCATCGCCATCAATATAATTAACTAAATATCTTACCATATTCAATCCATAATTTATAACATTTGTTACTTCATAATAAGCAACTTCTTGGACTTTATCTACTCTTCTAATATATAAAATAGAACCCACATTGCAAAATAATAACCATTGCAACAGATTGGGGGTAACAGCAACATTGTCTTGGTGTCTTATTCTTATTCCTGTGATTTGATCTTTCTGATCGAAATTTGTGAGCGAATTTCCCCATGCTCCTGTTAAAGTTGTGAATTTACCCGAACCTAAAGCAATTGGATTATTAGACCATTTCCACATTGAAGAATTACCATCAAACCCTATAGTACCAGACGATACATAACCTATACTATATTGGTCACCCGCTATTAAATTCGTATAAGGAGGATTAATTGTAAGATTTTCGACAGGAAATATAGCGTAATTAGTATTAAATACAATATCTTCATCATTGCGTATTTTATAATGAACAAAATCTCTTGGTAAATCATTATCTCTATTTCGAATATAAATAATATCATTTTTCTTCATATTTTTCATCCATTCTTCATATTGATTACCTGTATTTGTTGGACTACTATAATTTATATATAATAATCTAACATTAGATTTATCAGTTGTATAATTTCCTGGGGAAGATTCTGTTGTAAATTGTGCACCAGCATTTGGAGCACCGGAATTTGCGGCAAATTCCCATAAAAAGGAATTTCCGTCTAATCCCATCTCAGCTGTAGCACCACCAGGACCTTGGGGACCAACAGGACCTGTAATACCGTCAGGGCCTTGGGGACCAGCAGGACCCGTAACACCATCGGGACCCGTAACACCATCGGGACCCGTAACACCGTCGGGACCTGTAACACCGTCGGGACCCGTAACACCGTCAGGACCTGTAACACCACCAGGACCTTGGGGACCAACAGGACCTGTAATACCGTCAGGGCCTTGGGGACCAGCAGGACCCGTAACACCATCGGGACCCGTAACACCGTCAGGGCCCGTAACACCGTCGGGACCCGTAACACCGTCAGGACCTGTAACACCATCGGGACCTGTAACACCATCTGGACCTGTAACACCATCAGGACCTGTAACACCATCAGGACCTGTAACACCATCTGGGCCTGTAACACCATCTGGGCCTGTAACACCGTCAGGACCCGTAACACCATCAGGACCTGTAACACCATCAGGACCTGTAACACCATCAGGACCTGTAACACCGTCAGGACCTGTAACACCATCAGGACCTCGGGGACCAACAGGACCTGTAATACCGTCAGGGCCTTGGGGACCAGCAGGACCCGTAACACCATCGGGACCCGTAACACCATCAGGACCCGTAACACCATCAGGACCCGTAACACCATCAGGACCTGTAACACCATCAGGACCTGTAACACCATCAGGACCTGTAACACCATCAGGACCTGTAACACCATCAGGACCTGTAACACCATCAGGACCAGTAACACCATCAGGACCTTGGGGACCCAAAGGACCACCGCCACCACCCCCACTTAAATTTGATGAAATATCATAAGTAATTTCACCAGTAACAGTGTTGTAAAATAGAACGTGGTCAATTTTAGTTTCATCTCTTATTGGTTTCACAAAAAATCTCTTGGCTCCGTTTGAATCTAATGCTGTAGTTGAATCTGCGTTAATAATAATGGTATTACTGTGTTGATTTGATTGTCCAGCTAGTGGGCCAATAGCAATTGCGGATTCCTTTTGTTCAATCATACCCGCCATTTTACCAATAGCAATTGAGTCTAAACCTTGACTTATTTTCCCTGACTCTTGTCCTATGGCTATAGCAAACTCTTTCTGATCTTCATGGGCAGCATATTCCCCCAAAGCAATACTTCCTTTTAGTTGATTGGTTTGACCCGCCATGTGTCCAATAGCAATAGAAGATTCCCCTTGTCCAGTCAATCCAGCATTACATCCAATATGAACTCTATTTAAGTCGTTAGTTCCTCCACCTATTTCCCAATCTTCATTTGTGTTATTCCAGTATAAATATTCTGACCAACAATCTCCATCAGCTGCTTTAGGACCAGATTTAACATAACTAATATAACAAGGGTTATTAATGTCGAAAGCTGTAGGAGCCATCGGATTTAAATTAGCAGAATTTGGAGCGTAATTAATTACACGTAATCTAAGATAATAAATATCCCCAGCTAGAAATGCTCCTTGATAAGGCCCAGTCAATGGGGGTGCGGTAGCATTATTGCCTAGGGGTAGAACTGTAAAATGCATGACTCTTTCTGGAGCATCTTGAACTCTAATTGTAAGAATATCATAAGGATCTATAAATTCTATCCAATCACTATAATCTTGTTGTGTTGGTTGGTTATTCAATTTATGAATCTTCAGATTGTGCGTTGAATCCCCCGCACTACCCCATGATGTTAAGTTATAATCTATATGAAACAGGCCTTCAGGACTTGGTGGTAATGATGAAGACAGAGCACTATTATTGAAAGTTGTTGAGTTATTAGACATCCATAATGATGAATTACCGTCATATCCCATAGGACCTGTTTCACCTTGAGGTCCTGGGACTTGAGAATCTGCCCCTGTGTCTCCTTTGGGTCCACTAAGATAAAGATCAACACCTATATTAGCATCATCTACAAATGCTGTATTAAAATTGTTACCAGCAGATAAGAAATCAACTTCTAAGGCGAAAGATAGAGGACCTCCAGGTGGGATGCCGAATGATGTTACGGCACCATTATTATCAAGTGGTTTTACTTTTGTAATAGCAAATACTAAACCATCATCCCCATTAGTGCTACTGTTTTGAACATTCGAGTTATCTAAATGTATAAAACCTTTTGTTCCATTTTGTATATTTTGAATGAGATTTAAAATATTATTAGGTAACTCAATGTCAAAATCTTTTGCGTAAAGATGTATTATATTAATACCATTTAAGTCACTAAGTGAAGCACCGTTTATATTAAAATCAAATCTTAATCCTTTTTGATTAACAATATTATTAGTTGTATTGTCAAAATTTTGAATATTTGTAGCATCAAATTTGTATTCATATTTCATAGCACCAATTCCTGTAGAATTAGCTGGCTTATTAATCCAACTCTCAATATTAGCATCATAAACCATTACATCGTCGTGTTGAACACCACCTGCTACCGCAGGATAAGGTCCAAACTGAGCTTTTCTATAACCACCAAGAGCACCAGGTTCTGCTTGAGTATCTAAAATAGCTGGACCTTTTTGAGACCTATTATTTGTATTCCATTTAACAGGAGCATTAACTTTAATTAACGGATTATTTTGTAATTGAAAAATAGGGTAATCGTCATTCTCATCTAATTCAATCCAAGCGTTATTACCACCAGTTGGTAGCCCTTGTTTGGTTATGGAATTTCCTGATTTCATATAGAAATTTAATTCATATGGAACGGGTAAACCATTAATTTGAGCATTCGCATCAATAGAGCCTGCGGCTCCTCCCGAAGGTAATGGGGCCCCAGAAAGTACATTTCCACTGGGTTCTAATACAATAGCAGCACCACCTAAAGTATGTGAAAATTTGGGACCACCTGGACCATTTGGACCTATGTATGGTGCTCCTTCTTTATTATGTTGGTTAGGAGCATTTGGTATTCCTCCATCAAACCACTCTGTGGAGTTGATTGGAAAGGCTCCAGGGTCCATGTTTCCATCTATATTGGCGTTTGGGATATTATAAGCATAAAATGTGAGAGAACTTTTAGGTCCCTGTCTTTCTTTTTCTTGAGGTGTTATATGTGTTGTACTTGTTAGTCTTAAATTATCAGAAATTTTACCAAATTTAGTATCAGCTGGAAAATTTCTTCCTGTCCAGCTTGAATTTGTCAAATCTTGAAACTCTGGATAACTAGGGTCTGCATAAGGATTTCCTCCTCCTGGACCAGCAGCTGGGGCGGTCGTAGCTGTATAAAAATTTCTACTAGGGTCGCAATTATTTTGAGCTATAGTTAATGAACCAGACCCACTGTATTTATTTGGCGCGGCGTGTTCTGGAATAGTCGTCCCCAGAGGCGTCGTAATTTTTCTAAAACCTGGTTCAGGATTAGCGTATTCATTTCCTATTGTAACGTTGAAAAAAGTGTCTGGTGAAGTTATATTAATATTTGGAACTAATAATAAAGAACCTTTTTTGTCTTCTATAGGTAAATCTGACTGTCCTTTTGGATTAAAAAATGGTTGTTTATTATCAACCCTTAAAAAAATATTTCTTCTTTCATTAAATCCAGGAGAAGGGTCATCTTCACTATTATCCCAACTGTTATTGACCCCATAATAATTATACTGTCCATGATCAGTGAAAGGAGTATTAAAATATTGAGAGTTGCTATAAAATGGGAATGGGGGAGTGAATATGTCTGTTTTAGGTTGAAATTGTATTGCTGGTCCTCTACTATCAATACCAGCATCCCAGAATTCTGTATTATTTTCATTTATTAAAGTACCCGTTGGACCTGGAAGTTGACCTGGAGCGGTAATGCCCCCAAAAGGATGCATTATATTTGTATTATCAGGTGGCCCGTGTAGTTGAATGATATTTCTTTCCCATCTACCAGTGGGACCAGCACCACTTGAAGTTGGAGGATCCGAAACAAAGTCAATACCAGTTCCTTTATCATAATAAACACCAGAGTTTATATTATTGTAATTAGTGGAAGCTTTTTCTATTCCCGAGGCTCCAGCATAAGTGTATTCATTGAGTCCTTTAATATTAGGACCAGTAGGACCAGTAGGACCAGTTTGACCAGTAGGACCAGTAGGACCAGTAGGACCAGTAGGACCAGTAGGACCAGTTTGACCTGTAGGACCTGTTTGACCTGTTTGACCTGTAGGACCAGTTTGACCAGTTTGACCTGTTTGACCAGTAGGACCTGTTTGACCAGTAGGACCAGTAGGACCAGTAGGACCAGTAGGACCAGTAGGACCAGTAGGACCAGTTTGACCAGTTTGACCAGTAGGACCAGTTTGACCTTGTTGTCCTTGTGATCCAGGAATACCATTTAGACCAGGTATTCCTGGCGGTCCTTGTGGTCCTATAGGTCCGACGCCACCGCTGCCGCCGCCATTTGAACCATTTGTATTACATCCCTCTAGACCTTCATTGTCTAATTGCGATGTTATAGTTCGAATTTTGGTATTATAATTTCCATAACTCGTGTGAGACATACCTTATATTATATAAGTATAAAATGTATTTTTTTTATACATATAAAAATTTAATTATATTACAAACATTTACAGTTTCTAAATATTGTTCTAGCGTTGGAAATCCAAGTATTAATATGTTGTTGAGTAATAATTTGCTGACTTGAATTAGGACCAAATAACTCACATAAATCATCTCTTTTTTTTTTAGCATCTTCATCGGCTTTTTTAAATAAAAGAGAAACCGTAAAATTAGTAAAGGCTTCCTGGATATTTTGTGGTGTAGCTTGGATATATCCTACCTCAATTGGACTTAATATTACTCCTTTATAAATAGCATATCCTAAATTATAATATCTATCTCCGTGTCTTCTACTAATATAATCTCCATAATCAAAATATTGGTCTCTGGATGTATCAATTGTATTTAAATTTAAACCGCTCATTTATATAATACAAATATATAATATAAATGTTTTATTACATACCACCGTACGGTCCGATAGGTCTTTGTCCTTTTTGTATAACAAGTGGTTCAGGAATAAAAACTCGTGGGGTTTTGAAAAATTCTTGACTATCTAATTTATTTAATTTTGGTATAAATTTCTCTTGTTTTTTTGTTAAGTCTATTTGTTTAATACCAAATAAGTTGCTTTCAATATTTGCTGTATTATTAGAGAGTACATTATCATAATAACCACCACTCATATTACCTGCGTTTATTCCTAAACCAGGAAATTTATTAACATATGGAACTCTAGAATTTTTTAAATGTAAATATTGTTGTTGATTATAGAAAGCTTTTTGCTGTAAACAATATTGTCCGGGCGAATTTTTTAAACTGGCCATTATATATTAATTAGTATTATTATTTTTTAAAACGTTTACAATTTTTTCATATATAATTTCACTAATACTATTACTTTGTTCAAGTTCAATAATACATGCATGAAAATAATAAAAGTATTCATATGAAAAAAGCAATGTAAATAAGTCATTAGAATTATTAAATAGAAAACTGTATTTGTTATTTTCCTTTAATATGTTTAATATTTCTTTAATTTGCTTGTTTTCTTTATATTTAATATGTATTTTATCAATAGTTTTCATCATTTTTTCGTGGTCATATATTAATAAATTAAAGGCTTTTAAAATTTCTTGTCTATAAATAGTATCTTGAATGGAAGTATTTGATGAATTATCTAAATAAGAACAATTAAATGAATAATTATACATTTTAAATATAATTATTTATTTACTTTTAAATTATTGTCTGTTAAAACTTTCTTGATCTCTGGATAATTCGCGAGAAGGTAATCCTCCGCGTATCCATCCATCAGCAGCAATACCTTCACATAAGTTAGCAGGATTTTGAATCGAAGCTTTTAATGCGGGAACTAAATCTTGATTAGGACGAATAGATTTTTCCATAATAGTTTTACACGATTTTTTGTCTTGATTATAAACTCCTTGTAATAATTGTGATTCTTTTACAGGCATAGATGGACCTCTTCCTAAAAATGGAACAGTAAGAAAGGGTCTTTCTTGTAAGCTAATTCTACATTTTGGATTAGTTTGAATGGAACCAATTAAAAGTTTAGAATTGGTATCGATATTGCATCCACCAATTCCACACTGTTTACTGCCTTGATAAAAAATATTAGGTTGGCTAGTAGCAAAACTAATAGGAGCAGCCATGCCACAATTTTTGGCGAAATAACTTTGAACTAAATAAGAACCAAAGTTTTCATTTTGCATATCTCTTTCAGAAACACCACAAACATCATTTCCAATTCTACTTAAACCGTTGAATGTATAACTATGAACACTTGACATATATATTTTACTTAAGATTATATATTTTAAATAAAATAATGATTTATTGAATACTTCCACTATTTTTCTCACACATAAATTCATCACCTTCTTTACAAGAAGGCATATTTCCATAACAAAAATTAGCAAAATCTTTTTGATTGTTTGGAATGCTTGTATTTGCTGTGCTATAAAAATTTCTCAATGAATTTTGAAATGTTAAATTATCTCCTAAATTTTTATACAATCTTTCATCTTTTCTACTTTTTTTTGTGGCATCGTCTAAAACTTCTTCATTATAAATTGGAGCAGCTGGTTTTCGTTTAGGATTTTCTTTATATTCACCTATTAATACATTCATAAATGGATTTTTTTTTGTAGGCATGGTAAATTCCTCGTTTAATAATTCTTTAAACTCATCTTTATTTAATTTTACGTCTAAATTTGTCATTCCTTCTTTTTTGGAAGCACTTTTTGATTTATGTATCATTACTAATACAACAATAGATACAGCAGCACTAACAATAATATAACTGGATTTCGTAAATAAAAATCCTAAAATAGCTAATATTAAAATCAATCTTGTGATAGAATTTAATTTTCTATCTAAATCAAAATTATCTTGAGGCCATATTTCTGTTATATAATTTTTATTTAATAAAACATTTGGATTTTCTAACCAAAAACTATTATTCATCATATATAGTATAAATAGTTATTTTTTAATTTACTTTTTTCTTCTTTTTCTTTCTTTTTTTTTTCTTTTTATTATTCTTTCTACTTGATTTCTCTACAGGTTCTTCCCCGGATCTAAATACCATTTGTTGATATTTTTTTTTTTCTTCTGCTTCGGCTTTTTCTTTTCTACGTTGTTT
>Ga0228649_1000136_pt1 | contig 30655 bp, 41 predicted proteins | sample 61DmetaG_FD_190074 | JGI IMG/M metagenome (GOLD analysis project Ga0228649, IMG submission 190074) | Seawater microbial communities from Monterey Bay, California, United States - 61D | ecosystem: Environmental > Aquatic > Marine > Coastal | place: USA: California | collected 2016-10-31 | reverse complement strand
AATCAAGAAACTCGGCGATGACGCCTCTTTTGAAATCCTGAGCAAAGATTTCGTCCCCACGCGCACAGCGGTGGAAATATCTGACTATTGCCGGGAACACTTACCATCCGCGTACGACGATATAGTCGGGAAGCGCAAGCGAAAAGCACGAAGGGTATCATTTAGCGATGATATCGAAACTACTACAGACAAACCTATCCGCCGCAGGCGTTCTTCCTTCTCGGAGGACTAATATATCTATTTATTTGTTGTAATAACTACCTGTACAGCTCGCCGCACATCCTCATTTCTCGCCGCAACAATGCCGGACACAACAACTCAGAAAAGGAAAAAGGTACCCGATACTATGGAAAAAAATACTAAAAACAAAAACGTCCATGTTATGAATCGGCCGCGAGGACCGAGTAAAAAGAAATTTCGCGCGACATCGTCAAAACATTTGAAAGAGCATAAAGAAATCAGTGCACCATGTAATAAGTAATATGACAAAGAAGATCCCGAAATCGAAATCCACGTTTAGCGAAGTCTTGCGCGCACACTTTAAGTGCCCCACGCTTCGCAAAACGCGCGTCGGGCTGTATCAACACTCCCAATCACAGGCGCGAGTGAATGATAAGGTTCAGATGCACGTCGGTATTTTGCGAGAGCAAAACATAGCCACGATGCTTGCGAACGACGACCGGTTCAAGGTGATGCGGAAACGGGATACGAAGGTTTATGACTGTCGCCTGCGTTTGAGTGGTCCACACGTCCTGCAATCAAACACCGCCACGAGTCTCGAAATCAAACACGCGGCTATCACTGGCAATGCGTGGTCATCGCGCATCAAACTATTTTGGTCGAGCAATCCGGCCGTATGTCGTCGGAAACAGGCAGAGATGATTGAACAAGCCGAAAACGGACAACTCCCGGCGCACTTGGTCACGTTGTTCAAAAAGGATAACACGGTCGAGCATAGATTCTTCCCGGCTAAGGCAATCAACAGCGCGGCCCAGGCGCTTGGCCCGGACATGTTTCATGCGATGAACCCTGCGGCTAATGGCACAGGGTGCACGGCCACGACCGAGTTCTGGGATATGGCGAGCGAACACAGCGAAGCTTGGATTGAAAAATACGGGTGTGATATCACCGTCGATGCCTGTCGCGAGACATGGAACATGGTTTCCGCGCACGACCATAACCAAGCGCTCATTGAGGCGCACAAATTCATCGTCGCTACAAGGCCGAAGCCTCTCACTCGCCAGCAGATCAAGTTCATCCAGAGTCCCGAGGGTAAACGCACGCTCGAACGACGCATTTCGGTGCGCTATGACACCATATCACGAAAGCCCATGAAGAAATCGGCTTAAAGAATCGCCGCGCGAAATCGTAAAACGATGTTTACGATCACATCACTCTTTGCGGGAATGGGTGGTATCGATGTCGGCTTCGCCGAGGACTGCGTCGTGCACCGAGAATCGGTCGACGACGAATTCATAGATCACTCTAAAAACGCCAATGTAAAAGATTTCGTTGTACTCAAGCGTTTGCCATTCGTTGTAGAGATGCAAAACGATATCGTACCACACGCTCGCTCGCTCGCTGAAATGAACGGGTGGGCGCACGGCTATGTCGTCGAAGATGTTAAGAAACTGATCGAAGACGATTATGCGTTTCCCCACTCTGATGTCATCGTCGGTGGATTCCCGTGTCAGGGGTTTAGTACGGCTGGACTGCGTCAGGGATCAACACTCTATGAATCGTTTGTTGAAATCGTAAGGCGCACAACCCCAAAGATATTCGTAGCCGAAAACGTGAAGGGAATTCTATCTATGAATGGCGTTTTGGACAGAATCAAAGCTGATTTCGCAGCGGTGGGCTACACTGTCGCACACCAACTGATCAAATGCGAGGAGTTCGGGATACCACAGAACAGGCATCGTGTCATCATCATTGGACTACGCGCAGATCTCGCGCCCGACAATCTCGAAGATGATTGGAACATCATCAAGAAGAATGTGCGAACGTGCCCGGTGGGAAAATACCTGGCGCATTTGGACGAGCCCGCCGACTCAGCAGACCCCGCACAGCAAATGTATTGCAAAAACGCGCCTTACAACCACTGGACATCGCGCGAAATCAATCTTACTCTACCGGCACCGACCATCCGTGCCAATCACAATGGCTCGATCGAGTTTCGGCGTTTGAATGGTGGTGTGAACAATGAGCCTCATCTCAGTGAGCGTCGTCTATCGGTGCGCGAGGCATCGCTCATACAAACGTTCCCTCCAAATTGTAAAATTACAAACCCATGGAGGCCGAGCTACATCGCCATCGGGAACGCCGTTCCTCCTCTTTTAGGCTATATTATCGCTGATAAAGTCGCTGACATTCTCACAAAACAAATCTGAGCTAATAACAATGTCGTCACTCTTTACGAGCCTGACCGCACCGAACATCCGATCTAACGCCGCGCAAGAGAAAAAGATCGAGCGGGTCCACACGACGTACGGTGACTTTGTGAAGCGTGCAAAGAAGCATGAATTAACCGATGTCATCATAAACCCGTACAAATCTGTGGCTGTCTTCAAAACAAATAAGGATACGTACGGTGATGCCCAAATTTACGATAACTCCGATTTGTGGCGCGTGCTCAGCGAAAGTCAGGCGGATGTCACGGTTGATATCTCACATGCCACGAACCCATTCGAAGTCGTATCAATGTCCGTTCTCCTGTTTTTCATGTACTTGATAATTCGAGGCATGATCGCTGGAAACGCCGCGGGTGGTGGCGGCAACCCACTCGCGCAGTTCACCCAACAGTTTACGATTGAAGCCGACGTAACCACGAAATTCAGCGACGTCGAGGGTATCGACGGCGCGAAACATGAGCTCGAGGAGATTGTTCAATTTTTGAAGGATCCCATGCGTTTCAATCTGAACGGCGCTCGCGTACCGAAAGGCGCTATTTTGAGCGGTGTCCCTGGTTGTGGGAAGACTCTTTTGGCGCGGGCGATTGCAGGTGAGAGCGACGTACCTTTTATCTCCGTATCCGGTTCAGCTTTCGTGGAAATGTTTGTCGGGGTGGGCGCGTCGAGAGTGCGAAGCTTGTTCGAACTGGCGAGGCAGCACGAACCGTGCATCATCTTCATCGATGAAATTGACGCCATCGGTAAAAAGAGAGGTTTTGGTGCGTTCGGTGGCAACGATGAGCGCGAAGGCACGTTGACCCAACTATTGACTGAAATGGACGGGTTTAACGACTCCAGTGGCATCATCGTGCTGGCGGCGACAAATCGAGTCGACACACTCGACGACGCCCTCATGAGACCTGGGCGGTTCGACCGGAAGCTTGAAATTTCTCTCCCGCACAGGGAAGGACGAGCTCGTATTTTGGGTGTGCACGCGCGCGGGAAAACCTTGGACGGTGACGTCAAACTCGACGAGATTGCGGGTATGACGACCGGATTCAGTGGCGCTGACCTCGCAAATCTTTTGAACGAAGCCGCGATTCGAGCCGTGCAAACGAACGACGGTATCATCACGCGAGCCATCGTTGAAGAATCGTACCAACGAGTAACGATTGGGTCCAAGAGCGAGACGGCCATGAACGGGGAAATGCGCGACATCGTGGCGTTCCACGAAGCGGGCCACGCAATCATTGGCGCCGTACAACTGGAGTACGACCACCTTCGCAAAGTCTCCATCATTCCCCGTGGCGACGCAGGTGGCGTCACATTCTTTGAGCCTCGCGAAGAGATGGCACTGCACAGCAAATCATACTACATGAGCGCCCTCCGAGTCGCGCTCGGAGGGAGGGCGGCCGAAGAGGTGGTTTTTGGGTCGTCAAACATCACGACCGGTGCGAGCGCCGACTTGCGGTCCGTATACGCGATCGCACGGGCGATGCTCGCTCAATACAATTTTGGAACCACCCACTTTGACGCTGAGAATATGAGCGACGTGACCCGCGCTGAGCTCGACGCCCAGATTAACGAGTTAGTTGAAACCACGTACCAGGATGTCGTGCAGACGCTTCGTATGTATCGAGCACCGCTCGAAATGTTAAAAACCAAGCTCGTCGATAATGAAATCGTCGATGGGAGTTACGTGTACGAGTTGGTACAGGAATACTCACGATGCGGCATCGATACGGCGTGAGCGTTCCACGAACCACGCGTCGAAATCAAAGTCGGGTGGGAGTGATGCTTGCTTTCGCATGTTGTCGTTTTTATGTAGGTATTGCAGGTTTGTGTAATGAAAACACGCGCGTTGATGATCTTCGCGCGAAAGGTCGAAAATCGCACAGGGGACGATGTGATCGACGTGTAAGTCCGAACGATCGACGGTACGTAACTCGTCGGACATATTCGATTCGAGGTAGGTTCGCAACTGGTCGCCAGTACACCCGACCAGTTTCATGGTCGCCGCCGATTTTACACCGACGCCCTTGAGTGCATTCCATACACGGGTTCTACATCGTTGTGCGAGTCTAAATGCTTCATCGGTTTTGCATCTTTCGGTTATGTATTTCACTTTGTACGCGTTCATCCGTTCTTTGTTGGCTATGTAGTACGCTTTCGTTTGTGCGCTCAACCGTTCCTTGTTTGCTTCGTAGTATGCTTTCGACTGTGCGCTCTTCCGTTCCTTGTTGGATTTATGATAAGCTCTCCTACATGCCTTGCACGCAGTGTCTAGTCCGTCCTTTTTGTTTTTGTCTTTATTATGTGCACCGTACACACCACATTTTGTACACGTCTTAAAGCCGGGCTCGGCCATTTAATTTTAATTATGTTATTTCTTTAAACCCCAATTAATTTAATTTTAATTTCCTCACAACGCGACGCAACGAATGATAGTGGTGCACAAGGACCCCGTGCAGTCAAATAGACTACTGGGAGACACACTATACGAACGCTACACGAAAGGGGGCGCTGACGGCTTGGAACGGGTCAGTGAGGTAATTGCAATTATTTCCTCGGGCGAAATTGCGCACGTAACGTTGGACAGCGTCTATTTGGTCTTCCTTGAGCGCTTACAAGAGTCTTCGAAGACGCAAAAAAATTCCGTGAGCTTACAGCTTCAAAGAGACCTCCAGGTGTACTACGAGAACCTGTTCAACGCGTGTGAATCGGACTTTGGTGCCTATATATAAATTTAATTAAATTGCCTCAGACGTCATTCCGCGACGCAAAATGATCGAGGTTCGCCTCGATGTCGTCTCAGATTACGTGTATGTACATGTAGTATACACACAGACGTGGACATACGACGAGGCATTGAAAGCGCCAAAGATTCGAACGTCATTGGACGAACCGATCGTTGAGCGAATTATTTCCACAGCAAAAACTGGTCGGAGTACGTGTACTGAGTGTGGAGCGAAAATCGAGAAGGGCGAGCACCGCGTGGGTGTGCCCTGTATTTGGGAGCTGGAACTCGAAGCAAATGGCAAACCGAAGCGCAAAGGACCGGCGACGGGTGCCATTCTGAAATATATGCACTTGGCATGCGCGCAATTAAATAACGATTACGAATTTACGCGCGATGAACGCGTGGATGAAATTTTTACGCCCCCTGTCGTGGAGCGAACGGTCACCACAAACAAAAAGAAGAAACGCCGATTTTCTGAGATGCTTTCTGTTTGTGACGGGAACGATAGCGATGGTTTTATGTACGCATAGGTGTAATAATTATTAAATTATTTTTCTTCTTCTTTTTTCGGCGTGGCGAGCGACATGGCGGTTCGTCCGATTGCATAGGTCTGGCAGGACGAAATAATGCACAAAACGAGTGTCGCGGCCATAAACAGCGGAGTATAAGCCCGTCCACGAGCGAAGTTGAACATCATGAACACACACAGGCAGCAGCAAATTTGGATACCGAGGCTCTCGGCACTCATATTATAATGTACTATATACGGCGGTTTTTTTCTGGGACGCCACTCCGCGACGCAAGCAATGTCCGCTGACGACGACCAACACCCAGGGGTGCCTCCTCCCGAGGCGGTGAACGCGACGGCCGAATGGTTATCGAAGATGTATACTATGACGCCTCGTCCAACGGATTCGGGATTCCGAGACACGTGGAACGCGTTTACGGAAAGGGTTGCAATTACGACGCGTCGTCTCCCGGGGGAAAGCGAATTGCAGAATCACAAGAAGCGCAAGGAGCACAGCGCTGCGGAGGTGAAACGGGGTACCGAAACACAAACGCATGGTGGAGAACCTCCTCTTCCACCGGCCTGCCCTCCTGGCACACATTGGATGCTCGTTCGCCCCGCTGCGCGCAAGAACCCCCCGGCTCCTCTGCCCTCGTCGGCGCCCCCAAACAAAAGGAAACGCGGTCGACCCCGAAAGAACGACGTCCCACTGCAAAAACCTATTGCAAAGATGCGAGTTTCTTGTTCGCCATCATCGTCTGGACTCTTAGATCTCGATCTCGCAGACGCGTCCGAAGCGTTGGAAGACAAAGAAGAAGAAGATTCGCGCGAAAAAGGGGTGGAAGAGAAATTTGTCGACTATGAAATCAACCACCTTGTGTGGGTGAGGATGGGCAAGAAAAAAAACTATATACCGGGGCAGATTATCGACATCTCACACCCACTCGGAGGTCGTCGCACGACTTACGATGTTGAATTTTTTGAAAAGGATTGTCGTGGCCAGTTCACTCGTGCAAAAAACTTGGCCATCTCACGACTGGAACCAGTCAACACAGACTCAAACAAGCGGCACTTTAAGGGTAAAACAGGCGTTAAATGGGAAAACACCATAAAGGAGCTCAAAAAAGTCTATAAAGCATCACATGTAGATAGTCGTTAGCATATAATATGACATCCCATCTACTCAGACGCCATTCCGCGACGCACGCAATGTCTGCTGACGACGACCAATACCCAAGGGTGCCTCCTCCCGAGGTGGTGAACGCGGCGGCCGAATGGTTATCGAAGATGTATACTATGACGCCAGATTCGGAGCTCCTAGATCCATGGGACGCACTTGCTAGAGCAATTGCCCAAACGACGCGTCGCCTTTGGAAAAGCAAAATGCAGAAGCACAAGGATCGCGATGAGCACGGCGCTGCGCAGGTGAAACGGGGTACCGAAGAACGTCCTATTCCACCGGCCCCTCATGGCACACACTGGATGCTTGTTCGTACCGCTGCGCGCAAGAACCCGCCGCCTTCGAACAACAAGAGGAAACGCAGTCGACCCCAAAAGAACGACGTTCCACTGCAAAAACCCGCCGTCGCAAAGATGCGAGTTTCTTCTTCCTCCTCCTCCTCGGGTCTTTTAGATCTCGCGGACGCATCCGAATCGTTGGAAGAAGATTCGCGCGAAAAAGGCGTGGAAGAGGAAGAAGAAAAATTCGTCGATTTCGAAATCGACCACCTTGTTTGGGCGCGCACGAATAAAACAAACTGGATGCCCGCTCAGATCACTGTAATCTCACATTCGCTCGGGGGGCGGCGCACGACCTACGACGTCGAGTTTTTTCTCAAGGATAAAAATGGTTACACTCGCGCGGAAAATTTACCAATTACGAATTTGGAGGCCGTCACTGAATACACATTCAATCGACGCTCGCCACGCAAACCCAAAACTGACGTCAAATGGGTCAACGCTATAATGGAGCTCAGAGAAGCCTATAATGCGTCGTGTGCGGAAGGTCAACGTTTAAAGTAGTGTGTAGTGTATAATAAGAGTCCATCCTATGCCCCAGACGCCATTCCACGCCGCAACTTTTGTTGTGTCCGACCGACCGCGATGGCACGAACTAAACAAATAAATGCGACCATGAGAGGCCAGATAGCCTTAAAGACGCCCAGACTATTATCAAAGCGCCCAGCGGCGTTCAAGACAAACCCTACGGATTCACCAATCAAGAAGCGTCGATACCGACCTGGCACAGTCGCTCTGCGCGAGATTAGAAAGTATCAACGAACGACCGAAAATTTGATTCTACGATTGCCTTTCAAAAAGCTCGTAAAAGAAATTCTCCAAGACTATAGAGACGATTTTCTAGTCTCGAAAGAGGCCGTCAGTTGTCTTCAAGAAAGCGCGGAGATGTTTTTGGTTAATCTACTGGAAGACACCCAACTTGCTGCTATCCATGCCAAAAGAATCACGATCAAGCCGATCGACATGCGGTTTGCGCGAAGACTCCGAGGAGACACTCTTCGTTGTTAAGAAAAATGTAAAAGCTTTTATATAATAATCATACACTTAATAATGGATACAGCAGCACAGCTACCTGTCGTCAATCGAGGCCGCCTCAAAAGGCTTGCCCCCGAACCACCCGCGCTCGAATGGAATCTCAACAATGTCTGCGTCGCCGTGATAGTACTGTGTTGCTTCTTTCTATGGAAGCGGGCGATCGACGTCACTCATAGGCGTGACAGACTCGATACTTTATTGCTTTGACGGGTGTTATGTATGAGTCTCGAGTTAAGAACCTTTGTAGTTTGGACTCTGGTATGGAGGTCTTCTCCTCGTATGTCGCGCGAATGAGGCGCATCAACTTATCGCACATCTTCACCTCGTCTCTCAATTCGGTATACTTGCCCCAATTTAAGCCGGAGGATAACTGGTGAATCAAAATCGTCGCATTCTTCGAAATACGTCGATCGGAGCCACCGAGGAGGAAGAAAGTTGCCGCGCTCGCGCACGTTCCCTGTGCGATTGTCGTCACTTTGACCCTTGACTTTTCGAGAATATTCATGAGCTGAAACCCGCAGTGTAAATCACCCCCGTCGGAGTTGATATAAATTCGTATTTCTGGTGTGTAGCCAGTCAGTTCCGCGCTCCATTTGAGCAAATTGCTCTCGAGTCGCTTAAACTTTTCAACAAACTCCAGGTTGTTTTCGGGTCGTATGTCTCCCGTATAAAACATCTCGTTCCCAATCACTTTACACACCTCCGTATCGTCGTCGTCATCGCTGTCGGCTTGGGCCTTATTCTCCCAGTGCAGCATGTTGCTTCAGAGCTCGCTTTACCAAACATGTGTCCTTGGCTCTAAGCCTGTTGTTTCGACCCGCCAAGTGATTCATCACATCAAAATTCTGGGCCGATATTTTGTACTCATAAAGCCTATCATACATTTTGTGTGCCGCATACAAATGTAGCAGGTTCAAACTATCCACATCGACGCGCAAGGGTTGAGCTTTCCGCGCAATCTCATCCACACGCGCCATGCGCATACGTGCGTTCCCATCTTTGGTCCAAAACGAGCCGGCTCGCAACTTTTCTCTATTCAACGGCTCACCCAACGCCGCCATTGGTGCTCTCATCGCGGCGTGTGCGAAGAAGGGCATGAGTTGCCAGTGTCCGTGCTGATACATAGCCGTATCGTAGATGTCAGCATCTGAGAATGCAATCGCCGCGCGACACACGTCTACACCTTTACTACTCGCGTAATTTTCCTGCATGATTGAATACATGTGGCCATGTTCCGTGATATTATCGATGTTACTCGGAAGGCTTTTCGTGCACAGAATATCATGGACGAACTCTTTCGGGGTTTGGAAAACATCTTTATCATCGCTCGCATCCCGCGCGTAACTCAAAAAATTGCGCACGTTCCCACCAGACCTCTCGGCGGCGGATGCGTTCGGCATGATTGACATGAGCGAATCCACGGAGTGTGGTTCGATGTGAATGATTTCGAACTCCTTTCCCCACATACAGTAGTTCGACGATGTAACGACGAGTCCACGCGTAGACAATCTCTCACCGTCAGCCGCGCGCTCGACGATCGCTTTGTAGTGGGATTCTCCGGAGTAGTCCTCGATGACGAGCGTCTTCCCCGTTCCGCGAAGGAAATCCATGAGACTATGCTTCCCTCGCAAGTGGTCATGTTCGAGCAGCACGCTGTTTCTTTCATCGAGCACGGTGTTGAGCAAAAACGTTTTGCCAACGCCCGTCCCTCCCGTTATCAGTACGTTCCGACCCCGTTCAATACACTCCCTCAGACGCACCGTGTTCGATTCATGAAGCGATGTAGTTTTGTCCTGAGATTTCTCTCGCCTAATCGTAATGAACGCATCCATGAGTGACGACTTGACGACAGAGATCGTGGATATCGCGCTACAGAACCCAGCGCTACAATCCCGTCTCATTAAACCTTTAAGGCGATCAATTCTCGCGTCAATCGCGTGCTTCGGAGTGTTCAATCTCCTTCTATTGACTCTGGTATTATATGTAGTCTTTCAACCCAACGGCGTGAAAAATGTCAGTGTAGTATAATAACAACTAACTATGTCGTCGGATTCAGAGGACGATACGAGAAACGCGCCGACGAAGAGCTGGCATCCCCAGCAAGAGACAATTCTCAAGCAGTTTGGGGAACAAGCATGCTGCTATCGCTATATTCACTACATCTCTTGGCAAGCGTACGCTAAAACGACACGACGCGCGACACTACCCGTCATTGTGATCTCAACGATCACAGGCACAGCCAGTTTCGCAATGGAGTCGGTCCCTATCGATTTGCGTCCCATCGCCTCACAGGCGATTGGTGCCGGAAATCTCATCGCGGGGTTGATCGCGACGATTTCGACTTTTTTAAAGCTACAAGAATTCACTGCTGCTCACAAGACCGCCGCGCTCGCGTTCGGCAAATTTTCGCGCAACATTCGAATGGAGTTGGCTCTTCCGCTCAAAGACAGGACCAAAGACGGAATTACGTTTATTGACGAATGTCGGGCCGAATATGATCGTTTGCTCGAAGAAGCTCCCGATATTAACAAGGCGCAATTACAAGAATTTGAGCGAACGTTCCCACACAATACACTGTACACCCCAGAGATCATAGATTTACACCCCATTCGCGAATACAATGGGATAAGGGAGCTCAGCGTCTTGAAGGCGCTTCGCAGATTGACAGGTGGTGATAGCCCAGAGAAGAAAAAGCTCAAATCTGAACTCGCACAAATCCGAACAGCCGGTCACGGGCTCGTGACGGCGCCGCGAAGGACCACAGTACTGAAACGAGCAATTTTCAAAAAGCAAAAGGAGCGCGATCTCGACCCAATGACGCCCGATGCATCGGACGACGAGGAAGAGTCTGTCCAATAATTATGTAGCTATAGTGTAGGATGAACGTTATCTTTTGGATCCATTTGGTTCTATTCATCGCGGTTTTGGTTGTTCCATTCCTACCGCTCAAAACTCATCGTCACAATTTGGAGTTCTACAGCATCCTGATCCCGTTCATTTTTTACCACTGGTCGGTTCGCGACGATACTTGCTTCCTCACCGAAATGGAGAAAAAGCTCACTCACAAGACCGAGTCGAAAGAGACGTTTTTTGGGAGAATCGTATCGCCCATTTATCTCATGGACGATACTGACGCGAACAATTTACTGAAAAGCGTGCTGTTTTTCCTCTGGTTTTTTGTTCAATACAGATTAGGGCGGTTTAGTGACGTGGAAAAAGAATTGAAAACAATGATTAAAGCGTTCTCGACGTGAAAATGACGCCCAAGAGACGCGTGACAAATGCTAAGAGTTCAAACACGTAAAGTGTTCTGGTTCGCGCACACGAGGGTTTTCCTGGCATCAGTGACATTTCCCCGGTCGTCATGTCGACGTTCACAAAGGTTGGGTGCTTGCCATGAGACACGCGAGAGCACACATACATGTCTGAGCTCATCAATGCGTAGCGACTCGTGGCCGCGCCAATGATACAAATGACGATGACGACCAGGTGAGTGTACCTGAGCCACTTGCACTTTTTCGCGCGAGAATTGGTGGCGGCGGCAAAGATCTGCGCTCCGGACGTAACGGAGGCGAGCGTGCACCACATAATTTGATACCTGAGCGAGAATCAATCAACGTTTGTTACTGTTAAGATCCGACTTACTTGTAGTTGTAGGTTATTTGCGTCGTCACAATGAAAAGTGCGATTTCAGAAACAAAGCTGGCGGCAGCGGAGTTGAGGAAGAAGGTGCTCGTCGCCCTCTCCCACTCAGGACCCGCGTCGTAACGTGACATCGCTTCGTCGTCCGTCTTAAAGCCTTTCTCAGTGTCGGCACCGAAGCCGATCTCAACGACAGACGTCATATATAGCGTCGTCGCGTCGCGTTGTGACGCGTGGGTGGCGTGTGTCGACTTTTCACGACTTTCAGCTCCGAAACGTCTCCGGGTGTCGACAGTCGGGGGGTGTCGACACATTTGGACATAATAATAAATATTATACTGTCGGTATTCCCTATATAATATTATTATGCTTCTCACCCCATTTCTTTGAAAACTGAAATTTTCACCCCACCCCCTTTGACGACCCTCCGGGGCCTATCTTTGGCGAATCTTTGGTGAGTGCCGACATATCCATATTATATTGCCCATGCGCCTATGTAGTCCAATATAAAATGTTTATAACCACGCAACACAACCCCCTCCGCCGACACACGACACAACTCGACGCACTGGGCGCGCCGCTATGACGGCGACGCGCGGCGACGACGACGACGATGTACGTACACTCGTATCGATTGGTGCAGTATCCGAGAATGCGATGGATCACGAGGCGGAACGCGAGCTTGCGACACCACCTTCGACGCCGATCTGCACCAGATCTCGGTCGAGACTAGAGAGGGATTCGCCGCCACCACCACCGTCGCCCGATATGCGGGATACAACGGCGCCTGAGCGTGAGGATGAAGAAATCAACAACACAGACACGTCTGGTGACCCAGACATGGTCACCGTGACGCCAACGGAGCAACTCACAAGCCAAACGAGAACGATTTACTGGTTCGTTGGCAGTGTATATTTGCTACACCTCGTTTTTTGCGTGCTGGTCAAGCTGTTTGGATGGAAACAACAATATAGAATGCTAGCATTCAGGTGCGTAGCATTCTATACTGCATTTTACTGGTTTGTGCGTGCGTTCTACTGCGAAGGCGTACAAAACTGGTTACGTGCCAACACACGATCCCGATTTGTCAGGAGACTGTTTGCGAACAACGCGATATTTTATGGGGAAACTGTCGGTAGGCCCACAAAATGGTCTCATGCACTGGGCATTTTCTACCTCAACGCGGCGTCCTGCAATGGTATTCGCATGTTCGTCCTCGCAATGCGCGTACCAGGTATGTTTTCTATAGGTTTGGGCGGTGTGTGTTTGATACAATCCCTGTTCCACATGGGGCTCATTCGCATGCATTCGATGTTGAATGCCGTACACTGGGTAGTTGGAGTGATTATGCAGACTATACTACACCCGACGGCCGCGCATCATGCAATGGTGCTCATAGCGTTGGTTCCCGCGCTTCTGATGAATACTCTTTTGTTTGACGAATTGGGGAAAGTTCACTGGAATTTGGTTGTCAAGATTCTATTCGATGGAATCTGGTACACATTGCGACTCTTCCTCGTCCGAGACCCCCTCGCGGCTCTCGTGGGAAAACACAGTGACAACAATCTCGAACAATACGTGCTCCAACATCTGATGGAGGCCATGCTTTCGGATTTCGTTTTAACGATTTATGTCGCATTCTTTTGCGGTGGCAATGAAACTGTCATATTTTGGTGGACGTCTGTAGATTTCTTCGTCCAATTTTTATCCGTAATCGTGCTCGCGGTCGTGGCAACCAAGGCTGATACGCTAGGCATCCAGGCTCTCAAATTGGACAGCGACTGGGAGAAGAAAAAACGAAACTGTGTCGACACGTGTTTGAAGGTTATCATAATGGCCGCGCACGTGTATTATTTGCCGCTCAATACGGCGGCCTACATTTTTGGAGTGGTGGCATTGATTGGGGGTATCGTTGTCATCATGCTTTAAAAAAAATCAACTAATTCATTTTTCCCTTTGTAATCATTCATCCATTCATCGTTGTGAAAAAAAATCGTTGGTTCTGTAGATTTCAACATCGTACTCATCATCTTTGCCCGTCACTGCAACCTTTTCGCTCCCGCCATACAACTCACCACACCCTATGTCATCCATACAATCGCGTCCTTGCGAATCTTTGACTGGCAAACTGAAACTCCCACCGGAAGAAGCGGTTGTGGTGTAATAGTGGTACCTGTCGCGCCTGCCGTCCACCTCTCGCCCATACAGCGGGAGGATTTCACCCGCTTGTGATTTCAAAATGCCCATCTGTTGCAGAATACCGGGCTTGTATCTCTTAATTGGCGCCGAGCGAAACTCACGCTCTCTTACCACGGGCTGTCGACGGCGAACCTCGACAGGAATCGTTTTTACAACCCGTTCTCGTACCACCCGCTCACGCGGATTGAGCAAAAGCCAGGCGACCACGGCGATCAATAGAGCGACAGCGGCGTACAGCGCACGCGTTTTATTCCTGTTTTTCATCTCCTGTAAACGCAGATAAAATTTTCCAAGCGTGCCCGCACGATTCGCCAAGGTTCCATGTACCACAGTACTCAATTTCGAGCGACAGCTCGTCGCCTTTGACGAGACTCAAGAGCCCCTTCGATCCTCGGACCTCGCACATGACTTTTCGGTAACGGAAAGGAACCTTCAAAATTAACGTACGACCGATGAGTGGGTCATTGACGACACTATTTCGAAGTTTATATGCGTTTTTGTCTTGGATGAAACGAACCCGCGCGGCTGTCTCATCGTCAAGTGACACTCGCATGTATCGACGCTGGTTCTCGAGTGCGTATATAGGTTCGTAGATTGTTGCGCGAATATGCATGGTCAACTCTCGACCTACGTCTTTAATACAAAACTTTTATCATGCACTAATGTAAGGTCGGCGACATCATTATCGTCCACGAAAAACTCACGGTGCTCGTCGAACAATTGCCTCGTTCGACGAGTCTCATCTTGCGCGAGGTCGCGAAACCGGTCCGTCATGCGTTGCAAATCGGCCCGACGTTGCTCCGCCATTTTCCGCCCGAACTTTTTGAACTTTTTCATCGTCTTCTTCTTGCCGCAGACGACTTGGGTGAGCGTAGCTTTAGTAGAGAGTGTAAACATGGTAACAAATTGTGCTTGTATACGGTTGGGGCGCCTACTCTTCAATACCATTTATTTCTCATCCACCACCCCATCTCGCGCGAGTGGGGTGCCCACCGGAGGAGACCCCCTCCGTCTTTTCGCGACGCGTCGCGTGTGTCGCGTGTCGTGTCGTGGTACCGGACGCGAGACGATGGGTGACGACGACGAGGTACGGGTGACGGCTGTCCTCTCTGTGGCTTGCACGGCCGGCGACGACAACCACGTGATCGACGGCGTGCTCGCACACCCGCACCTGAAGGGAAAGTCGCCCGAGATCGTGGGCAAATCTCTCGGCACCGCCTTACGCGAACACGGAACGACGCCGGAACAATATGAAGCCGAAACGCAAAAAGTGCCAGCGGCAACGCAAGAAGTCGACGCACTGAAATCCGAGAAGGAGAAAGTGACCGGGGAGTTAGATCTTTCAAAACAAGAGGTGGAGACTGCACTAAAAGACTTTGAACTGGCGAGACAAACCCTTGAAACCGCACGGATACGAAACAGAGACAATAACAAGAAATTCGATACCGTGACCGGCAAGTTGGCTGGCGCACAGGATAAGCTCGAATTGGCGAAGGCCGAAGCGGGCAGTAGCCCTGTGGTTAAGTTGTTGAGTGCACTCGAGAAGAAAGGTTACAAAGTCAACAGGGAGCAAGTCTCTTCCGCGATAAGTGAAGGCACGCACGCGTCGAATGGAAGGAACTCGAGACTCGCCCCGCATACACAACAAGTCGAGCACGCCAGGGGCGGCGAAGAAGAAGATGAAGATGATGGGGACAACAGTGAAGAAGAATACGAGCATGAGGACAATTTTGATGCCGAAGGCCAAAAAGAAGAAGAGGCTGGCGCCCTTGATGGTCAAGAAGAGGACCGTCCGGCTGTTGCACCTGGCTCACCCGATTCCGATTCGGGAATCAAAATGGTTATGGATTGGACAAAGGCGGAGAGCCCAGCCGATCTTCCTGATTTCACCGACGAGGATTTGAACGGCGTGTTCATTGAGCCGCCGCATGCGAATCCTCTTCGCCAGTCACCCTCCCATGAAAACTTGGAAACCCACCCATTGCTTACGAAAATTGGCGGGGGAAAAGTACCTCTTGGCACCCTTCTCAAGACACCCAAACAGGCGGAGACGCCACCGCCGCCACCGCCATCCAACGCCGAAGAACGACCAGAGGAAGAAGATGACAAGGCCAAGCGCAATCGCAAAGCCGAGGGTAAGCTTCCTGTGACAGATGAAGAAGAACAACTCGAGGCCGAGAAAACACGTCCTAAGCCGTCATCAAGCTTGACGACACGTGGTGCGTCTTCTTCCAAACCTATCGCCAAAAAACGGAAGGCACCAAACGGAAAACCATCGCAGAAATCGCTCGATCAAGTCAAGCACGCTCGCGCTCGCTCCAAGAAAGCCAAGGTTGCAACGCCAGAAGCACCCGAAGAGGAGGAGGAGCACGACAAGCTCAAGTTTCTCAACTATCTGGAAGAGAAACTGGGTCCGGACAACGATATCGTCAAAAAACTCAGGGCCGCTCATGAACGCGGTGACGCCGCCACCTTTACGGTACACCAAAAAGAATGGTACGATTTGGATATGCTTCCGGAAATCCGTGATAAGTTTGGTGATTGGAACAAGAAAATGATGCCAACCAAAGGTGGCGTTGGTTTCATTCTCCAATTTGAGCAAACGAAACGACCCGGCCATTTCTGCAATTTCACCAGGCCGCTCAACGAAATCTACGCGGACATTAAGAAGCATAAGGACACCTATACCGACCACGGTTATGACCTCGGTAATCCGTACGAAACGTTCAACAAGAAGTTTGACCGCAACTGCATCACGTCAAGAAACAGAGACGAGACGGAGGAGCCATACTATTGCACGAAAGGTGGCAGAACTAACTGCTTTGAAAATTTGAGGACTGTGTGCGAGCGATGCACGAAACCTATCTTGGATTGGGAACAAGCATACCAAATCCAAGTAAAAAAACGAGAGCTCGCGAAGAGCGAAAGGGATCTAAGCCTACAAAATGTAGACGAAGACGGAAGCGACAGCGATGAGTTCTAGTCTGGAGACAACTCACAGTAAAAAAATGTACAACGGTAGAAACGAATTTTCTATTCTTTTCCGTACCACTCGCATATACGCTAGCTTTACGCCGCGCAATAACAATAACAACATCAAATGAATGCATTCAACCACAACAAATCGCAATAAAACTGTCCATGTCTTTGTAGTAGCGCTGCACGTCTCGTTGAAACCTTTTGTTGTTTACGATTGCCTTCTCGTACTCCGCCGTGCCTTTGTGGTAGTTGTAGAGCCATAATAGATTTGATTTCGAGTAGCGGCTTTTCTTCTGGTGCTCCGTCGGCGCCCGCGGACGCACTTTCGCAGGCGTCGTCCGTTTTGGCTCGCTCGTAGGTGGACACTGCCCGTAACTCAGAGCTTGGAGGCAGCTGTCTGCAAGGTCATCGCGCTTCTTGCTTTCGTCGAAAACACTCACCCATCGGCCGTTGACGGCCCAGGTTTCTTCGAGGAACGTCCGACACCGTTCTATCGCTGTGTTTTTGCGCTTACGGTACATGGCGGTCCCCTTCCCTTGGCAATCAGGCACCTTGAGCGATGGGTTCCAAAGGTGCGTTCGCGCACCCGCCTTTGCGAGGATGGTAAAGTAGCTTTGTAAAAAGTACATGACACTCACAATGCGTTTATTTCTATCAGGTTGACGCTCAATCAGGATCGCGTCCGCGTCGAGCGTCCACGGTCGCTCGTTGAGGTGGTCGCGCAGTGCACAAAACAGGCCATCGTCGCTCTCGCTCGGCACAGAGGAGACGTCCCAGTGCTTAATGGAGTTGTCCGTGTCGTCCAGCAAACACAGGGCGAGGTTACGAATACCGACGTCGATGCTGAGAATCAACATGTGGGCGTCTCTACGACTGGCTGAGAGTCTTCTATCCGCCGTTTAGCGCAATTATATATGTCCTCGTCGAGTTCAAACCCCGCGAATCGTCTGTTCGTGCGAGCACACGCGACGCCGGTGGTTCCGCTGCCCATGCACGAGTCGAGGACGAGTTCGCCTTCGTTGCTGAACGTTTTCACGAGATATTCAATAAGTTCTACAGGCTTCTGCGTCGGGTGTAGGATCTTCCCCCCGTTGGTGGACGGGAAATCGAGGATCGAGCGAGGGTAATTGGTGTGCGTTTGTGTGTATGCGGGGCGCGGGACAGTTCCGGGTCGGTGCTTGCGTTGTGCGGTATCTTTGCCTATGTGAACAGTGCACGGAACGAGCCCCTGGGGGTTGTATGTCATCGGATTTTTAGAGTTACAACCAGTGCCCCCGCGCGAGAATACGAGCACGTCTTCGTGTTCAGTCAACGGCCGGTACGGCGCCTGGGCGAAATGCCCAACCTTTGATTTGCGCCACACGAGCGAGTACTTGAACATGTCGTAATTGCTCGAGACGAGTCGTGAGGTAAACGGCTGCTGACCGAAGATGACTATGGTTCCGAACGGCTTGAGGACGCGCTCGTATTGCGCCCACATTCGGTCGAGAGAGAGGGGCGTGTCCCACTTGATCACCGTCGTTCCGTACGGCGGATCGACACACACGAGATCCACTGAGTTGTCTTCGAGGCGGCTCATGCCATCCAGGCAGTCGCCGTGATACAATTGCATGTCGTCTACCATAGTTCGCGATTTTTCAATCGGAAATCCAACGCTGACACATTCGCGAGGGTCTAGGGTTTAAACATATTGGTTTATTAAAATGGATACCGACTTATTCGATATTCTATGCAACATAGATCAATGTCGACATCTGATTCCCGAGGGCTCATATATTGATCTGTGTAGGTCTTTAAAGCGTATACACGAGAAATTAAAAGCGGAAAAGAAGAAAGCTTCGCAAAGACAAGCGAAAAGGCGGTTTTTATATGTGACTGGGATATGTATGGGACTCCTTACAAAGCTAACCAAGGGTTAGTTAGCCACCATACCGTTTGGCGGCCGCGCCACTCGCGTTAGTCGTTGCCTGTTGACCGGCGGGAGAAAGTGCAAAAGCGAGCAGGCCGATACAAAGCACACAAAGCAAGCACGCCACCATTCCCACGATGTTCCCCCAGGCGCCGATGACGCTCGAAACGGCTCCTCCGATCGAATCAATGATGCCTGCAAAACCAGTGTTTTCTTGCTTGACCGACGCCGTGGCCTCCGCCGCGAGATCGTTGACCATTTTGTTCTCGAGAAGCTTCTCAGTTATCATGTTCGTCACTGCCGAAGCACTCAGCTGCGCGGTGATGTCCTGTTGAAGGTCGATCGTCCCGCGCCCGCCTCGACAATCGTAATTCCCACCAATAATCAATTCCTGGTTATTGATGTTCACCTGCTCGGTCATGAGTTCGGTGATATTTTCTGTTGTGATGTTCGTTTCAATAACGTTTTCGACAATCGTATTGATGTTTTGCTCGATGTTCTGATCTGACTTACCAATGACATCGCTGAGGGATCCCAACTCCGTCAACATTTCCATGTTTGAAGACGCGGCTTGTTGCATCGAGTTTTGAATTTCAGTTTTCATGTCCAAAATCTCGGATGTGGCTGCTTCGACCGTCGACTGTAATTTAGCGTCTATTTTCTGGTTTGTCTTGATATCGCAGCCAATTACCGAGCCTCGGATGACTATTTTCAATTTGTTGATCGATGTCTGAGACGCGCCAACCTTCACCGCATTGGTCGTGATCTGGTTTGTGATGTTCTTGTTCGTAGCTTCCATGTTGAAGAACTGCTTGACCGTCTGGGATTTGGAGCCACCCATCTCAGACGATTTATATAGTGTGGTGAGAAATTAATATCACAACTAGTAGTAGTGATGTCTTGTGATCCAGAGAAACGTGACTTTAATTTTGCCAACGTTCTGGAGTGTTTCAGAACCAAGCCGGCAGACGTGGATAAGGCGTTCGTGCACACTTGTTACAAGTGGTATAAATCCGCGCCCGACCAACCGGACCATCCTCTAGGCAATCCGAAGCACATCGCATTACAGTTACATACCAATGCATCCGCCAAATTTTGTGGCATCAAGGCAACCGAGCGACTGACGACCAAGCTCGATCCACAGGGGAGTCGCAGGTGCAGCGATATGGATCTCGGCAAAAAGGTGACGCGTCAATATTGTAGCGAAGAACACAGAATTAATCCACGAAAAGGGCGGACCGATTCAGCAATCAACTGTTCCCAAGTAGGCCTGGGTGAAGCTGTGTGGCGCGAAGAGGTGGAAAAATATTGCAAAGCCAACCCAAGCGAGCGGTATTGTAGCTGCTACAACGTCGTGAATGGTGTCTGTAATCAGAACAAGGGCGCTGCAGGATGTAAAGCAGTCGATCTACCGGTCGAATTGGCAAACGAAGATGCGCTCGGACAAGCCAATTACGATAAGCTCAAGAGATCCGCGCACTGCAGAGGTGCCGTTTGCCAACCAAACAATTACATGCCAAAGAGTACTCCGTCGTGTCCAGACACCGTCGAGATTTGTGGGAAGGAGTTCCCGACCGGCGCGACGACAAATTCTCAGCTCATTCGTCACTGTGTGGTGGATCAAGGGGGAATGAGCGAAGAAGAGCTCGAAGAATTTTTGGGTGGAGAAATCCCACCCTTGGGCGAATGGGACACAAAGAAGAAGAAAAAGACCGCAAAGCAAAAAGACGAACAGGCGCTTCTCATGATGACGGCTGCTACACTCGCCATGAGCTGCTGTTGCCTCGCCATCCTCGCGGTGGCGACACAAAAGCGAGCTTAAAGAGAAACCGCGCAAACGGTAACAGAGATGGTAGCTTGTTGGTGGTGCTGTCACGAAATAGACGGCGAAGAGCTACATATGCCGTGTCGATACGACCCAAAACGAAAACACTTTTATACGTACGGCAAATACTGTTCGTGGTCGTGCATAAAAGCACACGCACTCGAACGTTTCGGCGCGAGCCGAGGGTCTGTGGTGTGCGGTAACATTATCGTCATGCGAAAGCAAATGTACGGTGTAGTCGAGAGCGTCCAGCGAGCGCCGGATAGATACAAACTGCAAATGTTCGGAGGTGAACTGACGATCGATGAGTTTCGGAACCAAGCGTCTTCTCGTGATACGGGCACCGCGCGAACAGTGAACACAGACGCCGTGCGAAGCGTGGCAATCGATCCAGTGGCGACGTGCGCGCCGACACAGAGTCTCACATCATCCACAAATGCCGTTGAATCCGGTAAAAAGATGGAAGAAATAAGAACTACGGAGAAACAGAACGCACCCCTAAAATTAAAGCGTACGAAGCCGCTTCTACGGAGTCACAACGATTTGGAGTCCGCGCTCGGTCTCGTTATCACGCCCACGCAATTGTCGCAGTGATACCCTGCGTAGACAAAATCACAGTGCGTGCATTCGCGCAACGGAATGATATCTCTTCTCTTTTTTAACTCCCCCTTTGAAAACTGTTCAAGTTTATAGATGGAATACAAGCCGTATTCAACGATGGTTTTCAAAGATGGAAACTCGCGCGTGGTGCTCATGCGCGTTTATTTAATTTCGCGATTAGTCTTTATACCGTGTATTTATTTACTTAGCGAGACACGGCATACACTTGTTTTTGAACTTAATCAACGCCGCCATACCATCAATCATGGGAGGCACCATAGTCTTGAGCATGGTTTCGAATTCGGAATCCTCGGCCCCGCCGTCGATCTTTTCGATGAGATGGTAAAGGATATCAATCACGAGCTTCTTTCGGTCAGAGCCCTTCATCTTCTTGAGAGATTGCGCTTGGCTAATAAGGATTCCTAGGATTCCCGGAACATCTTCTTTGGTCAAACCATCGCGAACGTATCGTCGATCGATCTCGTTGACGGCTTGAATCAAGTTTTTCTGTTCGCGCGAAGACAGGACAAACTGTTGAAGGATCTGGTCCATCATCGTTCTGGGTGTGGGTATAATTATCTCGCATAAAATTAAATGGACGTAGATAACGCAATTTCCAGCCTCGCGATCGCCATAGGTTTGTACCAAATGGTTCGGTCTCTCCTGGAGAAAGACAAATTGACGATCGAGAGTCGGGATGGGTTGTTACTCAGCGCGATCGCCTCGGCGCTTTGGCTCACCGTCAAGGCTCGGAAAGGGTCGAACTCGGCGGCAGCATATACCGGCCTCGCTCTGACTGTAAATTTGTACCTCCTATACACAATCTACCGTCACGAAGAGAGACGCCGTCGTCCGGATTGGACGCGATGAAACCAACGATCTGGAGCAATTGAATCTTTTCTTCAAAACTTATTCTTCCCGCCTTACGAACCACGTAAGCCGAGAGAATACACATGGCGTACACGGATTCGACGAGTGTCATTTACAGGCTCATCTTAGGTTTACGCGTCAAAAGAAATCCGCCGATAAGGAGGCAGCAAATGAATGACGGAAGCGCGAAATAACTGAATTGGCGACTCTGTTTGGTCGCGTTTTTGCACTTGTTTGTCAAATGCACCGTCATGGTGCTACAAATCAAACCCATGAGGCCATAGAAAGACATCCACATGGCCATGTCCTTCTTAAAAACTTTCGCCATCATGAGCGTGAATGGGATCGTAAGCGAGATGGTCAAAGTGTAAGACATGAATTTGGAGAGGTTGTCGTAACTCTTTTTACCCTTGACGGCATCGCACTTGGCATACGTATCGATGCCAATAGAGGCGGTGACGAGATAGAAAACACCGCAGAGCAGAAGCACGAAGAGTGCACCCATGGAAATTTCCAAGTCTACCTTCCCACTTTCGAGCCGCTTCGCTTGATTATAGAGAGCGTTCACAGAGGACATGGTATACTACTATATATACTACTACTGGCATATATTTTTTTGGTTAAAGAAGAGGCTGTGATTCACCATATAATATGAAGCTGCGGTATCACCCAGATTTGGGTTGGGGAAATCAAGTGATTCACCTGAGCGATTACCTATCGCGCGCGACCGCTCTAGGAAAAACACCTTACGTTGGCCAGGCTTTCAAATACATCAATCACGACGTGTTTCCGATTAAAAAGGAAGAAGACGATGATGAGTACAACGCCGACATCTTTATCAATCCCGTGACCATACGTCACGTACATCCACTGATGCGAACCTTCATCGTGAAACCTCCTGGTTTTGATGCAACAAAAAGGTACCCCATCGGTCTTCACATTCGACGCGGAAAGTACGGAACCGATTCCCAATCCATCGGTGTCGGCGACGCGTCGTTTCACTGCGATGATCGGGCACTGGCGCATTTCGTCGGAATCATAGAGCGCTCGAACACAGACATTTTCCTTGCGTCCGATTCACTTGAACTAAAAAACGAGCTCACCGCGCGATTCCCTGGAAAAATTTCCACGATCGATGTGGACGAGGTCGTCGTCACAGACGAAGAAAACAAAGGTAAGGCTGATTCGAGCTACCGAGACTGGTTTACGCTGAGTCAATGCGAAGCCGTGTTTTGTACGGCGGGTGACGCACACATGCGTGGATTCAGTACGTTTGGCTATACCGCTGGTATTTTTGGCAAAAGCTCGCTCTTTTTCGTTTCCTCGGAGGGCGTGTCATTGATCCAATAATCTAGTCTGAAAACGTCCGGGACTGGTTCGCGACGCACTTGTTCCGTAAGAAGGCGCTCATCAACGTCTTCATACGATTCAACGATGAGCGGTTTGAAAACCCTATGCATTTCGTCGAGACCGGAGTGTGTGATAATTGGCGTGGCGCCGCACCATGCGGACTCATAGAACCGGGTCGTATCGATTCCAAAACCCATGGGACAAACGACGAATTCCGACCGGTTCAGTTTCTCATTGAACTCTTCGAACGGTATGGGCGTCTCGTCGACGACAGCCCATGGTTTAGTCTTAAAATAAGCCAGAGCACGCTTCCTGATGGCGCGGCAGTTTACGAATTTCAGTTCCTTGTCGTTATAAAGACCCAAATTGACGTAACAGAGAATATCACGGGTCATCTTGACTCGGCGTGGGATTTTGTCGTCGGTGAACCCGAGGGGCACGCGCTGGATCAGGGGATGGGAAATCTCACAGTTTTCTGCGAAAATTTTGCTCACGTACGGTCGGATGGCTTCAAATTTGTAGCGATCAAACGGGGTATCGCTGCAATGGTACACGAGCTCATACTTTTCTTCAAAACTTGATAACATTTCTTGGAAACGTTCAAATATGTAGTTTTCACCCGTGACGAAGACGCGCGTCGGTGTTTTCGTAGTGGGCTCTTTATACATCTGACTGTAAGCGTGGCATATGACGAGGTCGCACGTTTTCGCGAAAGACTTGGAGCAGATGAGACTCATTTTAATTACACGTGATATCTATTCGAATACTTTTTACGCAAGATGGTGAGGCCGTTACACGACGGAATCGTGCTGAATTCCCAGAATTGCGCGGGGAGCTCGGCAACCGCTCGGTAGGGTCCCCCGTCAGCCCACTGCGCACCGGCGCCAGCGGTTAAATCGGTGTGGTATCTCGGCTGATGATTTCCATACATAAGGTCGTGGAGACAAATGACAGACGCAGGAGACACGAGCTTATCGAGCTCTGCCAATTCTGCTTTCACGTGCGCGTACGAGTGCCAATCGTCAACGTAAACCATATCAATCGGGACACCTTTGTACAGACCTTCCAGGTACTCCAGTGCGTCCATCTGCACGAACTGCCAATGCGCTTTTAAATCTTCCGGTGGTTCAAACGACGTCGGCTCGATATCAACCGAGACGACGCGTCCGCCCGTCTGCTTCGCAGCCATGAGAAGAGGGAGCGTGGTGGAGCCACCGCGCACACCCAATTCGAGAATCGTTTTCGCTTTGATGCTCAGAGCGATACCATACAGCGTCAGCAGGTGTGCATCGGAGTCACCCGTACCGGAAAGCACGGTTTCAGTCAGAGCTTCCATGTAAAAGCTCTTGGAGCCCATTCTCTAAGCTGATTTCTGGTTGCCAAAACTTGAGCATGTATTCATCCGGTTCGTTCTTCAGTGTTTGTGTCGTGTCTGTGCGTTCACTGGCCGTGACATTATCACCCGCGATGCGAGTCGCGATGTCTTTGATGGACGTCCACTCGAAACTCGTGATGTCCACGTATTCCCGGTCTTCCTTAATTTTTTGAAAGTTCATCATCAGGCTCGTCATCGCACGAGCACAGTCGCGTGTGTGCAGAAACTGACGCTCCTCCACACCGGTCGTCATCATATTGATTTTTCCTGCCGCTTTGAAGTTGTGAATGAAATCTGGAATCACGTGTGACTTTTGGGAGAACTCTTCGGGTCCGTAGACGTTCCAGAAACGAACACTCAAACCACCCAAATGGCGCGTGTAGTGCTCGCCGAGCAGTTTCAAGACCCCATAGGAATTCTCACTCATATTGCTCATCTGCGAACTCGTAAACGCGAAGCGTTTACCCTCGAGGAGCGAAAACGTGTTCATCATGATGAGAAGATTCCGGTTAATGAAATCAGTGGACGTATCGGCGAGGTATTTCGACCCGCCGACGTCAAATGCAAGAAAAAACACAAAGTCACAGTCGTCGATGACACGCTTGAGATGAAGCGTATTGACTGAGTTAGAGAGGTCGTGCATCGGAGACAAAAGAATGTCCCATTCAATCACGTCGTGGCCGAGCGTGCGCAAATGCTTGACGAGCGAGCTTCCAACGACACCAGACGAGCCGAGAACCAAAACGCGCAGTATATCATTTTCGTGGGTAGATGGCAAAACAGCGCCTTCAACAACCATTGTGGCTATAACTCATTCAAATCTCCTCTTTAAGCTCAAACCACGCGTCATTCACAGTCTCCACCATCTTCCGAACCCGCAAGTTCCACGACTGGAGCGAAAATTTGTACACCTCACAGAAATTGTCTCGCATGTTTGCCGTCGTGTATATCTCGCTTCCCTCTCTCCACAGAGACACTGGATCTTGTATCGTCAGCTTTACCACCTCACCGTCTTTATAGTAATGAAAGGGCTCCGATACATTCTCCAACTCAAGACTTTTGTTGATGCGAACCATGTGCGTGAGATGTAAGAACCCCGGTCGCGTGTGTCTGGCGATGGGTATCCGAGAATGCGCGAAACCAACATAACATCCGTCATCTATGGAAATTAAGTTCGACCCACCACGAATGAACGTGTTTGATGTATTGAAAGGGAGCGCCCCTTTAACGACTGTACACTTTCCGGTCGTCGGCTCACATTGTAAGAGAATGAGCGGTTCGAAATTGTAAACAAACATGAGCCTGTTTTTGTGCTCAAATGGGGCCCAGTTCTTCTCTATGGCGTTCATGCCATCGACGTAGAGGGGGGTGGCCGCCATATCGCCGTCTTTGAGTAACCAAATGCATTTGTATTGATTCTTGAATGGCGAATCACCGATGAATACGACGAAGAGCGCACCGTCGATGGTAACGAGTCGTGGATCCTCCGCGCGAATCTCTGCACCCATCGTCTGCCCATCTCCTCGACTCTTCCAATCTGAATCAAACGTCTCCCGTAGCAAGGATATCCGTCCGCCGATACACACGCGTACGTATGTGATGTAACCGCTCCCTGTCGCGTGCACGGCCCGAAACATCGAGTACGTCTGCCCTTCCCAAGAATCATCGTCGTGAATGGCCTGTACCGGTGTGATGTCACGAACGAATTCGAACATGGTGGCGTTCTATCTATCTCCGCATCGGGGATAATCTTTAAGCCGCGTTCAAGGCTGTCGAATCTTTTCGGGACGGATCGTAGATGAGAGTTTTAGACCTCTTCAGCGGCACGCAAAGTGTTGGGAAAGCCCTCCAGCCTCACGATGAGTATGTATCGCTCGACATTACGGACTCGCTCGGCGAACCCATGATAAAGACCGACATTTTGGATTGGGATTACAAAAACTCAGGGTATCCGCCGGGTTATTTCGATATCATCTGGGCTGGGTGTCCGTGCACGGAGTTTTCAAAGCTCAGGTTGTGCTGCCAGGCGACGTGCGGCCCCCCGGACTTGGTCGGCGCGGGAAAACTTGTACAGAGAACTCTTCGTATTATAAGGTACTTTAAACCCAAACACTGGATCATCGAGAACCCAGACTCCGGGAGTCTGAAAGACCAGGATTATATGAAAAAACTACCGTATATACGTGTGTCGTACTGCATGTTTGGTTTTTCGTATCGCAAAACGACCCGATTATGGGGTACGATTAAGGGTTTCGGTGACAGAGTATGTAACAGAAAGTGTGGTATGATAGTTGATGGCAAACACCAAGCCAATATAGGGAACGCCAGCTGGATTCGGCGCGATCAGCGCAACTCGTACCCACAGCCCTTGGTACGCGCACTCATGGAGTTTTGCCGGCCAATTCGTCGTAGTGGGCGTTCTGTTTGTCCTGTCGCTGTAGAGACTTGACGTGCCAAAGTGCAAGCTCGGGGTCCGCCCTCAGCACACCGACGCGTTCGCTCCCAGCCAGCTTTTCGTGCACGTCACCCTTCCACCGAATTTTGGGGTCGTTGCGGAAAATTCGACCCTGGAAATCGGGCCAGTTGATGAACCCGGTGTTATTAACATTGAATTTGTGGCGTGCGAGCCATTCCTGCGTGTAACCCGGACAAATGTTGATTCGGGGAACGTATAGAATGTCAGCGTTGCGCGCGTCGAACGCTCGCGCGGTGTGCACCAATTGTGATTGTGGAATCTCGTCGGCGTCGAGCATGAAGATGACATCGCCGGTGCACTGCTCGATGTGGAAATTTCTGTGCTCGCTAAAATTTCCATCGAATTTGCGTTCACACGTCGTGATTCGAGGGCCATACCACGCGAGTACGTTTGTGGTGGCAAGGTCCACTTTTGATGTATCTACGAGCACGTTGACGTCGTCGCCGTTTTCGCAGACCTTTTCCACATCCAAAAGATAGTGCAAAAGGTTCTCGAGTTCGCGAGATTCGTTACACACGCCTATGGCAAAGGTGACTCGCATGGCTGGTTTGAGGATTGGAGATTGAGGGTCTGCGCGGAGCATTTATTACATGTCACACCATTCCTCTAAGCTCTATTTACAAATGAAATTAATTTTCGGAGACACGACCCGACGCCGCAGAGCTCCCTATTCATCTTTGTCGTGACGAGTTGGATGTTGTCGCGCGTGTAGCCCTTCTCGGGGTCGATACGGTCGATCGATATATTTTGGGGGTACATGCAGTACCCGCGGCGACCACCGTGACCTTCTTCACCGTAACGCCACGTGAGACGTTCGTCGAGATCACCGTAAACGTCGGGCATCTTGTTTTTCAGTGTCACCGTCACAGGACACACGCGTCCTTGTTTGTGAAATAAACCAACGAGGAATTCGACGGTTAAGTCGAACTCGAGTGATTTCTCCCTCGCGTCCTGCTTTGCCTTATTGAATCGCATTTTTATGAAACTCTCGGGGCTTTTCGATATTTCATCGATCTGCGCCTTTTTTGTGCACACTTTGCAGTAATATGAGCGCCCATCGCTCGCCGCGCGATGCACATGAAAGTCACCCGCGGTCTTCTGCTGTTTACAAGTAACACAGGTCTTCGGCACGTCATCCGCAATCGGTGCATTGCTTTGCTTTCGCTTGAGCGGTCGATTGTGGGTGGGTGCGGTTTTGTGTTGGGTGATGGAACTCATGACCCTTCTATTTATTTACAAGGCTAATCTTTATACCATTTCATTCTTCATTGACAAGAAACATCGTTTCAAAACTGACGTTGTTGTATAGATGTTCTAGCGCGGCCCATAAATCATTCACAAAATAGGGTAAACTCACAATAACCGCGTATGGAAAGGCCCATAGATACCGAAAACTGCGGCCAATCATGTTATTTCTGTTCATTACAAGCGCTTCCTCTTTATACCCACCCATTCTAGATGTTTCGCGCGACCTTGACGAGACCTGTCAGCGTTTGCATGATTCTCGCGTGATCTCTCGACAGCATGTAGTGTGGGTTCAAAACAAGCTGGAGAATGCGTTCATTATCATCCGGCTCGCTCGGGCGCTCGTACTTTCGAATATAGTCGGCGGCAATGTAAACGAGTGCGTCCGCGAACTCCTCTTCCGCCATCTCCATCCACGAGTCTTTTGGCGTGCCCCATGTCCTCGTATCTTTGTGTGTGCACACGCCGTGGCCGTACTTTTCTTTCCCAAGTCGGAGCCTCGCGGAAACGAGATCGCGGATCATGTCGCGTCGCGGAATGGCGTCTTGCGCGAAATAGACCACCTTTTTTTCAGGCGCGAGAATAATGAACCGAATCGCGATCGATCTCGACGAGGTTCTCGTGCCCTTTCTTCAACCGCTCGCGAAATACCACGGACGAACTTTACCAAAGCGCCAGCACCCCTACCTTTTCCGCGAGGTGTTTGATTGCTCGGAAGAGGAGTCCCGCGCGATGGTGTACGAGTATTACAGATCGCCAGAATTTCTATTCACGCGACCCATCGACGCATCACAACCAGCGATGCAAAAAATTCGGCGTCAGTTCCACAAAATGTATGTACTCACGGGTCGGCAAGACGCCGCCCGCACACAAACCGAGCGGTGGATTGATATGTATTTTCCCGGTGTGTTTGACGATGTGATTCTAACGAACAGTTTCACGCCTTACGAGGTGGGTAAATTGGACATTTGCAGAGCGCTTTCGATCGGGTACCTCATCGACGACAACATGGACTTGTGTGAGGCAGCTGGCAACGCGGGCGTGTGTGCCAAGCCTTTCATTGGCGAGAATACGTACAATTGGTGTTACGAGAGTGATGAGGCAATAAGAGGGTGGAGAAATTACAATTTTTAATCAAAAGTTGAGCCGACATACTCGTCTAAAACAAAATGGCCGTCCTCCTCGTATTGTGACAGTTCCCATCCGTAAAGCTCCCAATCGAAGGAGATCAACTCCCTGATGAAATCCACGATGGCTTTTTCATTGTGTGGTGTCTTGTCAGCTTTACGGAACACCGGCTCGATTTCAATGTGTGTGTCATATTCATTTTCAACGTCGACGTATGAACCAAAATCGCCTTCCACGCGCGCATCGTAATCATCAAAAAAGCATATTTTATCCATCAACCATTGGTCGCCACCGGTCATACTGTATACCATATTTTCAATAGTAGTCATCTCCGCACTCCCGTCTCGCTCTAAGTCGCGTGGTCTTTGCATCATTCTTTGCGTCGCGTTGTGGCGTCAGCACCCCAACTCATGTGCGACTTTTGCACGGTTAGCCATATGTAATGCTTCTACATCGGCCTTATTCTGGCCAGAATATGGAACGGCGTAGCCATTCTCGCACATCCACCGGTTAACATTCGTCTCGGTGCCATCTTCGGTGTTGATGACCCAAACCTCTGCCAATACACGGCCAAATTTCCCACGCGAGTCCGCCTCAGGACATCTCAATTCAATTTCAATGTCATCTTTCTCACTTTCTACAGCAGTTAAACACCATTGCTTGAGCTTTTTCTTGGAAAGTAAACCATACTTTTTCTCCTCGAGGTCGCGGGTACGGGATTCCGGGGTGTCAATTCCCAACAATCGCACGCGTTGGCGCGTGCACACATCGAATCCGAGATCAATCACAACATCGATCGTATCGCCGTCAACCACCTTGGAAAGTGCCGAGACGCGGTATTTGAAATTACACGGGCTTTGTTCGTA
>Ga0228649_1000129_pt1 | contig 31647 bp, 36 predicted proteins | sample 61DmetaG_FD_190074 | JGI IMG/M metagenome (GOLD analysis project Ga0228649, IMG submission 190074) | Seawater microbial communities from Monterey Bay, California, United States - 61D | ecosystem: Environmental > Aquatic > Marine > Coastal | place: USA: California | collected 2016-10-31 | reverse complement strand
CTACCGAATAACAGTACACAGAATCCTAATCCTAAAAAGAAAATAAATAAACTCGCTACAGCAGCCATATACTTTAATATATTGAATAATATTTAATTTTGTTTAGTTAATATATATGAGTAGTTTAACAACAAGAAGAACTCCAGAAGATAGCGATTATATAGATAAATTAAATGCTGGTGTGGGTACAAGAGACGAAAAAACGGCTCACGCCGAATTAAGTAATGCTGAAAAAAATAAAGGGAAAATTCAAGATATGAGATCTCGTTTGCTAGCTAAACTAAAAGCAAAAAAAGCAGCAGCAGAAGCACCAGCAAAAAAAAAGAAAAAAAAGAAAAAAAAGAAAAAGAAGAAGAAAAAAGAGCAGGAAGACCAATTTGTCCAAGCGAGCGACAATGACGAAGAAGAACTTATAAATATGAAACCGGCACCATCTCTAGTTGGAGGAAGAAAAACTCGTCGTCGCAGAAAAAAGAAAGGTAAAAGAAAGACTAAACGTAGACGTAAAACCAAAAGAAAACGTAAAAAAAAGAAACGTAAAACAAAGAGAAGATAAATTATAATAATTTAAAAAAATCAATCGTTATATTTATATAATGACTGATTTATTGAAGAGAGCAAGCAATTATTTAAAACATAGGCAAGAAAATCAAATAGAAACAGTAACATTTCAAAGTAAACATCCTTTTCTAAAAAGGAAAGAGGAATCTGAACGTATTTTAGCAAAATATCCAGATAGAGTTCCAGTTATTTGTGAAAGGATAACTAAACGGATTAATGAATTAGACAGAAAAAAATATTTGTGTCCTGGCGATTTATCATTAGCTAATTTTATGTATGTAATACGAAAAAGAATGAAATTAGAACCAGAAAAGGCTATTTATTTATTTATTAATGATAAATTATGTCCCACATCAGCACTATTAAGTCAAATATATAATGAAAATAAAGACGAGGATGGGTTTTTATATATTAAATATGATGGAGAAAGTACTTTTGGATAATTTATTTTATTTAAGTATATTATATAATGTCTGCTTCAAATGGAATGAATGGTTATTTAAATGATTGGCGTTCAACAATGACTTTAGTACCAAATAATTTAACACAGGATTGTAAAGACCCGGGTAAAACATTTAGAGGTCCACACGCTCGTGTTGAAAATGGTTTAAATAGAAACTGTGCTGATTCAAGTACTGCTAAATCTCTAATGGCTACTGCTAAACCAGGACCAACAAATGATACATCAAGTAGAATCGCTCGTATTAAGAAATTACAACTTCGCACTAGAACAAATAAAATTGATAAAAATCAATCTATTGGCGGTACTCAAAGAGGAGCTCATGCAACTGTTGAAAATGCAACTAACGGTGCCGATCCTAGATCTCGTAGAGCACAATTATTTGGAAACTATGGTAAAGTTGTACCAGGTCAAACTTCTGGACGTGGCGGTGACTCTAGTGATGTGATTTATTTCAAAAATGTATTTGATAGAGTTTCTCTTAATCAAGCTAGTGCTAATGGAAATAATTAAATTTTCTGTTGTTTATTTATATAATGATGAATAAACTTTTAGCAGAATTTTTAGGCACAATGTTTTTTCTTTATGTTATTTTAGCAACCGGTGATGCTGTAGCAATAGGTTTAGCTCTTATGGTTGTTATCTTTCTTTTAGGAAAAGTTTCAGGTGGAAACTTTAATCCTGCTGTATCGGTTATGTTAGCAATGGCTGGAAAACTTTCAATGAAAGAATTAGCACCATATATTGTAGCACAGGTTCTTGGTGGTTTAGCCGCTTTAGAACTTTACAAACGCGTCAAACTCTAAATAACGTATAATATACAATTTTATCTAATTATATATTATAATGTCCAATCAAGCACCTTCAGCAGCACAAGCAGGAGCAGCATTAAAAATGCTCGAATCTATGAAATCAAAACTTGGTGGTGTTCTCCAACAAATTGGAGGAGCCAAGAGAAAACTTAAGAAACGTAGAAAGTCGCGCAGAAAGTCACGCAAGAAATCACACAAGAAACGTGGTTCCAAAAAGCGCAGAAAGTCACGTAGAAAGCGCAAGACTAAGCGTCATCGCCGCCGTCGTTAAACAATTATAATATAATTTTTTTATAAATTTATATTATATAGAAATGGCTAGAAAACATAGAAGAAGAACACGTAAAAGAAGCAAAAAAGGTGGTTCGAGTGTAATGGATAAAATTGGAGACGGGTTTACTGGATTAAAAGAAGGAGTGCAGCATTTGGGAAGAAAAGGACAAGAACTAGGTGATGGATTGAGTGCTGGAAAGGCACAAATAGAACACGGATTTCGAACTACTCAAGGAGGTGTTTTAGATACACCACCTACCCTGTCACATACATCAATATATCCATCCAACTCATCACTTCAATCCCCACTACCAACACAACAACATTATCAAGATCCTATGAAACCTGTAGGAAATTTAGAATCAAAAGAAAAGAAAGGTGGACTTTTAGGATTAGGAACATGGATCGGTTTGGGGGGTCGTCGTAGAGCACATACATCATTCGTTAATAAAATGCTTAGAGTAAAAAATAGTAGAAAAAGAAATAGAGCTATTCGTAAATATTTAACAGGTGGTAAAAAAAGAAAAACCCGTAAAGGTGGAAGAAGAAAAAGAAAAAGGAAAACCAAAAAGCGTAGAAGACGTTAATTAATATAATATTTTTATCTGGTCAAATATTATATGGATAAAACCTTATTTTTAAAAACGGCTGTTATTGGTGTATTATTGAATGTTGTTTTAGCATATGCTTTGTCTCCTTTAGCATCTAAGAAGGAAATTAAACCTCCTAATGGAGCATCCAATCTTTCATTTAAATCTCAAATAATGCATATGCTAGTTCATCATAAACAAGTAATTTTATCAAGTTCATTAATTATTGCTTTGTTGACAGGTATTTCTTGTTGGATTGCTTGTAGAATATAATTATTTTTAGCAGTAAATTATCTATAATAAATTCTTAATATACATTAATATGTTAAGAATTATAATAACTTCATTATTGTTAGTAAATGCTATTTTTTGGGGCATATATCCATCTGGAGAAGGTTCGCCACATTATTTAATTTTAAATTATTTTATACCAAATAGTAGACCTCCAAATAAATTTGTCCATATAGTTTTAGGTACAATTTTTTATGTATTAGCATTATTTATTAGTCAAGAATTAATTTAATTAAATCCATTTTTTTTTAATACTTGAAACATTAAATAAATAATAAAAGTACCAAAACCTAAATTGTATAAGTTAGCTAACGGATTCTTTTGTAGTTTTGGTATTTCTTTTTTAATAGAATTAACAATATCATTCATATTTTGAAATCCTGAGGCACATCCATTATAAGTTACTTTTGATACAGGATTTGTTCCTCCCCATAAACATGGATCTAAATCAGCAACATCTGAGTCTGCTACATAAAATCCCTGATTACCATCATCATCTTTTAAATTTAATTTGTTACATTTTGGAACTGAACCCTGAACAAAACCTTTAAAAATTGCTAATGGGTTTATTTCCCCTACGTTACCAATAGTTCCAGGTATCAATCCCCTAAAATCTCCAAATGCTTGTCCAGTAGCATCAGATATAATAGGTAATGACCCAGTGGGAACATTATTTATATATATGTATCTATCGTGTTTATTACCATCGGGAGATTTACATTGACCACCTGTTTTTAAAAAAAATTTATTTCCTAAAGGTTTTCCTAATTTATTAGCATCACCTTTCCCTTCTACTAAAAGTTGAGTATAAGCAATAATACCTGTAATATCTTTACCTAGGGCATCCATAGTACCTTCACCACTCATACCCATATCGTTTGGAGAAGCAATATTTTTAGCATAATTATATGTTGGTCCTAAGAATTCTGCTTGCATTTTTTCAGCACCATTAGCTATCTTATTAAAGAAATTTGCCATCTATATATATAATATAATTATAAAATATGTCTATATCTATGTCTAATAATGAAAATGAAAATGAAAATGAATGTAGAATATGTTTCGAGTTAGAAACCATCGATGACCCTTTTATTTATCCTTGTAATTGTAAAGGCACAAGCAAATACGTTCATAAATCGTGTTTAAATAGTTGGAGAACATTAAATACTGATAATGAAGCATTTAATATTTGTATGGAATGTAGAGGAGAATATGATATAATTAATGAGTTTCCAATGGAAAATATAAAATTATTTTTTTGCTGTAAAAAGATGATTCAATCATATTGTATAAATTATTTAATTAGTTCTACTTTAGGGACTTTTATTTGGATAATAGAAGACTATAATAACGACTATATTTTTTTAAAATTTATGTCTGGAAACTTTGAAAATGATACAAAATTAATCAGTATCATTAAACAAGATTCAATTGCTCCGCAAATATTTTATTTTTCTTTTGCAATTTTTATTCAAAACCTTGTCTTTTATATATTCTTTCTTTTCAAAGTTAACAAAAATATTTATAGAAAAAAAATTTATTTTAAAAAAATGCGAGAAACTTTAATTGGATGTATTTCTATTACATTTTCGTTTTTAATATTTTTTTTTATTTTAAAGGACAATTTTCCTATTCTATTATTAAATATAATATCATTTTTTAGTGTTGTAGAACCATTAAATGGATATTTATTGCTTAAAAAACATAATAATGTTGTAAAATGGTTAAATGATAATAATCCTGAAACTCTTCGAAATTACCAAGTTCATAATCCTGTTTATGAGATTGAAAATAATATAGTAATTACTGATACAGAAAATGTATTATATCAAAGTTTAACCACAGATAGTAGTGAAAGTGAAGATAATGACCGCATTGAACCATTAAATATAATAATCCAAAATTAACCCTTTAAAGACATTTTATCAAATAATTTACCTATTTTGCTAATACTACTCATATTAATATCTTTTCCAGGTTTCATCATTAATAAAGACCCTAAATTTCCAGCTACTTCTTTTTTTTGATTATTTACATCCTGCATAAATGCTTTTTGTTTATTAGACGTTCTGTCAGCAAAATCATTTCCCTTCTTAATATTTTTGTTTGTTTCGTCGAGACCGCTATCCAATATAGAAACTTCTTGGTATAATCTGTCTAAAAGTTTTTTATTTGTTTGTGCCGCTGTTTCTTTTTTTTTACATAAATATTGTGCATCTAAACCACCGTATTCACACGCTTTTTCCTTGCCTAAAAATGTCGTACCCGCACCAAAATCTCTTTTACAAGCCTCTTTACCACTTATAAACCCATAGCATTTTTTGGTCCAACTTTCTTGACCAGGACATCCAGCCATATTTTCTATTAATTTATCCCCACTATTTAATAATGTATATAAAATTAGACTTAATAACAATATATTAATTACAATAATTACCGTTTTCATATAATTATTGTATAGATATTTAAATTATACACCAGATAAGACGTTGCCTAATTTACCGTCTGGTTCTATATAACCAGAAGACCCACCACTCCCTTGCCCAGATGACGCTCTATTAATTTTATTAATTTCTTCATCTTTTTTTGAATTTAATTTTGTTGTTGATTTTCCTTGAACCAATCCACTAAATACTAAATCGGAAATAGATTTCCCGACCATATCATCCGCTTCTTTTTTCTTTTTTTTTAATCTATCCAAAATATTAAATTTATTGTCCAATTCTGCTGTTAAAGCATTGTGTTTTGCTGACTCCGATGGACTACAATTCTCTAAATTTTCTAATAATTTATCTCCTTTTGAAAGTATATTATACAATATTAAACTTAATAATAATATATTTAAAGTAATAATAAGTGTTCTCATTAATATAAATAGAGATTTTTTAACAAGCTTCCGGATATTTTTTACAAGCATCTCTTGTATCAGTATCTTTACCGTTTGCTAAATTGTTTAATTGATTTGAATTGTTTTTTATTTTATTGACTCTTGTCGATAGACTTGATGAATCTCCATACGTTTTTGTTGTCTTTGTTGTTAATTTTACTAATAAACTACCTACATCTCCTAGTCTAACACTATTTTGATGATCTGTTACCACTTCACACGCATTATTTTGTTCACTTGTATTTCTATATTTTACTGGAGCACCTGATGAACCCGAACCACTTGATATATAACTACTATTACTACATGCTCCTTCAATAACAGGAAACATTAATCCAATTGCTAAACTTAATAGTAGTATAACTAATAAAAATAATTTATCTTTCATATATATTTTAGTTAGTTATTTTTTCTTTCAATAATATAAATGCGTGATGGATTAAAAAATAGAATAAATGGAAATCAAAATTATGTTAGTACAAATACTCTTTCTCAAATTTTAGAAGAAGAAGGTATAAAGAAAAATCATTTCAATCTAAGAGTTAAACCGGAAATTAATTATTGCCCATCAAATGGTTGTTTTAATTCGGAATTCGATTTAGAAAGAAGAAATCATTATAATGCCCCATTTAGGCAACCTGTTAAAGGATACAGAAAAACCATAAATTGTGATCCTAAAAATAAAAATTGTTTATTTACTACAGAAATTTACAAGGATTCTTATAGCGATTCTTGTTTTAGATTATGTCGTCCAGATTCTTATACATCTTTGCCCACAAGTAATAAACCTGGTGCTTCTAACAAAAGAGCAAAATCTGGTATTTCTGCTAGAGCCGGAAGACCATTAATTAGAAGTGGTATGCAGCCTAATAGTGCTGGACAACAAAATAGCGGAATCAGTAATGCTAAATCTTATTCATTTTCATATAGAGAACTTCTAAATAACAGGAGAAAGGTTACGTTTGAAAAGAAACTTCCTACTATACAACCTGAAAATGGTTTCATAACTACTGGATATGGTGGTAATTGTTCTGATGATAAGTGTTACAGTCAAACTATTTATAGACTTAATAATGACAAATATAAAGTTCAAGGTGCTGTTGATTCCAGTGATAGAATTACACGGCTCAAATTAAATACTGTTAAGGCGGGAAGACGTTGTAAAACTACTACAGATAAAAGTTGTAGAGGTATTTATAGACCTGGTAACGCCCAAACTGTCGCTACTACAGTAGAGTGGCCTACATCAAAAAATGATTATGATAAGGTTAAATATAAGGCTAAATTTAATTCTAATCATAGTGAAGTAAATTATCCACAAGTTTCTGCTTTAGCTAGAGTTCGTGGTAATGTTAGTAAATCCAAAACTAATTTCTCTAAAAATAGCACTATATGCTGCGATAATCCAACAAAATCTAATAATGGTTATTAATTTAATATTTTAATATAATATTATATTAATTATGTCTAAAAATTCATGCTCCTGTGGTGATAATAGTAATAAAGTTTTTAAAAATCCCGCTCCTGATTTTTTTACTTATAATTTATTCGATAATACTTTTGTTCCCAAATTTAATAATCCATTAATAACATTGAGAGATTTGGTTAAAAATGGTGCTCCCAACTCATTAGTAGATAGGGCAAATTGTAATACTTGTAATGAATCGGTTACTACTCAAGATAAATTAAAGGTTAGAAAAAAAGATAGACCTACTCCATATCGAGTTCCATATAATCATTATAGAAAGGTTAGTTCCTGTATTACAGACTGTGTACCTAATGTAAAAGTCAATAAAGATTTATCTTGTAATACTATTGAATGTAGTCCTGTTAATTATGCTATTTCTAGACAAGTAAATAAATATGGTATTAAAAATTTAAATAATAATGGAAATTATAAAAGTTATTTACAACAAACAGGAAAAACTTATTATTTAAATACATTTGGAATTTTACCTGAAAATAGTATTAATGGAAAGGACCACACATATAAAATAGGTGCTCTCAATAATACCGTTAAAAATATAAATTCTAATACAAATATTAAAAATTGTCGGTTGGGTTATGAAATTATAACTTCACAACAAAACAAAACTTTTACTTTATCTAGATTTAATACTACAACTAAAAAATATTCCAATCCTGTTCATAGAACTTCAGGTAGCGTCTCTTCTAAATCTCATATTCATAGAAAAAAATTTAGAGCTAAATTAGCTGGACAAGGCGCAAATCGGAATATATATAATAATTGTATTAATGGCCAACTTTGTAATTTATATATGACCCCTGGACCAACAACTAAATTATTTATGGGTAAAACCGCAAAACAATCTTGTATTCCACAACGTATTAATGGTATAAAACAAGAATGTCCTGTTCCTAATTTTACACAATATTCTAATGAACCTGAACCTGAACCTGAACCTGAACCTGAACCTGAACCTGAACCTGAACCTGAACCTGAACCTGAATCTGAACCCGAATCTGAACCCGAACCTGAACCCGAACCTGAACCTGAACCTGAACCTGAACCTGAACCTGAACCTGAACCCGAATCTGAACCCGAATCTGAACCCGAAACGGAACCTGAACCTGATCCAGATTCCCTTGTGTGTCCAAATGGAGATCCTTGTGGAGGAAGAATGGGTTCTATAACAAATTCATCCCTTTCAGCTATTAATTTTGATAATAATATTGTAATAGGAGAAGATTACATACAATTAGTGACTATTGGATTTGAATCGACAAGCGCACCTCTTGTTGGTGGTGATATTATATTACTTACACTTACTGTTGATTATCAAGCTCAAAATAGTGTTAATATAATTAGTGGATTTTGGACAGACAGTAATGTGTCTCCTATTACTTTAAATTCAAATACATCGGGCAAAGCCATTTGGTTTACACAAGGAACTAGTTCTACACCAGAAACAGGTATGATTGATAGTATTTATATTTCAGAAACACAAGTTTTGGGAACTGGGGCAAATCAAACATGGTCACAAGTTATGAGTATCACTTTATCTGGAACACAACAATATGGTTCTGCTGGAACTGATTGGACAATTAATATACAAGGTGAAAATAATAATGCTACAAATAATATAACACAACTTCCAAGTGAAGGTGGTTCTATAGATTATGAATTAGACCTTAGTTGTTTTATTGGAACTGGGTCACAAAGTGGAATAACTTTCTCACCCCATCCGTGTTATGGAAGAAATGGTTCACTAACTAATTCATCCTTTTCAGCAATTAATTTTGATAATAATACTCCGGTAGGTGGAGATTTTATACAATTAGTGACTATTGGATTTGAATCGACAGACACACCTCTCGTTGGCGGTGATATTATATTACTTACACTTACTGTTGATTATCAAGATGCTAATAGTGTTAATATAGTTAGTGGATTTTGGACAGACAGTAGTGTTGCTCCTATTACTTTAAATTCAAATACAACAGGTAAAGCCCTTTGGTTTACACAAGGAACTAGTATTACTCCAGAATCAGGTATGATTGATAGTGTTTCTATTTCAGCTACACAGGTTTCAGGAACAGGGGCAAATCAAACATGGTCACAAGTAATGAGTATTACTTTATCTGGAACAGGTAATTATGGTTCTGCTGGAACTAATTGGGCAATTAATATACAAGGTGAAAATATTACTCAAACCAATAATATCACGCAACTCCCCGTTGAAGGTGGTTCTATAGATTATGAAATAGACCTCAATTGTTTTACTGGAACTGGGTCACAAAGTGGAATAACTTTCTTACCTCACCCGTGTTATGGAAGAAATGGTTCTATAACTAATTCATCCTTTTCAGCAATTAATTTTGATAATAATATTGTGGTAGGTGGGGATTTTGTACAATTAGTGACTATTGACTTTGAATCGACAAACACACCTCTCGTTGGAGGTGATATTATATTACTTACACTTACGGTTGATTATCAAGATGCTAATAGTGTTAATATAGTTAGTGGATTCTGGACAGAGAGTAATGTGTCTCCTATTACTTTAAATTCAAATACAACAGGTAATAAAGCAATTTGGTTTACACAAGGAACCAGTAATACTGTAGTACCGGGTATGATTGATAGCGTTTCTATTTCAGCTACACAGGTTTCAGGAACTGCGCCAAATCAAACGTGGATACAAGTAATGAGTATCACTTTGTCGGGAACAGGTAATTATGGTTCTGCTGGAACTAATTGGGCAATTAATATACAAGGTGAAAATATTAATGAAACCAATAATATCACGCAACTCCCCGTTGAAGGTGGTTCTATAGATTATGAATTAGACCTTAATTGTTTTACTGGAACCGGGTCACAAAGTGGAATAACTTTCTTACCACCACCACCACTCCCATCGAATATGGCTATGATACCAATTAGATTCAATGCTGTTCCTGATGTTTCATTAAATACAATTGAAGCATTACCGCTCTCTCAGCAAAATGATTGGCCGTATACATTTTTTCCAATGAGACAGCGTTATTCTCCTTCTATGAATATAGCTCCGGCAGAATTCCATGCCGCGGTTAGAGATTATATGGGTTTTGTCACTCATAATACTTTTGAGGATAATGGTGTTACAAAACATAAAATATCCAGAAGATACTATGATAATCCATATAGTTTAACAGATTTTAATACTCCAAATTTAGGTCCGGCAGCCACTTACGATGGTTCTGGGATAAGTAGATTGTTATTTTCTATTAAATTTACAATTGAAGAAGCGTTATCCGGTGTTAATGGAGATGGTATTTCTATTACATTTAAAAGAACCAATTTATATGGTCTAGGAAATGATGAGATTGTTGGGACTCAGTTCGTGGGAGGATATCGACAACAATTGGGAGCAGAATTATTTAATTCAACAGTTGGACCATATTCAAGTTACTTATCAGTAGAAAATAATGATAGTTTAAATGGTTCTAATTATTCCATTTCATTAAGAAATTTTGATAATTATTCAACCATTTACGATATATCGTCAACATCATTGGAAACTGAAGTTACAGGTAATTATAATGACCCAAATTATATCAATGAAATAGATATACCGAACATGTTCTCGTCCGGTAACACACAAACTCGTCGATTTTGGAAGTATTATAATAATACTAATCCATATTGTAATGTAAACTTGAAATTTAAACTAGATAATGATGAAACTATAGCTGCTAATACAAATTTAATATTAACATTTGAAGATATAATTCCCGGTAATGACTATAACCAATTCAATCTTAATATGAAACGAGGAACTCCAACTAATTTTGATTTAGATATATCTGGTCATCAGTTGGTTCAGGATGAAGTAGGATATTATTCTCAAGATTTAAGCTTTAATAATTTTAATAATGAATATAAATGGGTATATAACGATGCGAATTATTGGCCCGATTCATATTTACTAGTATCTCCATATTCTGGAATTTGGGGTGCAATACCCGCAGGACCAGACCCTACTCCTAGTGGAGGATTTGACTTAGATGATATTCCACAGTTTAAATATTATTACTATAATAAAATACCAAAAGATAGTATTCTTAGAATTTATTTCCAAGTAAATGGAAACGAATACTTTTTTAATAAAAATTATCAATCTAACACGCTAATAGGTCACGAAGCAATTACAGATGATATTCATGACTGGGATGGAACTTGGAATGATGTCCCAAAAACGGGAAGTGCTTCACCGCAGTTTTGTGAACCCTGTTTATGTGTTCATGTTAGTAATGGAGACAATCAAATATCTATTACAGATATTTCAGTAAATACATTTTCATCTTTTACTCAACCAGGAAGCACTAATACAGATATTTCCAACAATTGGGCTAATTCCTCCACTTTATGGCAAGGAACAAGTTTTAATTCACCAGCTCGAAAAACTTTTACAGATTATTTACAATTTAAGTTTGACGAAGAAGTTGATAGTTCAAGTAATCCATTAATTATTTATATGTTAGATACAACTACTAATAGAAACTTTGCCGAGGCCGCCGTCACAGATTATAGTAGAAACACTATACAAAGTAAATGGAACACATATGAAACACTTAACCCAAATAGAAATATTAATATCCCTGTTCTAGACGATCTACCAACTACGGTAAATTCATTATATAGTAGCACAACTTATTATAACAACCAATGGACACATCATCAAATTCATTTGGAAGTAAGACACCCCGATGGTTATATAATAGGTTCATATCTCAATAAACCTATGCTAAAAGAACTAGGTGGTAGTAATAATACGTCAAATCAAAATAATGAAGGGTAATAGGGTATAAAATTGAAGTCTTTTTTACATTAATAATCTGTAGCATAACTACAATATATTAATAATCATGTTGTCTCTCGACCAAGTAATCTCCCAGAAAAAATCGATCCCTAAAATTAGGGACCTTATGAACGAATGTGAGGCATATGAGTTTGACTCAAGCAACGACGATGCTTGTGTTCATAAAATCATGAATCAAATCAGAAACTTGGATTTCTCCAAGAAGATGAAGAGGAAGATGGTGTATACTTTATTGGATATTGACTATCTTCAAATTGTACCCCACATTCTTCGTAGAAATCAAGAAGCCCTTGAGAAGGGGATAAAAAATGTTGATGTCTATTATTTCGAGGGAAACAATAAAGAAATGTTTGAAGACAGTCTAATAAATTATTTGACTGAAAATATCAGTAAGCGTAAGATTATCTTCTTCAACTTGTCTCTACGTAACTATTGTTATGATGATGAGGAGGAGGGTAGATACGCTACTCACGGTTCGTGTGCTTTTATGATTCCACGTAAAGGCACAGGATATGATATGTATTATATTAATCATCACGGAGAAGCGATGAATACCACTCTTATATATGAGCGTGTTCTTACGCGAACTCGCAATCAAAAATACTCTTTTGAACATCCGGTTGATTTCATTGTGTTGGACCAAATCGTCCAGTATATGAATATCCAACTGAATCAAACAATTCATTATGATTTCTCAACCAGACACAACTTTCGAGGTATCAATTACCAAGAAGAGGATGTTCATGGTTTCTGTTTCATCTTTCCAATGATTATTTATTATTCATTGGGTAAATATTACAATAAAGAAAAGCATGTTAAATGTGGCGGAGAAACTATGACTATACCTCCCATTTCACAAGCACTAAAAAATGATGGGCTTAATTTCGTGGTCCATAGTTCTTTTACGGAATTTGATGGATATTATAATCAAGTCGTATTTAACCATCTAAAAAATGATAAAAATGAAGAACTTTTTATGAAGGAGTTAGACGCTGTTTTAGCAAAACTTAAATTTCGTTTCCTAAAAAAAATTACAGGTTATACTCTTCAATATTTAACTCAACCTATTATGTTAAAAAAACTTAATTTGCCTCCAAAATGTTAAAATAAAATAAATTTATAAAATATATGTCCATAAGACCAATAAAAACTGCTATATCAACTATTAGAAGTGTCTATGACGAAAATGGTAATTATCTCCCAACAGGTAATTATTTTTTTCGTATAAAAGACTACAACCAACCTGTTTTTACTGGAAACATAAGTCATAATGAAGAATCATATGGAGAATTTTGTTTTTCTCCTAAAAAATTAGTAAAAATGTTAGCCGTTGGTCAATCAAGACTTGCCCGTAGAGCAGATATGCATCATATAAAAGGAATGCCTGGATATCCAAGTCCATTAAGTTCTCCTGCAGTTGTTAGAAGATTTAATTCCAATAGTTTTATGAGTAGATATGTTGTTAATAATTATAGTAGAAATACTGTAATACATAATCATGAAGAAGTTCAATGTAGTATATGTATGGAAATGATAGAACGTGGGGCAAAAAAAACCTTAAATTGTGATCACGATTTTCATACTAGTTGTATTAATACTTGGTTAACAGATAACGATACATGTCCATTGTGTAGAGCCGTACAAGGAGAAACAGAAGAACCAAATACAGTTACTTCTCGATATAGTTTTAATGAAGACCCTTTTACAAGAGAAATAGAAAGATTACAAAGAGATTACAGAACAGGTAGAGTAAATTTTAATATTCCCAGAAGGAGCAGATTATCACATAAATAATTTTATTTTCTTTCTCAAAAAGTTTCTGTGAAAAATAAATGGAGAGAAAAATGTTGTTAGACCCTGAAATATATATTTTATTATTTATTTTTACTGAATTTATAAAAAAAGTTTTATTTATTTATTAAATAATATTTATTATATATATTTTGAACTTTTTCTCTCCAAAATTATTTTTTAACTGTTTTTTTCCTTTTAATTTTTTTCTTTTTATTTTGCAATCTACGAGTATATTTACATTTTTTTAAACAACTTCTATTTCCACCCCGACGTCGCAAACTTTTACTCCTTTTCCTTCTTCTATTATTTTTATCCATTTTTTGTTCTGTTTTTTCTGGGTTCTCCCAACTGCTTTCAGCATCTACAAAAGCGTTTATTGCTTCTATTTTCTCCCTTCCGTATAGTTCCGAAGTTTGTTGATAAGCTTTAGCATATGCTATCGTATTTTTAAAGCTGTCTTTTTCCTGTTCAGCGCTTTTCTCAGAAAGACCCTCAAGAAAGTTTTTTTTTTCCGTTATTTCTATTCCACCATCGGGTTGAACTTTAACATCGGCACTGTAGGGGGAATAATTGTTAGCGTCATCATCAGACAGAGGAGAGTATACCGTTTCATCACGGAATGCGTTTTCAATATCACCATATAAATCATTCAAATCTTTTTTTATTATATTTACTACGTCGTTATGTATTTTTATGAATGCTATGGCTAGATTTTTAGGATTGCGAGTTGGGTTTAAATTTATTATATCGAAATCATCGTTAACATTTAAATCTTTTATATCCGACATAGAATATTCAAGGTCGGCACTCTTGGTCTCCTTGTTGTGGTTCTCCACGATTTCTATAATTGATAATACAGCGTTACTATAGTTTTCGTCGAAAGAACTCCCATCATCATGTTCATACGCGTCCAAATGATAATTTAAATCTGACCACTCTTTTATTGCGGTTATAGCCTGTTTGTGTAAATCATCTTCGGTCCATATATGCTGAACAGTAGGATTTTCCGTAGGAGGATTAGACCCCTTTTTCATCATTATATCGATAGCTTCATTTACATTATTATCCGTAAGTCTCAATATATTACTTCTGTCTTCAATACTAATATTGGGAAAAACACTTAGCAATAATTTGTCGGCTCTCACTTCTTGTTTTTTTATTAATTCGTCAAGAAAATAATCATACATAATACTTTTCCACAGAATAGCATAGCTCTTATCCGTTGTGTCTTCAAAAAATGGATTTAAAAAAGCTTTGTATTCATGTTTGATTTCCGCCCCTGTTTTTTTTTCGAAATTTGTGTTGTAATAATTAATGAATGCCTTGTTTTTTTTATCTAACAAAAGCGACTCATAACCACGTGATTCCAAAATATATTGTAATTTATCACCGGGTTTTAAACGAGGAAATGAAATACTTTGTTTTTTTATTCTTTTTTCTATTTTTCTTCTTTTTATCTGTTCTTGAATTTTCTTCATGTGTTCTGTATAATTTTTATTTTCCCACCACTGGCTCTTATCATTAAAGGACGTGTTATTATCAATTAAATTTTGAACTCCTACTTTTGTCGATTGAAAACATGTATTAATACTTGATTGAAAACCAATAAAAATAAAAACAGAAATGACCATTAAAAATGAAGAAATTATTGTAAAGTCTAATTCACCTCCATTTTGTACCTTCATAGTTTTTCGTCTTCCGCCCATTTTTGATCTAAGGTTTTTAATCGTTTTTTTTGAGGTTTCCTTCTTCTTCTTCTTCTTCTTCCAATTTTCAACATGATTTTTATATTGTAATTGTATTTCTTCTAAATCTTCTGGCTTTAACATATTAACTTTTTTTATAATTTTGGATAATACTTCTTGAGGTAAATGTATAGATTTTATAGCTTCTATTATTGTTTGTTTATTAAAAATAGACATTATTAATATAATCAACTATTTTTTTTTATCAACAAATTTTCTCTCCAAATATTTTTGTACAAAACTATTCTGTATAAAAATATTTAAAATATAAACTATATAATTAATTATTATGGGTAAGAAAAATCGTAAACCAAAAAAAGAGAAAAAACCACCTGAATATAGATCTAAGGAAGAACGCCAAGAAGAAGTAAAAAATATATTAGAGCAACTTAGTCAATTTCAACTAAATCCTACTTATGAACCAGTGAAAAAACTATACTTGAAGTTCAAAGAATATATAAGTGAAGGTCAACGGTTACTGGTAAATATTCCATTTCCCGAAATTAATAGACGTATTAAAGGGGTATTAGCAATTAACAAACGTGAAGATGTTTCTATAGCATTAATGAATGAGAAATTTTGATTTTAGTTTTACGTGTATCTTTGTCCTCGTGGTGGTGTTCGATCTCTAGGACGACGATTATTTCTTCCTTGGAGTCGTCCACGTTTGTAATCAACACCAACCATAGCAGCAGTGCCAATGAGTCCAACTCCAGCAGCAATATCTCCTGGTGTTAGATTTGATTCTTTATTTTTTGCTTTTTTTTTACCTTGTCTACCATTTTTCGTATCTGTTTTTTTACTTCGTGTTTTTGCTTTTTCTTTTGCTCTTGCTCTTCTTCTTTTATTCGCTTGATTTTGTTTCTTTTTAGACATTGGTTTTCCTGTATTGGGATTCCTCATTGGTTGTCCTTTTCTTTTACAACTGCGTTTTTTTTTAAGAACCTCTTGAAGAACCTGTCTATAATGTTCTGTGGGCATACCATGATCTTCTGAGTGTGGAACCATGTCTCTAATGTGAAAATCTCTACAAGCAACAGTCTTAAAATGATTAACAGCTGCTTTTGTACCCTTAGAAGGGCTAATACCATGTCCCATACCTTGACTAATTGCAGATGATGTGACTAAAGCACCGACGCCAACTTTTGCAATTTTGCTAGTACCCATACCCCTTCCTCTTTTTTTACGTGTTTTTTTTCTACGGTTTTTAACGCGGCGTTTTCTACGAGATTTTCTACGTGTTTTCCTTTTACGTTTTTTTCCCCCCCGTCCCTTAAGTTTTCTTGTTTTTAGATTTCGCTTTCTTCCCGACCCTTCTTGTGTATTGGCTACTAGAGTTTCTTTTTCTCTTTTTGGACTCCCCTCTCCTTTCATAGATAATAATGTTAAAGCGGCCCATTGTTCAGATGTTAAAACATTAAAAAGACGATTGGTTTTAGTGGTAAAAAGATCCTTTTTAAAAAATTCACTATCTGTATTGTCTTCATAGTTAACCTTTATTTTTTTATCACTTTCGCTTTCCTTTATGGCTTTATAATATCTTAGTCCTTCATCTGTATCCCATAATACATAATATCCTTGTTTATTCATATAATATATAATTAGATAATTAACTATATATTATTTATAACTTACGGTTTTTACCAGAACGACGACAGAAACTACGTTTATTACCTGATGCGTATTTACAACCAGATTTACCCCGACAAGCTGCTGGTCCCTTTTTACGACACCCAGATTCGTTTTTTTAACGCGTTTGCGGTATTTTTTGCATCTCTTTTTAAGAGTTGCTTTACGACCACGAGTCATTTTAATTTTCTTTCTTCCAGATCCACGACGATTTTTGCGAGTTCTATGTGCTTTACGAGCCATTATAAGTATATTTTTTTTTTGCTAAATATAGAACGCATAAATAATTATTCAGGTTGTTGTGGATTATTCCATTTTTCAAAGCCATTTATGGCTATATATTGCATTTGTCTCATACAGTAAGAAAAGGTTGCCCCAGAATGATTATTGTCTTCTAAACCATTACTGATTTTATTTACATTAGCATGATCCCAAAAAATATATCCAGAATCCTTTGGAGGCTCTTCATCTCTAAACCATTCCCAAAGTCCTAATCTATTAGTAGTGTTAGCCATATCTATAAGGCAAGGTCTAAAGTCAGTTCCATATACCTCTACAAATCGCCAGGAATTTATATTTGATGGGTAATTAATTGATGTCATATACATTAAATCTAATTATCCTTTTAAGTATATTATACAAAATAGAAAATTGAAGTTCTTTGTTTTCATAGTGAACCCTATTACAAAACCTAAAGCAAACCGACAAAAACTACTTAAACCTTAAAGAATGTTCACCACCACTACCGCTACTCGCGAACAGGCTCTCAAGGCAGCAGCTGCGGCAGAGCGGGCTATGGAACGTCACGAGTGCTGTAAGAGCCAGTTCAAGTTCAAGTGCTTCTCGTGTGGAGAGTTCATCAACCGTGGGGACAAGATCACGAAGTGCACCGCACCCTGCTGGGACGGGATGAGGCTCCGGTTTAGGGGTGCTGACGCCCGGAACGGTCTCACTGTGGAGGAGACTGCCTTTTATCTGGCAGAAACCGGAACCCGAACATGGGTCCATATCGGGTGCAACCCCTGCTACTGGGACTCGCTAGCAGAGGACAGCAACGAGTATTCTCCTCCCGCTCTCCGTTCTGCCTACACAGGCTGGGGTGCCAAGGTTTCGTACGAGTTTGATGAATGGCGCCAACGCACCAATCACTATGATATGGAAGAGTTTCTGGAAAAACACGGATATCCTCAGGAGAAGTGGATGATGGACCGCATCATCCACTCTGTCACGCGATTTCAGGCTATCTGGCGAGGATACATCTACAAAAAGGCATATCCAGTTGCCCGCCTTGATGCGATAGCAACACGGATCCTCAACGAAGCTGGACTTGCTACTTTGTGCGGACAAGAAGTTCCTGACCTCATCACCAAGCGCCAAAGTGAAGCCGAACGAAATTCGCGAGCCCGCAACGGATTCCTCCATAATAATTGTTTTGGAGCACACATGGAGATTCTGTTTGATGAAAAACGAACCCGTGCCGCTATTTATAGCGGTGAAGTAATAAAAATACAGGGCCAGGGAGGCGACGGTCTATACTACTGGGTAAAATTTCATCACGATGGAGAGGTGCGAAAATACCACTGGAAACGACTTCTCCAGCTGAAGGTAGAATGTGATGATTTCAAATCAAAACACGGAATACTGGCGGAAATAAAAGGCAAAATTTCTGTCTACTGCTTCATACATGGAGCATCTTACACTACGACGATATACAAAAAAAAAATACAAAAAAAGAAATAAAAAATAAGACAAATTGTATATAAATCCTTTTTTACAGATATAAAATATAGTTATATATAATGGAATCAAAAATGAATGAAGCTGCTAATGAACAAGCAACTAAAAAAGAATTAGAAATTATTGAAAATATTTCTATATCATTAACCGTTGGCGATATAAAAAATATTTGTAAACACGGAGAAACAGTAAAAAATATTAAAAAAAATTTTGCGGATACTATGGTAGAAAAATTAGAAAAAAATGATAAAAAAAAATTTACTAAACTAGAGATAGGTGAAATCAACCCATTTAAAACCGTTTTTTCAAAGAACACTCCATCAAAAAAGGAAGAATTCGTCTGTTCTAATCCTAGAACACATTCATTAACAAATTTTGCCTTGGGGCCTAACATTAGTCTAACAATAAAAGGTATTGAAAAAAATGGCGGAATCAATAGACTGAATCTTTTTTCACCTGTTAAAAATAAAGATTGTCTAAAATCGGTAGGAAAATTAGCAAAAAGCGTTATAGAATTTAGAAATAAAAATTATAAGTCCCTTTTTGAAAGATATGTTATTGGAATGAATGAAAATAAGAACATTGGGGGCAAAAAAAATCCAAAAATTAAAGAGCCCATTTGGACGAAGTTTATAACGGTTAGAAATGTCTTTAATGAAATCAATATAAAAATACAAGCTACAAAAACATTCAAAGAATTTCAAGAATTAGGGTTAGGTATTAATTCTTTTTGTCAAAGTTGGGACAAGGACACCGGTAATGCTAATTTTTCTATTATGAGCCCACATTTCCAAACACGATTTTATATTTCTAATACAGATAAGTTTTTACTTTCATTCCCTGAAAAAGAATCTTTTTTAGAAGCTTATAATAACATTTTAGGACATTTCCTAAAACTATTAAAGTCAAACCTATATTTTGAAAAATATATAAATATAGATAAATTGGTAAAGGTTATAAATTATAACTGTCCTAAAGTATTAGGTTTAGATCTTGACGATTGCTTATTAAAAGAATACTCGTGGGAAGATTATAGAAAAAAGTTCCCAGACGCAAAAGATGAAACAAAGGGTCGTTCGGAACACCCTTTAATGAGAGAAATGACATATATAGTAGAAGAATTGAAAGATGGTTTAAGAGAAGAAGTTGTGGATGTAAGAAAAGTTAAATATAAAACTAAAAAATATTTAGAAAATCCCCCATCTCACGGAAAAGACCAAATTTTAAAGCCTGAATGGAATAGATATAAACAATTACAAATGAAATTTCTTTTATTTCTACGGCCTAATACTGAAGATTTAATAAAGATTGCTATAGATGCATATATTGATGGTAAAATAGGTGGTATTTATATAATATCGGCAAATGATAGCAGTCGTACTATAGCTTTTTTTAATCAAATAAAAATATATAATGAAAAAACTATGTCAGAATTAAACGGTTTATATCCTGGATTATTCATAGTTGTACCCCGTTATCAATTTATGGTGCCAGACAAAAAGAGGGAGACAAAAAAAAGTATTGACCGGCTTATTGAACTATATAATAAAGAGCACCAGGAATTTGATAAAATAAACCCTAATACCAATTTTATTGTTATGGATGATAAACCGTATGATGTGTTGACACGCACAAGAGATACTATAATAGGGGTTAAACCATTTACTCGAAAATCTATAACAGATATACTGAGTCAAAAACCCTTTGAAGATATGAAATTTTTAGATAGTTTGAAAGATGCTATAGAATCAACGATGGAAAAATATGTCGGTAATGACCCTAATAGATACCTTGACTTAGCGGGTGGAAGAAAGATTAATCGCCGTAAAACGCGCAAACGAAGGCGTAAAAAAACAAGAAAGAAAAAGAAAAAGAAAAAAAACAAACGAAAAAAATCCCGTAAAAGAAAAACACGTAAATATTATTATTGAAGAGTTAAATCTTTTATCTTGTCTATATCCTTTCTTCTTCTTTTACACGCACAATATGTTTTATCTTTTTCAGTTGCGTAACATTTAACTGGAGAGATTTTACTAGAATTAATAATTTTTCTTGGACAAATAATATTTTTTCTATGTTTTTTTGATGTTGAAAAAAGTTGTCTTAATATCAAAGAGTGATGTCCTTTTATCATAATATAAATTAAATATTATGATATCTCTAAATTATAATGAAAATTGGAAATAAATATTTGAATAAAAAATATATTATATTATGTCTTTAGATTACGGTTACGAACTTGTAAATATGCCAGTATCATTCTTTATAACTATCGGTAGAGATTTCTTAAATATCTTATGGGGATCTTACACTACGAGAATATATAAAAAAGAAAAAATCAAAAAGAAATAAAAAAAAATACATAAAAACGCCTGGAAATATTATAATAATGAATACCGACAAACCATATATGTGTCCTCACTGCAGTAAGACTTTTTTAACTGAAGTGGGAATGAGAAAATGCATAAATAAACATACAAATAGATGGAATGCTGACTCTATAAAAAAACCACCAAAACAAAAAATACCAGCTGAAATGAGATTTAAAATCTGGGAAACATATGTAGGAAACCACTTAGAATCTCTTTGTTTTTGTTGTAAATCTAAAAAAATAACACCATTTACTAGTTATAATGCTTTTCAGGCAGGTCATATACTGTCTGAAAATGATGGAGGTAAAATAGAATTAGGTAATTTACTTCCTATTTGCGCTTCTTGTAATAGAAAGATGGGAACAACACATTGGGACGATTATGTAAAAGCTAAAAAGTTGTATATTAGGGTTAAAGGAGATAAAATACCTGAAATACATAAACAAGCTATATTATTAATACAGCGTGTATACAGAAAATATAAAGCTAAAAATATATACGAACCTCCTATTAAAAAATCAAAGAAAAGAAAAAAGAAGAAGAAAAAGTATCATTATTTACAACCTACATTTGCGTCATTAATGTGGAGAAAAAAATTGGTATTTTAGCGTCTCTTCTTTCGTGTTTTGTTAACCCTTTTTAATTTAAGTATTTTCTTTTTTTCTTTATTAAATTTTCTTCTTATATTCTTAATTTTATTGTTGGCATTTTTTACAGTATGATATAAAAATATATAATCTTGTCGTTCCATATATATATTCTAACGAATTTTTTTATTTACTCTATCTCCAATAAAAATATTTGATGAGATATTATTTTTATAATAAGGCATATTATTTTTAATACACCAATTAATACATTTTTGAATATTTTGACATTTTAAATTATACAATTTTTCTTGTTTTTTATCTTTATGTGTTATAATTTTTATTGTATTTAAAATATTATCTATTTGTTGATGTCCTAATATAGCATTAATTTCGTTTATAGAATTAATATAGTAATTTTGAATAGGTATATCTAAAATACTATGAATGGAATATTTATTAAAATCAAATCCATTAAAAAATTTTAAGATTCCTATAAATTTTGGGTGTAAGTCTGTTATATTTTCATATTTGAAATTTTTACATATTATGTATTTCTCCGAATTGGCATATCTACTAGTGTAGGGTTTCATTACAATTACTTTTTCATAAAATGTATTTAATAAGTATAATATATCTATAGTACAATCTTCAAATATATCAAATAATTTTAATACAAAATGTCCTCCCTTTTTCTGCATAATAACCGCATAAATAACCTGAGTAAATATTAATCTAAAGGCATTACTTTCTTGTTTATTGAAATCAGCTGAAAAATCAAATCCACCATCTCCCGTGATTATATCCATACTTCCAGAAAAATTTTGTATAACATATTTTAAATTATTTTCATTATACAAATCTCCTTTTTCATCAACTCCATTTAAAAGTTTTATATTTGGATATTTTTTTAATAAAAAGTCTACTTTATTCCATCCAGGAATATTTATATTTTTATCTTCTAATAAAGTCATTCCATAATATATATCATTTGTATTATTCCTTAAATATGTAGTTGCTTCTATAAATCCTCCTGGACCTTCTGCTAAATGAAATGAAGTTATAGATCTATTATCATTTGGAAGTAAATTATGTGTATTATAAATTTCTATTAATTTAAAAAAAGCCCTTGAGATAGGCTTTATTTTACAAATGGAATTTTTTGTATTAGGAATATTTGTATGTATAAATTCATATGGATTTGTATATTTTTTTGAATTGTCCCATTGAGATATATGTTTATCAATTAATCCCTTTATCTTATTTAAATACTTCTTTAAACTTGTAATTTTCCGATCTTCATTTTTTAATGCTTTACATAGAAGTTTTAAATTAGAAGGCCTTATATCGTATTCTATTTGAGGTAATATAAAATAAGTCATATTTTATATTATATAAATTGTTGTATTTAAACTATTTACTTAGGTAATTTAACTTTTTTCTTATATTTTTTTATTTTACGCACCTGTTTTGGTGTTGGACTATCATCTTCTACATTTTCTTCCTTCTTTTCTGGATCCTTTTCCTCTTGTTTTCCAATATAATGTAATTCTTCTTGTGTAGCATTTACACTATGAACTTTTTTGTATATGAAGTAATTATTTAAGAAAGATAGTCGTTTTTCTTTGCTATTCATTAATAATGCGTCCCCGATATCAGCTTTTTTAATTTTTTTACTTTCGACATCTTCTTCCATATTATCAAATAATTCACTAAAAGAACCTACGGATTTGTTAAAACCCATTCTTCTTACATCTTTAACTGGGGCAACTACAAATCCATAACTTTCCATAAGTTGATTTAAATAGTCAAAATTTACTAAATATTCTGTGAATCTTTTACCAATTGTATCCATGTATACACTAATTTCATAACCTAAGCAACTAGGATTATCTTCAAAATCATCTTGAGTATAATCTTTTCGAATATCCCACATTTTACCTTCATCATTAAGATTCATTTCAAAAATACTTTCACCTGTTTTTTTTCTTGATAAAGCATTAAATAACCTTTTTCCATTATAACAAGTTCCTATCAAATATCCACCAACTTTACAGTTTTCACTAACATTTCGTAAATATCCGTGCAATGTTTCATTATTTTCAAAGAAATAGTGAAGTGAGAATTGAGTAGATATTATATTAAATCCATCTTTTCCCTTACCATATAATTTGAATGTAGTTTTACCTAAACTACTCTCTTCTCTAGCACCAGTATTATTTAAAATAGCATTTACAATTTGTTTTGACTTTTCACTATATAATGCTGTTCCATCTTTGATGTTCTTTGAACTATTTGCTTGTAAAAACATAACCTTTGGTAAAACTTTATATTTTTTCTTTGCCTGTAAATAACGACTACAAGCCCCATTAACTCTATTTTCAATATTATCCTTAGACAAATCAACACCAAATATTAAAGAGAACTTAGCATCAATCCATTTTTGTAAATCACCTGCTTTACCTACTGAAGTATCCATTAATGTATCTCCTCTATTACTACCTCTTACATCTTTTCTATCTGTTATTTTTTTATAATAAACTTCACTATCGCTTATAACTGGTATATTTTCTCCAGATTTTATCATTTCGATAGTTACTGGATTATTAATTGATTCCCATACACTATCTGCTACATGAAAAGCATTTCCATAGTTTGATAAACCTTTTCTGAATTCTGCTGTTTTATCATACCGAACTCTTATTGGTATCCATTGATAATATTTATCACGAGACGCATCATATCTAAATTCTACAATTGTATTATCCTCTATTATTTCTTCTCCGTTTTCTGTTACCATATTTTTTGTTGAACTTTTAGTATCTAATATTAATCTGCACTCGTAAATTGGAAATTTTGGTGTATATCTTGTTGGAATAAAAGGCATTGGTTTGTATTTACTTCTGTCATTAAATTGATTATATTTTGGAAAATTACCTTCTAATAAATCATCACACGGATTAATAAAACCATGTTTTTTTTCATCATACCCTACACGTAATATTACAGTTTTATACTGAGATATTTGACTTCCATTTGACACATTTAAACCACTCTTAAATATATTACCTACTACTTCATTATCCGCACCATCCTTTACTGTAGAAATTAAGAAATCTACTGTATTATATTCAGGGGGTTTCCATTTCATAGAATAATTCCATGTCACTTTTTTTGGGGGATTTATAAAGCCTACTTTATCTGAGCCAACACTTTTATCGCAAGGTGTAAATATTAATCCATCCGTTTCATAATCAAACATTCCTTCATCTATGCCGTTTAATATAATTTTACATTGTGTGAATATATTTGTTTCATCACTCAAATTTGTATAAAACCTTTTTGCTTCGATTCTTAAAGGACTATCATAATCTAATACTACACAATTGGCGTCCACTTGATTTATAAATTTATTAAGCTCTGTTAATCTAAATTTATCTTTTGCCATATTTTTATCTACATAGTTTAATCCTTCCATTTCAACAAAAGGATATCCCATATAATTTTCATTATTTCGATGATAAATATCAAAAGCCAAATATAAATTAATATACTCTCCTGCTTTATTATATAAAACGTGTTCTCCATCAATAAGACTGTTGTATATATTTCTATGTTTTGTTACCATACCTGTAAACTGAACGTTCATATTTGTGTTTATTAAATAGATTTTGCCTATTTTTGAAACATATAATAATTTTCTCAAACCATCTGCCTTTTCCGTAACACTATATTTATTATTTACATTAGGTATATTTGAATCTCCATCAATCGGAACAATATTTGCTACTTCTAAACTAATAGATGATGGTCCAATAAAATCACTAGTTCTTATTCTGCGATTTTTTGAACCATCTTTAGTTTTTGGTAATGGATTTGTGCCATAAATAAGTTTCATATATTGCTCTTGAATATCTTTTTCTTCTTTAAACGATATTGGAAAACTAGATTGTTGCCATCCGGATAAAATTATTTTTATTACGTTTTTTAGAGTAACTATAAGCTCCTCTTTTTGTAAATAACGAGCTCTATCATTTAATAATTCAATTTCTATTTCATAATTTTCAGGATTATTAAATACTTCTGATTGTTCTACTGTATACTCTGGAATATAATATTTGCGTTTTTTAGATGTTTTTACTATACTACAATCAATTCTAAATGGATACTCAGTTTTATTGGAAGTAAAACTATATCTTTTAATTAATCTAAATGTTTTCTTTTGATTCGACCAATCATTAAGTAAAAGCTTAATTTTATTACCTCCCCTATTCATAGTTAACTTATTTTCTGATTTATAGTTAATTCTAAATTCAAAATCTCGAAAATCAATTGCCTGTAAGTTTACTTGTTTTTCTTGATCTTCTTCATCTAATACATTAACTCTTTTTCGAAACTTTTGTAAAAACTCTATATTTCCATTATAAATAGGTTCAAATAATTTTTCTTCTGTTAAACTGTTTTCAGAACAATACTTTTGAATAGATGGAAGTGATTTAATTGATGTCCTAATATTACTTGTTCTCTTTTTTCCTGTTTTAACATCATCATATTCATTCGAAACATTTAATGTATATGTTCCTTCAATACTATCACTAGAAAACCCTAATGATTTTAATTTATTTATTATATTATCAAAATCTATTTTTGTTAAAGCATGATAAGGATTTGTTCCAAAACGAACTTCTAATTCATCATTTCTTCTTTTTTGATCTCCCAAATAATAATCAATATATAGATCTAACAATTCATGTGGTTTCGGTTGTTCCGTTTTTTGAGACATTATATATAAAATAATAATATATTTTATATATTTTTCAATTTTAATTAATTTTTTCTTGTATTAATTGATATAGTTCTTTCTTAGTTTTACATTTTGTTGACGTCTTCATTATATCTATTTTCAAAGTTTTACATATTTCTTTTAATTCCAATACTTTATAACTAGATAAAGCCTTTATGGGTTTTGACAAATTTAATATGTGTAATCTATTATTCTTTTCCTGTTCTAATTTTTCTGCCGTCACTTCAAGTAAACCATATCTATCTTGTTCTTTATTATACTTTATAACACATTTTCTTTCTTCATCGCTATATACTTCTTCAAAATATGTATGTTTGTTTAAATAAATTACATTAAACTTATTTACTGCTATTAAAAACAAAAATGTATCTAGATTTATTTTTTTATCATTTGTTAAATTTTCTTCTAATTTTGTTTTCTTCAGTTTTAATTGTTTTAATAAATCTTTATTATCTCGCAATGTATAAACCAAATTAATTTTCATGTTTGTTATGCTTTCATATTTTTTCTCACGTTTTAATTCATATTCACTATAACCATATTTATAAATTACATAACACCAAAATAGACTATCTTCTTCCTCAGGTATGAAGATATCTTTCCTTTCTTCCTTTTTCTTTTCAACTATAGACTTCTTTTTAGATTGAATTGGTTTAAAAATTTCTCTATATAATTTTTTTTTTAAATTTTCATTATTAAATTCATATTTCTTACATGAATTTAAAAAACTTACGGATAAACTACTATTATGACGAACCATGACTTAATATAATTGTATTCTTTTCTTTATTATCATTTTCAAAATAATCTTTATTGATCTCATTTTTAATTGTTTCAATATCTTGTAAACTTTTCTCTTGACTCTTAATATATTTTAACGTTTTTTCTATTTCTTTTATTGTTTTTTCATTAAAAGAATTCATATTTACAAAAATACCATTTCTATTTTCACTATATTTAATATTATTTTGAACTAATACCTTTAGTATTTTATTATGATGAAAAACGTCTAGATTTTCGATCAATTCTTTTAAAACTATTAGTTTTCCAGTATCCATTTAAATTAAATGTTTTTATTCTTTTAAGTAAATATCTGTTCTTATCTTTTCCTACTCTTTCTTTTTCTTTTTTTTCGTTTTGTTTTTCTTCTCCTTCTCTTTGTGCGCTTTCTTTTAGATTTTCGCCGAAGACGCCGGCGGGTTTTTCGTCCACCTATTTGTCCTAATAACTCTAATGATTTTCGTAAATATAAAGAATTAAACTCGTCTAACATTTTCCACTCTAAAAGATATTTTCCATTAGCATTTGGATATTCAATTACTACTGATTTATTGAATTCATCATTAGTTTTTTTACCACCACTATTGTGAATATCAATTCTTGCTCCTGGAGCTTTCTTTAAAGCCTCATACCCATGTTTTTTTGAATTTTTATACGCTCTACTACTATACTTTTTTCCTTCTGTTAATTCTCTTCCTTTTCCACTCACAGTTGTAGATAAAGCATCTATATTTTCATTCGCAAATTTAGAATTTGCTATTTTAAATGCTTTTACCCACTTATCATCTTCTTTAGGTGTTCTTCCTTGCCATATAAATAGACCAGTCCATTTCTTATCACCTGTGATTTTAACATATTTTCCTACTCCTTTTTTGAAACCATCTTTCAAAAAGGGCACATCTGGACTTCCAAGGGTTTCGGGCACATAAATACTAACAGGCAAGTAACTATCGCTGAAGGGTTTTTGTGTCCATAAATATCCTCTTATAGCAGACTTAACATCTCCTGCTTTAAATAAACTTTTATGAAAAGGATCCCAACCGGAACTAACTAAATTATTTAAACCATTTATTTTTGGATGTTTTGTTAATGCTCTTATTATATCTTGATAAACATAACTTAGTTCTCTTACTAAACCACCATCTACAGATAAGAATGAACGTGGAAAATTAGCATTAGCCTTTCCCATTAGTTTTATAACATTTCTAGCCCAAAATGTTTTACCGGCAGCACTTGGACCTAATCCCATAATTAATCTAGATTCTTTAGATTCAGGATCTAAATCTTTTAATTTAAAATACTTATGATCGTTTTTCCATACACCAGTTAATTTACCATCGCCAAGTTCAAAAATAAATTTTAAAGGTAAAATTCCTCCTTCACCTTTATCATTAGCTGTTGTATCAATTACACTGTTTGTTAAAACGCGTAACATAAATGCCGTAGAATGTATTTCTTTTTTAATTTGCGATGATAAAGCCTTAACACACGCTTTTTCACAATATATCCATTCTGCATTTCCAGCGCTAATTTTATCCTCTTTTTTTCCAGTAACTTCGTCTATTACTTCTTCTATTTGTTCTTCAGCATCTGTCAAATTCATAATTTCTGGACTTAAAATTTGATTTCTAATTTCTGGAACTGTATTAAGTTGTTTTTCCTGTCCATCAATAACAACTATTACATTTTCTAAATAATTCATTTCAGCCAATTCCTCAATATCATCTTTACTTAGCGCTCTACGTCTTTTAAGTCTTATTTTATGTGCTGGTCCATCTATATGAGGTGCTGTTGGAGCTGATATCCCAGCTGCTGGAGCCGGTAAAATAACACCTATGGAACTAGCTCCACCATAATGTATACTACTTGTTATCGCAGACATATATATATTTCAAATAAAATATATATATTTAGATTTAGATTTATGCCTTTTTGTAAACCATTCCTAAACGATGATGTTTACGACCTTTGTAGGTCTTACCTTTATATTGAAAGGAAGCAGCACCTGCTCTCTTAGATTTAAGCATAATTTTGAAAAATTCATTCATTTTTCTTTTTTTCTTACCTTTCTTTCCTTTCTTTGCGGTTTTGCGGCGACGGCGACCACCCTGTTGAGCTGGAGCTTCGGGTGCTTCTTCACCACCTTCCATTACAGGGGCTTGTTCTACAACAGCCGCAGGTTGACTGTCTGAAGCAGAGCAAGCAGAACCACCTCTTTGACGGCGGCTACGACGTTTCTTGCGTGCGGATTTACCGCGACGACGACTACGGCGACTTCTTTTTTGAGTTCTTCGGCGAGTTTTACGAGCCATTATACAATAACTATACATTATTTTTTATAAAGGTAAATTATTAAACCTACTAAAATTGTTCCGACCGCAAATTCTAAATATTTTTTACGAGTTTTTGATATTTCACGATTTTTATATTCTTTTGGTTTATACTCATCATAATATTTTTCTAAACTATCATAAAATTCTTCAACTGGTTGTTCTAATTGAGTAGCAATTTTATTAAATATAAAATGGACCCATTTCATCATTGACATGCGCGAGTCTAAATAAGGAGTTACTGGATATTTGTCTAATAGAGCCATGAAATTTTTTCCAAATGGTTCGATTGGAATAAATACAGGTAAATTGCTAATAAAATCATAATATTTCTTTTTTGCTACATCATTTGGATTTGATGGATACGTAATAGCAATTGTTTGTAAAGTAAATTTTAAATGCGGTAACCACACAGTTGGATTCAACTTCATTATATACGAAAGGATATAAAAAGAAAACTATTTTAACATATAAATGACTTCATACTCCTCATCTCATCCTTATCAGTTTTGTAATAATTGTGGTAAAACAGGTCACAGTTATAATCAGTGTTCTAAACCAATAACAAGTAATGGTGTAATTGCTTTTACTAAAATAGGAAATAATATAAAATATTTGCTTATTTGTCGTAAAGATACATTAGGCTATGTTGAATTTTTAAGAGGTAAATATCCTTTATACAATAAAGAATATATACAAAATATTATCAATGAAATGACAGTCCAAGAAAAGGCAAATCTACTTACTAAAGATTTTGATAAATTATGGAAAGATTTATGGGGAAATTTTTGCGGAATTCAATATAGAAGTGAAGAAAAAAGTTCACGAGAAAAATTTAACTCCATAAAAGAAGGTATACATTTATTTGATGATAATTTTTTTAATTTAGAAAAACTTATACAAAATAGCAATACTAACTGGACTGAACCTGAATGGGGATTTCCAAAAGGAAGAAGAAATTACCAAGAGAATGATATTTCTTGTGCTTTAAGAGAATTTAGTGAAGAAACGGGTATTCAAAAAAATCACGTAATATTAGTAAAAAATTTTATTCCTTTTGATGAAATATTTACTGGTTCTAATTATAAATCTTATAAACATAGATATTTCATAGGATATATGAAAAATTGTAATCTTCCGTGTAATATTCAAAAAAGTGAAGTAAGTCAGTTTAGATGGATGGATTTAGATGATTCTGTCAAAGCTATTAGACCTTATAATTTAGAACGAATACAATTATTAAAGAATATAGAAAATGTTTTGCTTAAATATAGTTTAATCTCATAATATATTAATAATGTCAAGTAAAACCAGAAAAAACAGAAAAACAAAATCTAAGAACACAACTAGAAAATCATGGAGTAAAAAAGAGAAGACAGAGAAGCGATTCAAAATAAATAACGTTGAAATATCAGGAATAAATGGAAAGCCGGTTAGATTTGAAAGGTTAAAAGAAGACATAACCACATTTTTACCAAAATATAAACCTGGGGACATAAGAAGAGTTATAGGCAAGGGTAGGGATAACTGGAAGCCAGATGACGTTATACGGTTTAATTATTTGTTAGATAAATACGGATGGAATGGTAACTATAAATTAACATCAGAAGATGAAGCAAATATAAATAAATTATTAAACCCTAAAGGTATACAAGAGGACGATAGCACACCT
>Ga0228649_1000100_pt1 | contig 34118 bp, 18 predicted proteins | sample 61DmetaG_FD_190074 | JGI IMG/M metagenome (GOLD analysis project Ga0228649, IMG submission 190074) | Seawater microbial communities from Monterey Bay, California, United States - 61D | ecosystem: Environmental > Aquatic > Marine > Coastal | place: USA: California | collected 2016-10-31 | reverse complement strand
AACCCCATGCGCATGTTCGTGGTTCGCGGCGCCATCATTCGACGCGGTCGTCGTTTTATGATGCGATCGACGCGCGACGTTTGATGGCGGTTCGATCGCGTCGCGTACGGCGCGCGCGGCGCGTCCGGCGCCGGGCGACGTCGCGCCGTCGCGCGCGGCGGCGGCGGCCGAAGTGCGCGACGCGTCGAACGGGGCGACGACGTCGACGCGGACGCGACGGCGCGACGGACCGACGCGACGGCGCGACGCGTTCGGGTTCGAACGCCCCGTGATTCGTCGGCATGCTTCGACGCACGGCGCGCCTGCGGCGAGAGTTTGTGTATCGAAAATCGCTCGAAGGCAAGGAGCGCGAGCTGTACGAAAAGAAACGAACGATTCGACAGTGCCTGGAGGACGGCAAGGCGATCCCGACGGAGTTGCGGAAGGAAGAAGCGCGATTGCGGGAGGAAGTGCACGCGGAAGACGCGAAGACGGCGTCGTACGGGGCGCGAGGGGTGATTGACGACGAGTACGCGAAGGCGGCGGAACGGGAACCGAGAGTGCTTCTGACGACGTCGCGAGATCCGTCGAGTCGGTTGCAACAATTCGCGAAAGAGCTCAAGTTGTTGTTTCCCACGTCGCAAAGGATCAACCGCGGGAGTCAAATCTTGCCGGATTTGGTGGATTTGTGTCGAAACGGCGGGTTCACGGATTTAGTCATGGTGCACGAACACCGGGGCGAGCCGGATGGGTTGGTGATTTCGCACCTACCGTTCGGGCCGACGTGTTACTTTGGGTTGTCCAACACGGTGATGCGGCACGATATCAAGGATCAGGACATCGGTCACGTCAGCGAGGTGTTTCCGCACTTGATTTTAGAAAATTTTACGTCGCCGCTCGGCAAGCGCACGGCGACGGTGCTGAAGCACTTGTTCCCCGAGCCCAAGGCGAAGTCAAAGCGCGTCGTGACGTTTGCGAACGATGCTGATTATATTTCTTTGCGCCATCACATGTACGAGATGCCGAAAGGGGCGAAATCAGTCGCGCTCACGGAAATCGGTCCGAGGTTCGAGATGCGCTTGTACCAAATCAAGCTCGGGACGGTGGAAATGGACGATTGCGACATCGAATGGAGCCTGCGACCGTTCATGCGAAGCGGGAAGAAGGCTCGTCTGTAGTGCGCAAACGACAAGCGCTCGTGTTTAGCTCAAACCTAGATATATTGCAACATCAAATGTACTGTAAAATATTACGGCGAAACTTACGCCGACTCGAACGCGTCTCACGCCGAACCTTCGTTCGTGTACGCCTCCGAGAGCCCGTCGACGGTGCCACCCGAGCGTGCCTCTTCGGGAATGTGCGTGACGTCGTTAAACACCTGCAATCCCACCGAATCGCCGTCTTCGGCGATGTCGAGATGAAGTTCGTGCACGCACGCGTTTTGCGAGCAAAACAGCGCCCCCTGCTTTCCTCGCGTTCTCGGCACATCGAACAGCGTCTTGAGCAGCATATCGATAAACATTCCGTGCGTGACGATGCACACGTCCATCTCTTCCTCCTCACCCGCCGCCATCGCGCGCGCCTTGTGCATTAAATACTTCGCCACGCCGCGCGCGCGCGTCTGCGCCTCCGCCACCGTCTCGCACCCTCGCGAGGCGTCCCACCACCCGATCGTCGGCACATCGCTCGCATCCACGAGCTCGAACTCGCTCTCGATCTCATCTCTCGTCATCCCGCGCTCGCCGATCGCTCGACTCGTCCCGTCCGCGTCCGCGTCTCGTCCGCGCGCGCCGCGAAAGCATCCGCCGTGCTCGTGCGCGTCGATCATCACCTCGGCCCGCGTCCGCATCCCTCGCGCCATCGCGTTCGCCGTGAGCAAGCACCGACGCATCGGTGACGCGTACAGCGCGATCCCTCTCGCCGTGTCGGCGCGCAGTCTCGCGAAACGCGCCTCGAGCGCATCCATCTGTCGGCAGCCCCTCGCCGTGACCCCGGGGTCGGCGCTTCGCTCGGCGTTGTCCAGCCCGGGCGCGCGCAGGACGTTGTTCTCGCTCTGCGCGTGACGCACCAAGTACGCGCGCATCGCGGCGCGACGACGTGTAACGACCGACGACGCCTCGCGACAAACATCACATCGCGTCGCGTCGCGTCGCGTCGCGAAGACGACGCGCCATGGGATGCGCGTGCACGAAACCGCATCGCGATGACGCGTCGTCGCCGCGCTCGACGACGACGGCGACGACGACGGCGACGACGAACGACGACGACGCGCGGGCGTTCGAATTCAAAGACGGCGATGTCGACGACGGGGCGCGCGCGAGCGAGCGAGCGCGCGGGAAAGGCGCGAACGCGACGCGAGGGAGAGGCGATGGACACGCCGCGTCGCGCGCGGCGCAGACGAACGCGGAGCGGGTCGGGACGGGGATGGGGCGACGGTCGGCGCGCGCGCTCGGGGAGTCGCCGCGCGGCGCCGCGAGCGCGAGTCGAGTGATGACGTCGCCGAAGAAGGAAGCGTCGTTCGGGAAGAGCTCTGGGACGGCGTTGAACGCGTACGCGAGCGCGTCGCACGTGCGAGCCGTGGACGATGGTGTCGTGGGCGAGCTCGCGGATAGGCGATTTTCGCACGGCGCGAGCAAGGAGAAGAGAGCGGGCGGCGACGGCGGTCTACCGCCGACGTCGCTGTCGACGAGAACGACGCCGATCAAAGGACGAGGTATGAGCGTGGACATGGATGTTGTCACGCAAAGAGCGTCGTTTCAAAAGTATCGCGGTGATGAGGTCGGTGCGGCGAGTAAAGACGTCATCAAAGGGCCGAGTTGGGTGCAACCGACAAAGAGTACGAGCATCGTCGCGCAGGCTAGGAAGCGTGCGATGCACAAGCGAACGATGAGCGAAGAGCCGGGTGCGTTCGCGGTAGCGTTCGGCGGCTCGACGCCCGCGCGAACGCTCTCGGGAAGATTCGAAGACGATATACAAGAGAACGGTAACGTCGACGATTCGCTATCGGCGGAGCAATTTTTGCAAAAGATAGCGAGTGTGGTGGAATCGATGCGCGAAAGACATGACTTCGTAAGAGCGCTCACGATTGAGACGATTGAGCTGTGTAAAAACTTAGTGGAGTTAGAGGCGCCCGTGAGCGCGATGCTTCGGTTGGAAGAAATTGACGAGACGTCGGAAACGGGGACGTTCGACGGACGTGCGACGGATTTTGTCGCCGCGAATGAGGGTTCGGATTGTAGTTTCGCTGGCGCTGCGATTTCATCGTCCGCGGCGCGAAATCTTGCTGAAGAGGGGTTCGGGGAAATGATGAGCGCGCCATCCCCGACGCCGACGACCTCGGGCGACTTTTCGCTTGAAGCCGTCGAAGCCGAGCTGCGCAGCGTGCGCAGGCTTATCGAAGAATAGCGAGACGCATGGAATTGCGTTTTCAGTTGTAATTATTTAGCGTTGATAATGGTATTCTTTGGACAATCCCCCAGCGATGCTCCTCGTTTCTTCTTTTCGCGAAACTTCAGGCGCGGCGAGTCGCGATTTGAGCTGTAAATCTTTAGCGTCGATCACAACAAATTGTCTAGCATTTCCTAAGGAACACCATTCTTTTCTCGAGATTAATCGAACAAGTCGAAGTCCATTTCGGCCTCTTCTTCCTCTTCCTCGACGGCGGCAGCCTTGGCGGCACCGCCGGCGGCAGCATCGCCACCCGCAGCCGGAGCCGCGGACGCGAAAGCGCCCGGGTTGGCGAGGTAGTCCTTGACCTTTTGCGCCAACTCGAACGTGTAGTCGGTACCAATGGAGATGGCGAGGACGTTCTTGTACGCGTTGACGATGGAGTGCGGCACGGACGCGAGGGTCGGGTAGCCAGACGCCAAGGAAAGCGACGCGACTTGGGCGACACCGGACATAAACTTCTTCTCGAGAGTTTCGTTGGTGATGTCCAAGACGGCGGACGGGTACATGGCGCCCTTGTCGTAGACTTCCATGACGATCAAACCGTACGTGAACGGCGTGAACTTCATCTTACCGAGCAATGCAGCGGCAGAAGATGAAACACGGTCGCCCGGTTGTAACACGACGATGTCGTTGAGGATTTCAATCGTACCCTTGTTAATCTTCGTCGCGATGTTCAGCGTTTGGAAGAAGGACGTTTGTGACGGTTCCATCCCAGTCGGACCCGCCGGCACCACGACTTCGACCGGCGCGATGGCGCCGACGCGCGCCGGCGCCGGCACGACGAATTGTTGAATCTTCTTACGAACATCCAACAAATCACCCTTGGTGAAGATGATACCGACGTTACCCACGAGCTTGTTCGAAAGGATCATCCACGTGTCGTCGCCCTTGGCGGCGCAATAGTTGGAGATGCACTTGCGCATGAGCGTGTTCTTACCCATGAGCACCACGGATTCCGGACGAATCGACTGGACGCGCGCACAAGTTCATCACCGTCAGTCGTCGCGGTCGAGATTTACGGGCGCGGCGAAGCGAAACGCCCTCGGTCACCCTCTAGGGCTTTGGTGAGCGTCCCGCGCGATCGATCGATCGACGTACCGCGCGAATGTCCATGAACTGTTTCGACCCGACGTTATCGGCGTGCACTAACAGCGCGGTATCATAGTTATCCAAAAGCTTGTGCACGCGTTCGGCGTAGCCTTGCTTCTTAAGTTGCGCCGCGGACGGCATGATGAATCTGCGAAGTGGTCGCGAGGGTTGGTTCAGCGGCGAGACCAAACTGCTTATGCGTGCAGCAAGGAGAGTGCGAGCGTTTTACACTTCTTTAACTCGTGCGCCGCGATAGTATCAAACGTCTAGCGTTCGATGCGAGGGGGCGTCACGCGACGGGCGTCGCGAAGAGGCGGCGCGGCGCGCGACGGGCGCGGGGATGGGACGACGCGCGTGCGGTGTGTGGTCCGTGTGGTGAGTCTCGGCGCGTTTTTTTCACTCATCTTCGATACTAGAGATTACAACGCTCGTGCGAAGGTTCGCGCGCTCGACGGATGGAAATAAATTCGAAAATGATCGTCGTCGATCGCCTCACGCCTCCATGGCGGTGTCGGTTTCGTTGAACATGTAGTCTTGGTGATAATCGAGCATGAACTGCGTCGAACGCTTGACGTCTAAGAACATCCCGTACACCTTGCTCACGTCATCGACGTCCACCTTGGCGGATTTGCGCTTGCTCGCGCGAAGCGAGGCGGCAGAGATGAGTTGAATGGCGTAACGCAAACTGGTTTCGCACGCGATTTTGCACAACAAATCCTTGGCGTCGTCGGCGAGATCGACGTCTTCCTCTTCGCAGCGGATTTCCAAAATTGCCTTCATCTCGCGCTCGTCGTAAGCTTGGGTGTGGATGATCAACAAACGATCGAGAAGATCGATCGGGATACCGTGAGGCGAGCGGAACTCGGTGCCTCGAATCTTCGTGATGCCGCGGTTGGTGGCGACGACTAAAATGGGCGCCAGCTCGTTCTCCAACGCGCGGTTCAAGAAAGAAAAGCACTCGATATCGAGCATGTGCACTTCGTCGATGAAAAGCACGCCCGGGATGATGTCAGCCTTGCCCTCCTCTTTCCACTCGGAAACTTTATTGTCGATTTGCTCGCGAATCTCTGCTCGGATTTCCCCCGTGTCTCCGGCGAAAAGGGCGAGGAAACCTTGCGTGCGGGAGTTGATGACATCGATTTCGTGCAGCGACACCGTGTGCACCACCTCTTTACGCTTTTGAAGCTCCCCTTCCGGGCACGCCACAAACTTGGTCGTCGCCCCCATGGCGTCGTAGTCTCTCGACCGCGAAAACGACCGCCCAATTTTCGTAATTCTTCCGCTCGCCTTATCGATGTTGATCACATCCCCGGCGTTCACCTTTGCCTTACTGATGGCATCGATCATCTTCGTTCCCAAATCGTACACTGTCTCCATATCGCTCGTCTTCATGGTCAACTTGCCCGTCTTGGCGCGCGCGCTCGCGAGCGCTCCCACCGGTTTATCGATTTCAATCTCCACCACCTCTCCCTCGATGATCTCAGTCTCTTCCTTTATCCTCACCCCGATCGCCTTGCGGAACGCCTGCGTCAGAGCCTCCGTCTTGGACATCTCCATCGAGAATATCTCGCTCGCCGCCATGGACGCGAACGGCGTCTCCTCGCCGAGCGTCTTCGCCATTCCGTGCGCGATCGCCGTCTTCCCCGTCCCCGGCGCGCCCGCGATCAGCACCCCGCGCCCGGCGATCGTGCCGTCGCGTATCATATTCGCGATCACGCCCGCGGCTTTGCGCGCTTTCACCTGTCCAACCAAGCCTTGGGACGATTTCTTCGCATCGAGCGCGTCATCCAATCCGAGGCCGCGCACGTGCGAGTGCGCGCCGACGCGTTCGACGCGCGTGAGCGCGCGCGCGGACGTCGTGGGGAGACCGATGTCGGTCATCGCGAGTCCTCGCGCGATGGCAAAAGTCGCGAGATCCGCGCGCGGTTCGACGCTCGCGCGCGAGCGAGTGACGATCGAATCGAATCGAATCGCCGCGGCGGCGGGAATTGGTTGACTTTGACGCGCGAGGACGCGAGGACGCGAGGACGCGAGGACGCGAGGACGCGCCGGTGTGGAGTTCGGTCGCGAGCGCGCGAAGGAAGGAAACGCGAACGATGGCATTGTACTACAACGTCTTCCCTTTACCCTACGCCGCGTAACGACGCGGAGTGACTACACGATTCGACGCGGACGTCGCGGCGCTATTCGGCGCGCGAGCGACGGCGCTCGGACGTCTTCTTCGAGGACGACGACGGAGACGGTTTGGTCTTTTTCGATGGTGGCGGCGATGGCTCGTCGTCGTCGTCGTCGTCGTCGTCGTCGTCGTCGTCGTCGTCGTTGACTTCGATGTCAGCTTCCTCGTCGTCGGCTTCGTCGTCGTCGAGCTTGTTCGGATCCACGGCGTTGACGGCGTCGGTGTTGATCATGGTTTCGTATTCTTCGGCCGAGGCGAAGACGCCGCCGGCGGTAAAGTCGTCGTCGATGGTGTCTTCATCGTTTGCACCCGTGGGCGTGCGCTGAACCGCGCGTTTGATCGCCTCGATCGCCTTCGCTTCCGCCGCTCTCTCGCGCTCTGCGGCTTCGCGAATCAAGTACCCGGGTTGTCTGCCGTACGCCGCCGCGAAGGCGTCCAAATCGTATCGCTCGTCTTCGATCGCTTCTTCCTGGCGCTCAGACTTGCCGAACTCTTCGTCCGCGGCGTCGTCGCTATCCTCCTTGAAATCGTTCTTGCGGATCTTCTTGAGTGGAATCGCGAGCTCTTCGTCGTCCTCCGAGTCGGAGGCGTCGTTGATGTTGATTTCCTCCACCGCGAGTTCGTCTTCGCTGTCGTCGCCTTCGGATTCGCTGTCGTCGAATTTCTTCTTCGGGAGCTCGCCGTCGGCATCTGACTCGGATTCTGCCTGGTCGTCGTCGTCTGTCGTTTTCTTGTCCGCCTTTTTCTTCTTCGCCGCCGCCTTCTCCGTCTTGTTGGCAAAGTAGCGATGAAAGAAGACGTCGGAAGGGTCGACTTCGGACTCCATGAGCGACGCAAATTCGTCCGTGCCGGGCATGTACGCCGCGCTCGCGTCGGATTCCAACGCTCGCATGACTAGAGAACCACCCTTGGATCTTTTCTTCGGCTTCTTCTGCAACCATTTGTCAAGGAACACGGTGAGCGTCATGTCAGAGAGAGGATCGCCGTCGTATTCAATTGGCTTGCCTTCGAGCAAAGTGCGGGACATCGCGGAGACTGACGGGTGAGCGTTCGCGGCGAGAACATTGAGTTCCCACCAGCACGAAGTTTCCGCGCGCGCGTACATGGGCTCTCGCTTCTCCATGTCGTATCGCTCGCTCGGCCCGCCGACTCGGTTCGAGCCTTTTTCGCCATCGACGGCGTTGGCTTGGTCGGCATCCTCGTCATCATCTGAGGACTTTTCGCTGTCACTTTTCGTCGCTTTGGGCGTTCTTTCCGTCGTTTTATCGCCCTCAAACAACCCAGTCCCTTCGTTTGTTTCGTCTTCGTCGTCTCTGACGTCGCTGAAGTGCTCGACGCCATCCTCTTCAGTCTCTCGCGGTACTCGAATGGCGTTCCAGTGCGAAGGCTGCTTCGACAAAAACTCACTAACCGCCATGAGCGCACCGCACGCGAACGTAGCCGGTGCTTGCGAAGCCACTTGTAACAAACGTTTCACCATCGCCGCCGAGCGCTTCGGAACGACGTCCTCGCGCAAGCTCTTGAAAATAAGCGATAATACTTGCGCATTGTTCGCCGATCGCAACAGTCCCGGATGCAACAGCAAGGCGTACAGTGCGCGATAATATCGATCGCTCACTGATGAACGAGCCGATAACAACTGAAATAGCAACATCATCGCTTGCAACGCCCCACTGAGATTTGGAGAGTGCGCAATAGTGAACAAGGCGGGAGAGATGCGATCGATGAGAGCGTCCATTTTTTCGCTCGCCACGTACGGAAACGCGCGATTGATTCCCGTGAGTAAGGCGGAGACGACTCGAGCGTCAACGCCTGCACCGATTTGCGCTGGTTGTGTTGGTTTGTTGCTATCCTTACCACCGCGTCCACGGCCACCGCGACCGCCGCGACCGCCGCGACCGCCGCGACCCCGGCCACCGTCTCGATGACGTTTTTTGTCCTTCTTCTTCACCTCGGGCTTAGCCTCTTCTTCTTTCGCGGGATCTTTCTTCAGCGACAAATTGTACAAATACTGAAACAATCCAAAGTACGCCTCGATGAGCTGCTCAGCCAACGCCGGTCCATCGCCCTTGTGCCCGAGAGGAATTTGATTCATCATCACCGCGGCGTAGTACTGCGCCTTCAATCCCACGCCTCTTCGAAACGTGAACGCTTCCACCTCTCGTGCGACGATGCGCTTCATCGCAGGGTGCGCCTTGATGAGCTCTAAACACAAATACGACGCGCTGGATGCGATTTTTCTCGACGGATCGCCGAGTTTGTTGACCATTATGTTCAACAACTGACGCTCGCCTTCGGGTTTGGATTTGAGTAGTGCGTACGCGCTCTTCAAAGACTTTTCCTTGAGAATCGGCAAAGGATCTCGAGATAACTCATCCAAAGCCGCAATGAACCGCAAGTACATACGCTTAATAGAGTCTTCGACGTACCAGTACATCAATCGCTTGCGTTCGTGCGGGGCACTCGCCGCCACCGAGAGGGGCTGTTCGCTAAAATATCGCAGCTTTCGATCGGGGAGCAGGCTTTCCCGAAACAACGTCTCGAGCGCGGTGATCGATTGCACAGCCCCACGTTTGCCCCCACTCGCTCGAGCGCGTTCGACGATTCCTAGTAAATTCTCCAGCGCTTTCAAGTTCGCCGCTGGGTCCTCGGTCACGCTCAACACGTTGGCGGCTACTTTATCGCTCGCCGTACCGTTTGTGCGAACCATCTCCAACCATTTCGCGTTTGCATCGCTGTGTCGCTGCATGCGTTTGGCGTACGTGTTCACTCGATCTTCTAGCGCATTCTTCGCCATGCGTTCCTTCTCTTCCAGCTCACCGCGCGTCGGTTCCGACTTGGATTTCCCGCGCTTGCCAGCGCTCCCGAGTTCGGCGTCCAAAGCCTCGCTCGCCTCGTACCACGCCCCCCCCGACGCGCTCGCATTCGCACCACCATCGCGATTCGATTTACCTCCCTTTACATCGCCTTTACTCGGCATAGGCCCCGCCCCTGGATTCCACGGTCGTTTCTTTCCCGACGGCCGCTCTCGAGCCGCCGCGCCGCCGTCGCCGTCGCCGTCGCCGTCGTCCCGCGACGTCTTCTTCCCATCGTTTGCCTTGTCCCGCGTCGCTTTTTGTGACGCGTTCGCGCGAGCATCGTTCGTCTGCGCGCGTTTCTTTCCTCTGCCGCGCTCGCCGTCGTCTCGCGCGTCGTCCTCGCGCGTCGTCGATGACTTTTCTTTCGCGCGCCGCGCCGCCGCCGCCTCCTTCTTTCTCAAGTGTTCCGCGCGGAAGTCTCGGTCGTCGAAGCCGCGGGTGACGGCGCCGTCGCTCGCGCGAGGAGCGAACCCAAGAGACGAGGCGTACGCCTTGACGTCGGCCTCGAGCTCGGGCGCGGGTTCGGACGGTGGCGCCATCGGGCGATGCGCGCCTGGCTGTGCGGAAGCGAGAGACGCGCGCGCGACGGAGAGACGAGAGACAAGACGACGAAACGCGTGCGAGATGGGTGATTTTACTTAAATTCAACGCGCGGTGAGCTAATGGAGGCTTAAAGTACTGCGAGTAGTAAACGTTGAGTCGCGAGGTCGCGCAGTTAGTACACGCGCGCCTTGGGCGGAATTACGTCCATCTCGGCGTCGAGGGTGTAGTGGTGGTTGGGACGGTAATCAATCTTCACCTTGCCGTTTTCCACGTACGCGAGCGTGTGCTTCATCCACGCGTCGTCTAAACGGTCGGGGAAATCCTCGCGGGCGTGCGCACCACGGCTTTCCTTGCGTTGCTCGGCTGAGTGCATCGTCGTCTGCGCGTTGGGCATGAGGTTGTGAAGTTCGAGCGCTTCGACCAAGTCAGTGTTCCACACCAACGATCGGTCGGTGAGCTTCAAGTTGTCCAGCTGCGCCGCGACGTCGTCGATACGCTTGCACCCGTTTGCGAGCGTTTCTTGAGTACGGAAAACCGCGGCATCCTCTTGCATCACCTTTTGCATCGTCTTACGAAGCATCGCCGTCGGCGCGCTGCCTTTGGAGTTTCGAATCTTGTCCAAACGTTCGATGGCGTTCGATCCGGCGTCGCTGGCGATCTCACGATGCGGTGCACCGCGCTTGAGTTTATCAGCCACCGTGTTAGCGCACGCGCGACCGAAGACGACGATGTCGAGCAATGAGTTGGCACCCAAACGGTTGGCGCCGTGCACGCTCGCGCACGCCGCCTCGCCGGCGGCGAGCAAGCCAGGGACGATGGCGTCCGGGTCTCCGTTCTTAGGTGCCACAACTTCGCCCTTGTAGTTGGTTGGGATACCACCCATGTTGTAATGCACGGTGGGGATGACGGGGATCGGCTCCTTGGTGACGTCGACGCCGGCGAAAATCGCGGCGGTTTCCGAAATCCCCGGAAGGCGCTCCGCCAATAGCTCCGGAGGCAAGTGGTTCAAGTGCAAGTAGATGTGATCTTTCTCTTTACCGACACCACGTCCTTCGCGAATCTCGAGCGTCATCGATCGCGAGACGACATCGCGACTGGCGAGATCCTTGGCGCTCGGGGCGTAGCGCTCCATGAAACGTTCGCCCTCCGAGTTGCGCAAGATTCCGCCTTCGCCGCGCGAACCTTCGGTGATCAAGCATCCGGCGCCGTAAATCCCAGTCGGGTGAAATTGCACGAATTCTTGATCTTGTAACGGCAAACCCGCGCGCGCCACCATGGCGTTGCCGTCGCCCGTGCACGTGTGTGCCGACGTCGCGCTAAAGTACGCTCTGCCGTAACCTCCGGTGGCTAAAATCGTCTGGTGTGATCTGAATCGGTGCAACGTGCCGTCTTCAAGGCACAGAGCCATGATTCCGACGCACTCGCCTTTGTCCATGATCAAATCCAACGCGAAATACTCCACGAAGAATTGCACGTCGTGCTTCAACGCCGCGCCGTAGAGCGTGTGTAACATCGCGTGTCCCGTTCGATCAGCCGCCGCGGCGCATCGATACGCCTGACCGCCCTTGCCGTAATCCAGCGATTGTCCTCCGAACGCTCTTTGATAAATCTTCCCCTCGTCCGTTCGTGAAAACGGCATCCCGTACTTTTCCAACTCGATCACCGCCTTTGGCGCCTCGCGACACATGTATTGAATCGCGTCTTGGTCTCCCAACCAATCCGCCCCTTTCACCGTGTCGTACGCGTGCCACCGCCAGTCGTCCTCGGTCATGTTCCCTAGCGCCGCGTTGATCCCTCCCTGCGCCGCCACCGTGTGCGATCGCGTCGGGAACAACTTCGTGACGCACGCCGTCTTGAATCCGTGCTCGCCGAGCCCGATCGCGGCGCGCAAGCCCGCGCCGCCGGCGCCGACGACCAGGGCGTCGTACTCGTGATCGATGATCTCGTACGACGACGTCGACGACGACGCCGCGGTGGCGATCGATCGCCCGCTCCCGCTCCCGCTCCCGCTCCCGCTCGCGCTCGTCGTCAACGCGTTTCGCGCGGCGACGCATCCTCGCTCGCACGCCCGCATCGCGCTCGCGCGCATCGCCCGACGCAGCATCGCGATCGTCCTCGACCCGTCTCCCGTCGCTTCTTCGTCTCCCGCCCGAGCCTCGAGCGCGTCGCGCGATGGCGTCGCGCGCCGATCGCCGACGGGCGTCGTCGCGTCGACGAAACGGTCGCGTCGACGTAACAGTTTTGTGACAGTAAATCACACACAGCGTTTTCTCCGCCAGCCGTCTAAACCCTAGGCCGCGTCGCCGAGTCGACTCGAGGCTTCCGGCCCGGACGCGCGCGGGGTCGTCACGGCCGGCCGCGCGTGGATTTAAAACCGCGCGTCGCGCGTTCGTTCGTCGCGACGGCGCGACGTCGCGACGCCGCGACGAACGCCCGTCGCGACGACGAACCCCGTCGATGCGCGCGCGACGCCTCGCGTCGTCGCGATGTCGCGCCGCGATGGACGTCGCCGACGACCGCGCGCGCGCGAAGACGTCGTGACGACGCTGTTGCGACGACGCGAGGCGCGAGCGCGGGCGACGCGCGCGGGAGACGACGACGACGCGGGCGAAAACGACGCGTTCGTCGACGCGGCGGAGACGTGGGCGACGGACGACGGACGCGGGAGGCGGGAGGCGACGACGACGCGGACGTCGCGCTCGAGCGCGAGCGCGAGCTCGTCGAGCTCGAGCGCGAGCTCGTACGCGTCGGCGCGAGCGCGCGAAGACGAGGACGAGGACGCGAAGGCGTGGACGTCGACGCGAGACGCGAGAGAGCTCGGCTGGGGGCCGCGACCGTCGAACGAAGCGCGCGAGCGCGCGGCGCGGGCAAAGGCGTTGGCGAAACGCTTGCTCGAGGGCGACGAGGACGAGCCGACGGCGCGCGGTGAGATCGTCGGCGGGGAAGTCGCGAGAGACGTCGGGAGCGAGCGACTGCGATCGGTGCTGACGATCGATAGCGCGACGAGCGGTGGGGACTCAGATCCCGAGCGGTTGGCGAAAAGACGGGCGAGAAGGCGGGCGGCGAAGCGCAGGCACGAGCGCCGATTGCGAGAGGGCGTCTTCACGTGACGGTTCGCCTTACAAAAGGCGCGAGCGCGATTTTGAATCCATTTCGAGGTTCTCAGCTTTCGAGCGTGCTTTCGAGCGTGCCACCGCCGATGCAGCGCACCGAAGCGGCGTTCGCGCGCAATTGTTCGGCAAACGCGCCGTCGCACGGATCGAAAGGTTGGCCCGCTTCCTCCGTGCACTTTTTGAGCACGTTTTCGACGACGCCATCGACACCACCTTCGCACGGCACCGCGATATCGTCCTTCACGGCAAGTGCGCCTTTGACGAGCGCGTCCACGCACTGCGATCCGCACAAGCCATCGGGGTCGTCGAGGCACGTCATCAGCACTCGCATCGCCTTCGCGTCCGAGAATTCCGGACACACGAAGTCCTGCGCGGCGACCGCGACGGCTGCGGTGGTGGCGGCGAAAAACGCGAGCGCGATGGTGCGTCGTAAGGTCATTTTGATCGCGTTGCGTTGCGAAGTGTCGCGTAACCCGTCGCGCGTCACATGTTGTCGAAAGTTCACACGACGTCGACTCCGCGCGGCGGCGTTCGTCGTGCATGTAATATGTATAACGGCAATTACTTTCGTTCAGCAGCTTCGCGTATGTTACAAAATCATCAGTGGGACGCGGATGACCCCGCGCGGTCGAGCTGACCGCTCGATCGAATGCGCGACATCTCTGCGAGTTCGTCGCGCATAAACTCCTCCGTCATTTCAGTCAACGGCGCAAACACGAGCGATCCAGAATCCATCGCGCGGCGATACGCAGTTTCTGCGCGCGCCACGTCGACGGGCTCTGATTTCGTCAACCCCCAGTGTCCTCTCGCGATTTCACCCAAAAGTTGCGATCGGTTCCATTGCGCGGTGCCGAAGAAGCAGAGCACTTTGGCGCGCGTCGGGCTTCGAAGAACCTCGAACTCCTCTCGAGTTCGTTTCAGCACGCCGAAAGGCGAAGCGACGTTCCACGTGTTCGATTCTTCCGAAAACCCGCACAGAACGCCAACGGCCTCGCGCACGTCGGCGGTTGCGGCGCATGTCACGACGGCACCCGCTCGCAAACCGTCGGTCGAGTCGGCGTACGCGCGAGAATTTCTAAACGCTACGCTGATGGCGCCCGCCAAACTTCCCTCGACTTTCGTGTAGCCGCACGACGTGTCCGTACCGACGACAATGCACAACGCGACTTCGTCGTGATCGCACGGTCCACCATCGAACGGCTCTATCTCAACCGCGTTCTCGACGTCCTGGCGCGTGACTCGCCATTCCCTGGCGACTTCGTCGTAGGCGTCCTCGATGACTCGCCGCCTGCGAAATCGCTGATACACCTCAAAAATGGACGGTGATAATAGCTGTTGTAGGTGCTCGATAAACGCCTCTCGATCGTCAGCAACGTCTTCGGGAACTTCGATGACAAGTTCCGGTATTTGCTCTGCGTCGTCGGCGATTTCGTCTCGGGGCAAATCGTCCTCGTCGGCGTCCTCGTTCGTCACGTCTGCGTCATCCACGTCTGCCGTATTTCGTTCGTCGTCATCATTATCGTCATCATTGTCGTCATCATTGTCGTCATCGTCATCGTTTCCTTCTTCAAATTCTTGGCGCAAGCGCACGCGAGATTGTCCGCCGGCGCCGACAATCTCAAACAACTGACTTTCGCCCTGGATGAACTCACTCACGTCGCATCGCCCGTTCAAGTTCACCGCCACGATTGTGTCATCGCCTACGTCTCCTTCGCTCGACTCCCCCGCTTCGTCCGACGACGCGCGCGTCTCCGTGATCAAGTACGTCCCTTCGATCCAGTACTCGTACGAGCAAATCCGCCGCATCGCCGGGTTCATGTCTTGCAATTTCTCTCGAAGTTTGGCGCTAAACGCGGCGTGCGACACCAACAAGTGCCCGACGGCGCACATCGCCGCGATCTCCGCTCCCGTGAACGAGCTCATCAGCGTCATTCGCGTCGGCGGCGGCGTCGTAAACGCCTCCTTGCACACGTTGCACACGTTGCTCCGCGTGTCCTCGTTCCAAAACGCCGGATGCGTCGGCGCTTGCACCACCACCATGCGCTGCCATCGAAGCAAGCACTTCGCGTGTATGTACTCTTGTCCTCCTCTGCACGCGCACGGCGCGATCAACGGGTCGTCTTCCCGCGCGCTTTCGAAACAAAACCGACACGCGTCGGCATCTTCCTCGGTCGTCGTTTTCTCGCGCGTCGGCGAGGCGCGCGCGCGTCGGCGCGTCGACATCGAGTCGGATCGGCGTCGGGTCGGCGTCGGGTCGGCGTCGGGTCGGCGCTCGGGACGCGTCCGCGCGCGTCGACGAGTGCGACGACGCGTCCCGCATCGCCGCCCGACGCTCGACCGCCCAACCGTCGCGTCGGTCGTCGATGGCGGCGCCGGACGACCGCCGCAGACCGCGCGCGGAGGACCGAGCGCGCGCGCGACGGACGCGACCCGCCCGAACGGAAGAAGACCGCGAGCATGCCCGCGCGCACGAGCCGCGGCGTCGGACGACGCGCGAGACCGGCGACGTCGACGATGCGACGCGCGGTGGAGACGGAAACCGAAACCGAAACCGAAACCGACGCGGAGAGCGACGGCGACGACGATGACGATGGATCGTCGACGTCGCAGACGGAACTGTTCGGTGCGATCGAGGACGGCGATCACGACGCCTTCGAACGCGCGCTGAGGGAAGACGCGGCGTGCGTCAAGGACGTGAACTCGAACGGATGGACGGCGGCGCACCAGGCGGCGTACAGCGGCGAACACAAAATGCTGCGAAGAGTGCTCGAGCTCGGCGTGGACGTCAACGCGAGGTGCGCGGACGGGTGCTTGGCGGCGCATTACGCGAGCGCGCAGGGAGAGAAGAAGTGTTTACAAGTTTTAGGCGAACTTGGGTCGGAATTCGAGACAAAGGATAAAGACGGCGAGTCGCCGCTCGACGTGTGCACGCGCGGCGTGCGCGAGCTCTTGGCGGATCTCATCGTCGAGGCGCGGAAACGGAACGCAAAGTAGACGCGTATGATATGAATCAGTGATATTCCGCATTCACGACCCGACGCGTCACGTCTCTCGCCGCACGAAAATTTCCACGCACGTCACGTCTACCTCCACCTCGGCGTCGTTCGACACGAAGCGCCGCTCGCACGTCATCTCCTTCCCATCCTCGCGCACGCGTCTCGTCGTCGTCTCGTGCCCGATCGATGACGTCGTCGTCGTTGTGTGCGTGCGCGTCGCCGCGTCGAACGACGCCACGCGCGTCACCTCACCCGGTTCCGCCCCGAAGATGGCGCTCGTTTCGTACTTTTCAACAAACTCGCCGAGCGAGTACGTCAGCGTGCGGTCGATGCCCACCTCTTCAGACGTCGTTCGCACTTGAAACTCTCCCTCCGCGCCAGACTCGCTCGTCGTCCACGTTTGCTCGTACGACGCCCGCGCGCGTTTGAGCGCGTCCGTGCCGACGCCGTGCGCGACGAGGTAATCGACGACGTTTTGGTTCCTCGCCGAGTCGCGCGACCAGTGCCCGAGAAACGCGTCGTGCGACGGCGACGTCGCGCTCGACGACGAGGGCGAGGACGAGGACGAGGACGCGCGAACGCGGCGCGTCGCCGCGAGGCGCGCGCGCGCCGCGGCGTGCGACGTCGATGTCGACGTCGATGTCGATGTCGATGTCGACGCGCGGACGCATATCCCGCGCGTCGACGCGGCGCGCGCGAGGGCCCCGCACGCGGGGCGACGCGACGCGAACGACGCGCTCGAGATCGCGCCCGTCATCGCGCGCGTCGACGCGGCGCGCGCGCGAGTGGCGTCCCGATCGCGCCCGCCCCCAGCCCGTCCCCAGTTCGACGCGCGCGTCGAGCGAAACAAACTTTGCGACGACGAGACGGGCGACGGGACGGGACGATGGATCACGGGTTCGATGTTCCGGTGTCCATGGGGGTGCGTCGTCGCGACGCGACGCGACGCGACGCGACGCGACGAAGGAACGAAGGAACGAACGAACGAACGAACGAACGCATCGAGATGCGCCGACGACTCGCGCCGGTGTTGAGTGATGCGGGCGCGGAGAGACTGACGTGCGCGCGATGCCGACGATGATGATGGCGCAGACGACGATCATGGCGGTGCGATACGCGGACGGCGTGATACTCGGCGCGGATTCGCGGACGAGCACGGGGACGTACGTGGCGAACAGGGCGAGCGACAAAATCACGCAGATCTGCGACAACGTGTGGATGTGTCGAAGCGGGAGCGCGGCTGATACGCAAAACGTTGCGGCGTATGTGTCGAGATTAGCGCAAGAGCACGCGGTGTCGGTGTCGAGCGCGGCGGCGGGCGCAGATGAGGTGCTGACGTGCGACGTCAAACTCGTCGCAAACTTGACCAAGACCATCGCGTACGAAAATAAAGATAGGTTACAGGCGGGGATGATCATAGCGGGTTGGGATCGGAAATTAGGACCGCAGGTGTACGGCATTCCCCTGGGCGGGTCCATGGTCGAGGCCCCGTTCACCGTGGGCGGAAGCGGAAGCGCGTACGTGTACGGGTGGTGCGACGATACGTTTAAAGAAGACATGTCCAAGGAGGAAGCCCAGGCGTGGGTGACGAACGCGATTTCGCTCGCGATCGCGCGTGATGCGTCGTCGGGAGGCGTCATTCGCCTCGTCACTATCGACGGCAAAGGTTGCGAGCGTAAAATGTTGCAGCCGATCGAACACGTGCTGTGCGACGACGAGTTGCCGCCGGTGAAGCGAAGCGTCGCGTCGACGTGACGGGAGGTACGATTTAACGCGTGTAGATGATGTAGTAAGACTACAATCACGACGCGAACTGTTCGTCGAGTCAGCGCCTCCGTCGCCCTCGAGCCTTCTCTTTGATGGCTTCTTTGACTTTTGCTCGCTGTAACTCTGCTCTTTGCTCGTTATAGCTAGCGCTGTCGGCTTTCGCCTGACGCGTGTAATTTTCCGAGGCTTCGCGGGCGTGTTTCTCGATCTGCGCGTGCACTTCTTCGTTCGTGAGGTTGTATGCGTACTCGTAGTACGTCTTCAACGGCGCCACACGACCTCGTCCTCCCCAAACGCCTCGCTTCACCGCCTCCATTCGTAACATTTGAATGCACTCGTCGTGTAGTCCTTGCATCGCAAAATCCACCGGCGCCTTGCCCCAATCGTCGCGCGTCTCCAGCGCGGCGCCTCGATCGAGCAGCTCGCGTGCGACGTGTTCGCGCCCGAAACCGACGGCAAAGTGTAACGCAGTGCGTCCGCCGGCATCGACGTCGTCCACGTCGACCGTGCGCGCGTCGAGCATCGCACGCACGCCTAGTAAATCGCCGATCCTCGCGCGTTTGTGAAACTGTGGTTCTTCAAACAACTTGCGCGCGTCCGCGCCCGTCTGCGCGCGATCGTCGCCGTCGAGCGTGGTCCACGACCATTTCGAGCTCCATCCGCGAGGGGGCTCGCGCGCGTAATCTTTCGGCGCCTTCACGACCATGCGCCTTCGCCAAACTGTGAAGCCGCTCGAAAAAAACGCCGAGAAAACGCCTTTTTTGTTTGGTTGCCTTCAGTTGTCGCTCTCGCGATGCGATGGTGTGTTGCTTTGTTTCGTTTCGTTTGCATCGCTACGCCGAACACGCGACAATCGTTCGTAGGAGAGAAAGGGGCGTAAAGGCGCGAACGCGTTCGCGATGGATGACGTAGAAGCGCCTCGGGAGTCGTCTCGGCGCTTTCTTGGCTAACTTCTCGATCGACGATCGCGCGCTTTCTGAGCTCGTGCCGCTTTGTCCTTCGACGAAGACGCCTCTGCACGTACCACGAAGTCTCGGTTTGGTGGAAACATATGTCACTGGATCGACTTTGAAGATTTGATCAAAGTTGTCCGGCGTCAAGTCGAGCAAATCGCGTACGGACAACTCACAAATGATGTGGCCGTGACGATCGACGTGCGTATCGCCCGGGACTCGAAAGCTTGACTCGACGAACACGCACGCGTTCACCCCTTCACCCTCACGATGGAGCCAGCGAAAACAATCCGCGGCTGTTATGTCGTAGTTGTGCTCCTGATGAACGACTATGAACGTGTCCTGAGTCGTGTCGAACAGGACGCGCTCATCGAAGCATTGTCCGATGGCGAGGCGCAGCGTTTCGGCGACGCCTAGAAAGTGCACGATGTCCTCCGCGGTCACGACGCAGTGCGTGTCATCATCGATCGTGAAGAATATAGCGTGTCTATCTCGCTCATCGAGTTCTTCGATGGCGTCGCGCCATCTCGTGTCGCTCTCGCACGCGATGAGCGGCGACGCAAAGTCAGCCAATCGTGTCGCCGGCAAATCGAACGTCGACTCAAGCACGTTTCGAGGAGGAGCTTCCGCGAGTTCTTTTGAATTCTTCACTCTCGTTGGACGATGCTCAACGTGCACCAGACCCACGGTTTCCGCCGCGTTGGGCTCGTCGACCAGCGCATCGGCCCGGGCGCCACTCTCGTATGCTGGCTCGAGAGGTTTCGTGAGTTCATCTTCGAGCTCGCGCGAAAAGCACTTGAACAGTGCTCTAATGGATATCTGTGCGCCATCTGTCGTCGGTAGCGTCTCGTGAACCAAGCACGCGTCGCCGCTGGAAAGGCTAGAACCGCTCTCTCGCATCGCGCGCACGACGTCCCCGACCGACATGGCGTGGAGGTTTAGGATGGTGACCTCACACGCGTCGACGCCGTACTCGCGTCGTTTCCATCTTCCAACGTCTTTGAGAGTGGCGTTCATACGTTTGGTGTCGATCATCGCGAACGAATACGCCGTCCTCGCGGCAGCGGCGCGTTGTGGGACACTCGTTGTCAACTCCGAGAAGACGAGAAGATGAACAGACAAAATGCGCACCGAAGATATTTTTGGAGGGGTCAATTTGCGTCACTATTCGACGACGCTGACGACGACGAGGAGGGCACGTACGACCGCCAGGCGCGCGTAATGACGGCGATCACGCAGTCCTCAATCGTCGCGAACGTCACCGCGTCGTCACCGTGTATCTCGCGCGCGTCGTCGCCCGCTCCGTCCGAGACTTCGAGCGCGGGCGACAGCGCGAGCGGCCTCGGCGGCGAAGACCGAGCGCGATGGATCCGTGAACGTGTATCGACACACTTGCTCGCGAGAGACGCTGGACTCAAGATTGATAAATCTACTTGGAGTGATATCATTGAAAATGCGATCGTAGAAGAGGTGCGTCGTCTCGAGCTCTAGTCTTTGACCGACTGACGCTCCGCGCGGCGCCGACGTAGGAACGCGTCGATTTGATTGATGGCTTCTTCGATGGAATCGCGAGCGAAGGCGACGGATCGCCTTTCGTGTTATTTGCACACGCACAAATAGTGCGTAAAGAAGATTCTGGAGATGTTTGCGTCATACGAGTCACGCAGGGAATTCCCCAAGCCTTTCGTCGCGTATCTGTGCTCTTTCGCGCGAGTCACACGTTGAGTATTCTTAAGGGAGAGCCAACGGGTTACAATACGCTCGGTAGTGATGTAAGTGTCGTACACTTGAGTTCTCATGCGGCGACGATCAAGACTCTTCAACGGTTCATGGCCGGCGTGTACGCGTGTTCGATGCGGCAAAGGGCAATCAAAAGTATAGAAACGAGTTCACCGTTGACCGATCTCGCGGCTCATGCGCACACGTTCATGTCCAAATTGCTCGATGCGTCGAATTCCCATCGAACAGTGCTGTACGTTCCAGATGATCAGAGTACTGGTAACTTGGAGAGCGTCGTCGCAAACTGGTCCCGTCAACTTCGCCAGGTGCTCGGGCGCGGCGGGGACGTCGGCGAAGACGACGAGAGCAAGCGCGACGCACAGAGACTGGACGAACGAGTACAGTCCGATGGACCTTTGATGCGCATCATGAAGTTTTGGCCCGAACGCGCGACGGACTTGCGCGGTGTTCAGGAACAGCTGCAATCGGAAAGCGTTCGGTTGATTGTGAAGAAACTCGCGTCGCAGAAAAACGCAAACTACCTGTGCGATGACATCGCGGCGTTTGAACAGTTGATCGTCGACAGAGTTCACTTGGCTGAACGCATCAGTGACATGTTCAGCCGCGTCAAGCCCGCATGCGAAGCTTTGAGCGTCGCACGACTGGCAGACGTCCCGCAAATCTTGCCGCGCCTCGTTGACGCAATCTTCCTGGCGTGGCTGAATACGGATTCAAACATCAAAGACGCGGTCAGTGATCAGTATGTGGACCTGCTTAAACGTATCGCCGATCAAATTATGATTATTTGCAAAGGTGAGTTGAATCTGAACCACATCATTCAGAACGATGGTTCGAACGAAGAAGCGTACAACGGCGCAGTTTGTACTCTTCGCGAGTGCGCATTCGTGGCTGATGTGTGGAAGAATATATACTTCGAGCGCGCGGCGATCGAGAGCAGTGGAGCACTGTTGATTGATGCGACGACCGTGTTTTCGCATTTGGATGCATTCGCGCATCGTTGCAGAGATCTGTTGGAATTGTGCGAAGCGCAAGAACAATTTGCGCCGCCGGCGTCTCGCTCATTCCCAAGCGCAGCGAACGTGGTGCGTTACAGGCTCGACGATCGACTTGAAGTCATCCGTCGCGTTTTCCTTGATGTCGCGATAAATGACTTGACCAAGATTGAGTATGATATTTTGGATGTGTCCTCGATGCGATGGCACGATGATTTCGCCGCGTTCAAGTCTCGCGTGAAAAAGTTGGAGATGAAGATGTGTGCCATATTCGGCGAAGCGTGCGAACGGGCGGAGACGTTACAAGCGCGTGTTTCGCTCCTTCGCTTGTTATTCACGAAAATTGCACGTCGAGATGGTGTTGTTCGCGCAGTCGAATCTTGCGCCGCTCGCGCGTACTCTATGTTTGCCGAGGATTTGCAGTGTGCCAAACGACAGTTTGACGCAAATCGGATGAAGCCTCCGATAGAATCGAGCTTGCCTCGAACGTTCGGTGCCGTGCACTGGGCCAATACATTGCTGCATCGTCTCGAGAACGACTTCGGTGAGTTACGAAGGGCACACGCGGAGGGTGCGCTACCGCAACTGCCCGAATCCGTGGATTTGCTCGCCGTGTACGATTTAACCATTCCACAAATAGAGCGCTTTATCAACGAAAAATACGACGAATGGGTCGTTTATGTGAACGCAATGAACGTCGAAGAGCGCCTTGATCAGCCTTTGCTACGCGCCGACGATGATGGGTTATTGTTCATCACGTACGCCGTCGACGTAGGCGTTGCGTGCGAGGATGCTCGAGGATTCGCATCCATGTCTCGAGAAGTACCTGCCAATATCAAAGAAGTCGCGTTTGGTGGTATGCGCTGTGCCCATGATGCGTTGTGCGAACGATTGAGTTCGCTCGTCGAAAGGAACAACACGTTATTGCGGCAAATCGGTCGCGACAAGCACGTCAATCGTCTTTTCCGCGCAAATGTCGATATTTTGAAAAATCTTTTCGCCGCGGCGTCAAAAGAGCTGACATGGCGCTCCGAAATCTCCACCATCGACGCTTTTTGTGCAGAGTCGGACAAATTCTGCTCGTTTATGAGTGAAAGTTTGGAAAAGTTTAGAGGATCGGCTGCGCGCATCACTGAAATTCTCGAAGAACTCTCGGCGGTTTCATTACGGCGCAGGGAAGGTGACCACGTCGACCCGCTGGACGAATTTAAGAACATCTACGAACAGGAAACCGTTCATATTCGCTCGAAGTTCGGAGAAACAAGTGCGACTATCTTACATCTCACTTCACATCAGCGACAGAGCATCGGTGACGTTGACACCGCCAGTGAAGCGTGGATCGCATATATCAAGGACATTGAAGACGCCATCGTTCGTGCATTGCGCAAGGTCTTGTTGCGCACGCTATCTCATTTGCATCTCACGATGGGCCGAGTGGAGTCTGACTGCGCTCCATTGAAACCAGTCGTGCTGATGAGCATGAACCTTTCATCCTGCGATGTTGGCACCATGCGAGTCGAAACTTCACCGCAAACCACGCAATTGTGCGAAACCATCAACACCGTTTTCGACGCCGCGCTCGATGCGTACGGCTCCGTGCCTCAAATATCTCCGCTGAACGAGTCCATTCAAGATAGATTGCTGCGTGATAACCGGGATATGATTTCGCGCGTAAGATCGAGTGTCACAAACTCGGTGAAAGACATCGCCGAAGATTTGATGAGATTTGCCGCACGTTGGGAGGAGCGCTATTTCCACTTGTGGCGAGAAAACGCCGTCGACGTCAGCGACAACAGCGCGATTGAAGCCCGCATTCATCGCGTGCAGGAGTCGATGGAGGACGTCAGAAGTGAGGAGCACACGCATGTGATCGGGTTCGTCAGAATCGAATGTGGATATCTCAAGCAAAGTCTTTTGGCTTTAGCTCAGAATAACGTGCAAGGCATGATTTCAGAATTACGCGCCAAGGCGGCGACTGAAATCGACGACGTTATGAGATACTTTGAAATGAGTGTCGCCCGTTTCGAACAGCCACCGAGTGACATAAATGAGCTCGTCAAGCACGTGAGCGAACTCAAGCAACTACAAACAAACGTTGACTCTGTTCCTGCATCATTCGTCAAGCCGCGCGATAGTTTTCGTATTTTGAACGAATTCGTAGACGTCACGGAGACGGAATCTCAGCGCTTGGCGTCCATCGATGACAAGTTTGAAGAGTTCAAGTTTCAGCTAGAGACGATCGAGTCAAGCCTCGATGCGACAAAAGATGTGTTTCAGAATGAACTGCGAACATCAATCGTGCAACTCGAAAAAGATGCGAGAGAGTATAAAGTGAAATTCGACCGTTTGGCGCCGATGCAGACGCACCCGGCGTGCGCGAAACGCGCGTGCGACAAGTCGTGGGAGTTTATCGCGGGCGTTGATGAGGTCATCGAACAGTTTGATCATCGACTGCGTGTGATACTGAACGGTTTGGTTGTATTTGAAGATCTCGCTCCACCCACACTGGTCGATATGGAAGAATTAAAAGCCGACTTGGAACAACTCAAGATGGTTTGGCGAGTGGTGCGAGAATGGAACGACTTGTACGAAGGTTGGAAGGATGGTAAATTTAATGACCTAGATGTCGAGTCCATGGAAAACGGCGCTACTCTTTTGTACAAACAAATCACCAAGCTCGGGCGAGGTAAGGTCAAGGAGTGGGGAACTTGGATCAGTTTGAAAGATACGGTTGATTCGTTCAAGCGCATCATGCCGCTCATCGTTGACATGCGTAATCCGGCGGTTCGTCGACGACACTGGGAACTCGTCATGGAGGCATGTGGCAAGCAATTCGATCCCACAAGCGAAGGTTTCACTCTGGATAAAGTCGTTGAACTTGGCTTGGACCATTACGCCGAAGCCATTTCCGAAATTAGCACGGATGCTACGAAGGAATTATCCGTGGAGAATACGCTGCGCGGCATCGCCGACGTCTGGACAAACGTTGTTCTCGACACCGGTCCGTTCAAGGAAGGGCGCGACGACGTGATGAAGTTGAGAAGTGCAGATGATATATTTACCGCATTGGAAGACAATACCGTAACTCTGAGTACTTTAAAAGCGAGCAAATTTTTCTCCGTCTTTGAGCGCACAATTACGTCGTGGGAAAAGACGCTCGGTGTAGTAAATGACGTCGTCGAGATGGTGCTCAAAGTTCAACTAGCGTGGATGTACTTGGAGAATATCTTTATTGGCAGTGAAGACATCGCGCGTCAGCTTCCTAGTGAAACGGAAATGTTTGGCACGATTAATACGCGTTTTATCAAGCTCATGCAAGAAATGCACAAGACGAGCAACGTCGTTTTGGCGTGCACGGCGATGCGCGCGCCCGACATTGGCGACACCCCAGACGTATCTCTTCTCAATGAGCTGAGCGCAATGGATTCGAATCTCGAGCGCATACAAAAGTCACTCGATGATTACCTTGAGTCGAAGCGCCAGATGTTTCCGCGCTTTTATTTCCTCAGCAACGACGATTTACTGCAAATTTTGGGACAAGCGAAGGAACCGCAGAACATCCAGCCACATCTGAAGGGGATGTTTGAGGGCATTAAAAAGTTAGAGATGTACGCTCCCGATCCCTTGACCGGTCGAAGACATTGTGAATCTGTCGCAATGACTTCTCCTGACGGCGAAACGATCCCGTTCGATAATCCTATCCGCACCGAGGGCCGACCGGAGGAATGGCTGAACACAGTCGAGGCGGCGATGTACTCCGCAACAAGGACACATTTGGCGAGCACGTTCGAGCAGTGCCGCGCGAAGGGAATCAAAAAAGATAAATGGGTGAAAGACAATCCTGGACAGATGTTGATTACCGCTGGTTGCATTTCGTGGACGATGGAGTGCGAGAGGGCGCTTCGAGATCCGGAGAACGTGAAGGAGGCGCTGAAAAAGTTACGGCGTAAATGGATTCAATACTTGAATAAACTTGTTGAGCTTACGCGCACACCACTCGACAAAGTGACTCGCAAGAAAGTGACGGCATTGATCACTATCGAAGTACACGCGCGCGATGCGATAGAAAAACTCATCAAGACCGGATGCTCTTCTCCCAACGATTTTGAGTGGGTGTCACAGTTACGATTTTATTGGGATCGCGAGACGAGGCATTGCACTGTGAAGCAAGTGCTCAGTGTTTTCGACTATGGATATGAATACCAAGGTAACAATGGCCGCCTGGTTGTGACACCACTTACCGATCGCTGCTACATGACGCTCGGTGCCGCTATGTTTACGCGTCGAGGCGGAAACCCACTCGGACCGGCGGGAACTGGTAAAACAGAAACCGTGAAAGATTTTGGCAAGGCTTTAGCGCGGTACGTGATTGTATTCAATTGTTCGGATGGCGTAGACTACAAGATGACGGGTAAGATGTTTAGTGGGCTCGCGCAAACTGGCGCATGGGCGTGTCTGGACGAATTTAACCGTATCACGGTGGAGGTACTGTCAGTGGTGGCGACACAAATTAGCGTCGTCATGGCCGCCGTGAAGCAGAACTTGAAGATGTTCGATTTTGAAGGTCAGCGCATTCGCTTGATACCGTCATGCGGTGTCTTCGTCACCATGAATCCAGGCTACGCCGGTCGCGCCGAATTGCCCGACAATCTCAAAGCAATCGTGAGGCCAGTGTCAATGATGGTTCCAGATTTTTGTTTGATTGCCGAGATCATGATGTTCAGCGAAGGCTTCACAAACGCGAAACCGCTGGCCAAGAAAATGGTTGCAATCATGGAGCTCAGTCAGCAACAGCTCAGTAAGCAAGATCACTACGATTACACCTTGCGTTCTTTCATCATTCCAATATCTCGAGCCGCTGGCGCGAAGAAGCGTCAAGCTCCGCAAGCCGACGAACAATTGATCTTATTCAACGCGATGAGAGACCTGATTATTCCAAAGCTCGTGTACATTGATATTCCACTATTCAAGGCTCTTCTCAACGACTTGTTCCCTGAAGTCAACGCGCCGCATGAGGACTCGGCTACTCTGCGAGAGGCACTCGTCCAGGAGTGCCGACTGAACAATTTGCAACCAGTGGACGCATGGATTTCCAAGATTGTGCAAATTTTCGATTGCAAATCGGCCCGACACGGTAACATGATTGTCGGTAAAACTGGCTCGGGCAAAACTCGGGCGCGAGAAATTCTGATCAAGGCCATGTCGCGCTTGAAACAAAGCGGCGTTCAAGGCGATTTCCAAAATGTCGAAGTGTATCCAATCAACCCACTCGCGTTGTCGAACGACGAACTGTACGGGTCATTCGATGAAGCAACACACGAATGGTCTGACGGAGTTTTGGCCAAAATTATGCGAAACGTGTGCAAAGACGAATCGGCGAATCAGAAATGGATTCTCATGGACGGGCCCGTCGATACGCTGTGGATTGAAAGTATGAATACGCTCTTGGACGACAATAAACTTTTAACGTTGCTTTCGGGCGAACGAATCATGATGAGCCCGCAAGTTTCAATTTTGTTTGAAGTCGAAGATCTGTCGCAGGCTTCGCCAGCGACGGTCTCGAGAGCTGGAATGATTTATTTCAACGTCGAAGATCTTGGTTGGCAGCCGTACGTGGCGAGCTGGCGATGTGAACGAAAAAATAGAGATCGCAGTGATGTAGACATAGAAGACGCGCTGTCTAACTGCATGGACAAGTACATGGACGAAGTTTTGGAGTTCAAGCGTTCAAAATGTCGAGAGCCCGTGGCGACGGATGAGTTAGCGAGCATTCGTCAGTTTACGACGTTGTTCGATGCGCACCACATCCAGAGCGTCGGGGACGTAGAGCCTATTTTTGTGTTTTGTATAGTCTGGTCGATAGGAGGGTCAATTGATCACGCAAGCCGCTTACGTTTCGACGCAATGCTTCACCGTATAATGCCTTTGAAGCTGTTCCCGCACACGCCGGCGTCGGCGCCGACGGACACAACTGTCTTCGACTTTTACTACGACGCTGAGCGCCGTGCGTTCGTGCCTTGGGTGGAGAAGATACCTACCTATCATTTACCTCACGAAAACACGCCGTTCTTCAAGATCATGATTCCCACCGTCGATTCCGTCCGTACAAAGCATCTAGCGACGCTACTTCTCAAAGCCGGCATGAACACTCTCATCGTCGGTAACGTCGGCGCGGGTAAATCAATGGTGGTAGACTCTTGTCTTTCCGAGCTACCAGAAGGATACATTGGAAGTAGAATAACATTCAGTGCACAAACGAGCTCAAATTCGCTTCAGGAAACAATCGAAGGTAAGCTTGAGAAGCGCTCAAAAGGAAGCCTCGCGCCTCCCGGCGGTCGAAAGCTCATCCTGGCAATTGACGATTTGAACATGCCGAAGAAGAGCGAGTTTGGTTTCATCCCTCCGCTCGAGTTGCTAAAATTATGGCATGACAATGGGTTTTGGTATGACCGATCGAAGCAAGAGCGAACACACGTCAGTGATATGAAGCTTCTCGCGGCGATGGCGCCCCCGGGCGGCGGCAGAAATCCGTTCTCGCAGCGTGTTCTATCCATTTTTGCGGTTCTAAACATGGTGGATCCATCCGACGCACAGCTTGAGCGTATTTATGGCACAATTCTTGGGGAAACGCAGGGTGGGTTCGACCAATCGATCGCATCGATCGGCACGACTATTGCCAAGGCGTCCATAGCGGTGTACAACTCCCTCGCTCGCGAACTTCTCCCGACTCCGACGAAGAGTCATTATCTGTTCAACACTCGCGATCTCGCAAAAGTCATTCAAGGAGTCACTCGCGCTACAAAACAGTTTTACGACTCGAAAGAGTCCATCTTGCAACTGTGGATTCACGAAAACTTGCGTGTCTTTGGTGATCGTCTTTGGGATGTCAACGATTCGTCGTGGCTCAGGAGGCAAATCGATACCAACATGCGACTACACTTCGGAGTCTCGTGGAATGAGGTGCTCTCGACGGGTGCGACGACGTCTGTCGCGAGTGAAGTCGACGAGAAACTCAATGAATGTCATCCATTCGTATCATTCATGCGCCAAGGTTTAGATGTTCCGCCGTACGAAGCCGTCGTCGACGCGCCGGCCTTGAAAGAGTTTCTCACAGAAAAGCTTGAAGACTACGGATTGGAACCGGGCAACGCGCCTATGGATCTCGTACTTTTCAACGACGCAATAATGCACGTTTGTCGAATACACCGTGTCTTGACTCAACCTCGCGGACACGCGATGCTTGTGGGCGTTGGTGGAAGCGGTCGCAAATCGCTCGCTCGACTCGCTGCTTACGTTGCCGAGATGAAATCATTTTCAATCGAGATCACGAAGAACTACAAGCAGCTCGAATTCAGGGAAGATCTCAAATCACTGTATCGTCAAACAGGAGTCGCCGGCAAGCCTACGGTGTTCGTGTTGGATGACACGCAAATCGTCAAAGAGACTTTTCTGGAGGACGTGAACAACGCGTTGACGTCTGGGGAAATACCAGGTTTATTTGCAAAGGATGAAATTAGCGCGATTTGCGAGGATATGCGCAAGATCGCAAAAGCACAGAGTATTCGTGCGGTGACTCACGACGAGCTTTTCGCATTCTTCATGGAGCGAGTGATGCAAAATCTTCACATCGTCTTGTGCATGTCGCCAATTGGAGACGCGTTTCGCGAGCGAACGAGAATGTTCCCGGGGTTGGTTAATTGCTGCACGATTAATTGGTTCAAAGATTGGCCCGTTGACGCGTTGGAAGAAGTCGCGATGAAGAAATTACGAGACGACGACGTGAATGCGAAGGTGAAAGCGGACTTGTGCAAAATTTTTGGAATGATTCACGCATCGACGGTTTCGACGGCGGATGAAATGTTTAATGCGATTAAGCGCAAGATGTACGTCACGCCAACGAACTACATCGAGTTTGTCAACTTTTTTAGAGCACTTATGGTGGAAAAGAAGCGCGAGTTCAACGCGAAAATTACAAAGCTTCGAGGTGGTTTGACCAAGCTCGCGGAAACAGAAGTCCAAGTTCGTGAAATGCAGAGCGTGTGCAAGGACAAGGCTGCAGTCGTCGCACAGGCAAAGAAAGACTGCGAAGAATTGCTTAAAGTCATCGTCCAAGACAAACGCGCAGCAGACGAACAAAGTATGCGCGTGAGCGCGGAGGCGGAGCGCATAGAGGTTGAGGCAAAGAAGGCGAATGCAATCGCCGACGAGTGCCAACTAAAACTTGACGAGGCGTTGCCTGCGCTCCAAGAAGCAGAGGCAGCTTTGAACGTTTTGACGAAAAAGGACATGGGTGAACTCAAGTCTTACGTTAAACCTCCAGCCCTAGTGGAACTGTGCTTAAAGGGTGTGCTCACCGTACTCAAGCGGCCGACGACATGGGATGAGTCGAAGAAGCAGCTTGGCGACTCTGGATTCTTGGAGCGATTGCTGAACTTCGACAAGGACACGCTCGTCGACAGCTTGCTGACGAAGATCGCAAAGTTTGTGAACAATCCCGATTATCAGCCTGACGTCATCGGGAAAGTCTCCAACGCCGCAAAGGGGTTGTGCAAGTGGGTGCATGCCATGTACTCGTACGGAAACGTCGCGCGGGAAATTGCGCCAAAAAGATTAATGCTCAAGCAAGCACAAGACGAGCTCAAAGGCAAGCAGGACGCACTCGCGCTCACACAAGCTAACTTGGCGGAAGTGATGGCGAAAGTCGCCGCGCTGAAGGAAAATTACGAAAAGTCTGCGTCGAATAAGGCGTCGTTGGAAAACGAACTCGCAGATTTGGAGCTCAAACTCGAACGAGCCGAGGCGTTAGTCGATGGATTATCCGGTGAGAAAAAGAGATGGGTGAAATCGATTGAAGACTTTGAGTCGCAGATCGAGCGACTTCCGGGTGATGTGTGCATCGCCGCAGCTTTCATGAGTTACGCCGGGGCGTTTCCATCAGAGTATCGCAAGGCGCTCGTGACGGATTGTTGGATGCCAATGTTGAAGGAGATGGCGATTCCGTGCACCTTGGAGTTTGACTTTGCGAGTTTTCTCGCGAATCCTTCCGATGTGCGAGACTGGAATATTCAAGGTTTACCAGCCGATTCGTTTAGCACCGAGAACGCCGTCATCGTCACTCGCGGTAATCGATGGCCGCTTCTCATCGATCCGCAGGGGCAAGGAAACAAATGGATCAAATCGATGGAGTCGGCGAATGGTTTAATCGTCACAACTTTACACGCGCCTGATATGGTGCGACAAGTTGAACACGGCATTCAGTTCGGCGTTCCTGTGCTCATTCAGGATGTGAAAGAAACGATAGATCCGATTCTGGAAAACATCGTGGCGAAAGTATTCATAAAAAAGGGCGGCTCGGTAACTGTGAAACTTGGCGACAAAGATTTGGATTACTCGCCAAAGTTCCGACTATATTTCACGACAAAAATGATGAATCCGCACTACACGCCAGAAGTGAGCACCAAGCTCGCCGTCACCAACTTCACCGTGAAGGAACAAGGATTGAATGCACAGCTAAGAGATTTAGTCGTTCGCCGCGAGAGGCCGGAGCTCGACGCGCAAAAGAATGAACTCGTCGTAAAGGTTGCGCGGGGTAAACGGAAGCTCAGTGAACTCGAAGACCTAATTTTGGATTTACTAAGCAGAGCCTCTGGATCTTTGCTGGATAATATCGAGCTCATCGATTCTTTAACGCGCTCAAAAAATACAAGTGAGGAAGTCACGGCGAGCCTCAAAGTCGCCGAAACCACCGGAGTGGAAATTGAGAACGCAGCTGCGGCTTACGCCCCTGTGGCGAAGCGAGCGACGATTCTGTACTTTACGTTATACAACCTGGCCGATATAGATCCAATGTACCAGTTTAGCTTGGATGCATACACGAGCTTGTTCGACGCGTCGATCACAAAGTCGCGCCGGCAAAACGCGGACGAAGATAGCGTCGACGTCAACGAAAGACTGGCCATCTTGAACGATTATCACACATACGCCGTGTACAGGTACACCTCCAGAGGCTTATTTGAGTCGCATAAACTTCTTCTCAGCTTACAAATGTGCGTTCGCATTCAATCAGAAGAAGGAGCGATACCTTCGGCTGAGTGGCAATATTTCGTGCGGGGAAGCGCCGGTGGCGTGCGCGAGAAACACGAAGTGGTCATGCGCGCTGAAGTGGGCGCGTGGTTGAGTACAGATCAGTGGTCGAACGTCGTCGCGCTCGCTCGAGCGTTTGAAGATGCTCTCTCAGACCTTCCAACTTCCATAAATGAAATGCACGCGGACGAGTGGCGAGTCTGGTATCGACATTCAAAGCCAGAGACGCAAGCGTTGCCTGGCGCGTGGGGTGAGAGTCTCAGCGCACTTCAAAAACTTTTGATTTTGCGCGCGCTTCGCTTAGACCGTGTGGAAAGCGCGATAAGACAGTTTGTTGCGGATAATCTTGGCGCAAAATTCGTCGATCCGCCGGTGCTCAACTTGAATGAAGTTTATTTCGATTCAGCGTGCGAGGTTCCGTGTATCTTTGTCTTGAGTGCGGGCGTCGATCCCGTGGCAAACTTGAGACAATTGGCCACTAGCAAAGGAATGAGCGACAAGCTGTTCACCGTCGCTCTCGGACAGGGGCAAGCTTCGATTGCGACCGAACTCATCGAACGCGGAAGAAAGGAAGGCCACTGGGTGTTCCTCGCTAACTGCCACCTCATGATTTCATGGCTGCCAAAGCTTCAAGAAATCATCGAAGACTTTGATAACGAAGCTCCGCACGAAAACTTTAGACTTTGGCTATCCTCAAATCCGACTCCCGCGTTCCCGCTGGCGATTCTCCAACGCGGTCTGAAAATGACGACGGAACCGCCAAAAGGTTTGCGCGCGAATTTAGCGCGACTGTATAGCACTTGCGTTTCGGAAGAATCTTTCGCGCAATGCGCGAACAAAACCAAATATGGTCGATTGTTGTTTTCGTTATCGTTCTTCCATGCACTGTTGCTAGAGCGTAGAAAGTTCGGAACTCTCGGTTTAAACATTCCGTACGATTTCAACGACACGGATTTTTCCGTCTCTGACGATTTACTTAAATCGTATTTGGATGGCTACGAAGAAACACCCTGGGATGCGTTGCGATATTTAATCGGCGAAGCAAATTACGGCGGACGCGTGACCGACGAAATCGATAGACGCGTGATTAAAGCGTATCTGCTGCAATTCTTTTGCGAAGACGTATTGCGAGAGGAAGCGGCGTACGAATTGTGCGAAGGCCCGAGCGGCAAAGTGTATTGTATCCCGTCGAATACGAATGAACTCAAAAATCATCGCGAGTTTGTGAACAAACTTCCGCTCAGTGATCAAGCCGACGCTTTTGGGCAGCATCCAAACGCTGACATCTCCTACATGATTGCGGAAAGCGAAGCCATTCTTAGCGCGAGCGCTAAATTTCAAGTCTGCGACGGCGGTTCGACAGCGAGTTCTAGTTCCAGCGCCGCCGCCCAAATGGAGGCAAACGTGCTCGCAGTTATCGGCGAAATGCTCGAGACGATTCCCAAACCGCTGGATTACGGAGCGATCGCGCAGAAAAAAAGCACAGACATGAGCCCTCTCAACGTCAATTTGCTCCAAGAAATCGAGCGCTACAACGCGCTACTGGGTACGCTTTCCCTCACTTTGCAACGACTTCGCAAGGGCATAAATGGAACGGTTCTGATGTCGAGCGAGCTGGATGACGTGTACGATGCGTTGGCGGCAAACAAAGTCCCAGCTGCGTTTCTCAAGGCGTATCCGTCTCTCAAGCCTTTGACTTCATGGACGCTCGACTTGATTCGTCGTGTCGAACAGCTCTCCGCGTGGGGACACGGAACGTATCCCAAGACTTACTGGTTGGGCGGATTTACGTATCCGACGTGCTTTCTGACGTCTGTACTCCAGACGACGGCGCGACGAGACGGCATCGCCATCGACGCGCTCTCGTTTTCATTCTCAATCGTCGACGAAAGCGACAGCGATCAATCGCCAGAGGACGGCGTCTACGTTCGAGATCTCTACCTGGAAGGTGCGGGTTGGAATCACGAGAAAAAGTGCTTGTGTGAACCGGACACCATGAAACTCATCGTCAAAATGCCCGTGATGCACTTCAAACCTACGGAGCGGAAGAACAAAGCGTCCGCGTCGAACGTCACGTATCAAGCGCCGCTGTATATGTACGGTCGCAGGACGGGGACGCGCGAGCGCCCGTCGTTCGTCACGATGGTCGACCTAGATGCGGGCGGCGTCGACCCATCGCAGTGGATCAAGCGCGGCACCGCTCTACTGCTGTCGCTGTCGAACTGACTCGCGGGAAGCATGGAAGGCCCGCGCGCTCGACGATGGTCGAATCGCCGCCACGCAAGATTACACCGCTGACAACACCTTGTTGAACGAAAGCGTAGAAACTTAGAAAATGATTTGCTCGTTTGTGAAGACAACAGAAGACGAAAACAAAGA
>Ga0228649_1000095_pt1 | contig 35870 bp, 27 predicted proteins | sample 61DmetaG_FD_190074 | JGI IMG/M metagenome (GOLD analysis project Ga0228649, IMG submission 190074) | Seawater microbial communities from Monterey Bay, California, United States - 61D | ecosystem: Environmental > Aquatic > Marine > Coastal | place: USA: California | collected 2016-10-31 | reverse complement strand
TCGTCACGCCGTCATCCGCGCGCGCATCCGCATCCATCCGCGCGCGCACCCATCGCCGCATCCATCGCCGCGCGCCGCGCGTCGCTCGACCGCGCGCGGGCGTCGATCGCGATCGCGATCGATCGCGCGATCGATCGCCGGACCCGCGCGTCTTTTCGCGCGGCGCGCTTTTTCGACGTCGAACACGGGCGAAAATCGTCATCGACCGTTCGTGACTCGTCGTGACCCCCCCGCGATCGCCCGCCGCGCATCGAATCCCGCCGCCGAATAATCCGAATCCGCACTTCCCGCACGCACGCACGCTCGCTTACGATGTTCACCATGTCCACCTCGATGACGGCGCTCAGGGCGCGCGTCGCGACCAAGTCCGCGCAGGTGCGCGCCGCGAACGCGAACCGGAGACCCGTCGCGTCGGGGGGACGCGCGGACCGCGAGACGCGGCGAGGGACGACGCGCGAGCGCGCGATCGTCGCGGACCCTATCCACGAGGCGCGCGCGAGACGGGACCGCGAGCGAGACGGGACGGGCGAGAGAAACACCCGCGAGACGCGAGAGAAACACCCGCGAGAGGACTGACGATGGGCGAAACGCGAACGCGACGCGAACAGGGACGCAAGACGCAGGCGAAGAGCTTCGCGGTGCGCGCCGCGAAGGAGGAGGGCGAAACTCAAGGCGCGTCCTTCGCGCGGGCCGCGTTCTCGGCGGCGCTCGCGTTGACGCTCTCCGCGACGTCGGTCGAACCGTCGTTCGCGACGTCCACGACGTCCCCGGCGGCGCGACGATCGGGCAAGAGCTCGGCCGCGGCGGTGTCCCCGAAGACGGCGAAGCCGGCTCCGGCGGCGGCCCCGGGGGTGAAGGCTAAGAAGGCCACCGCGTACAAGGCGAAGAAGACCACCCCGGCTGCGACGACCAAGAAGCGCACGACGAAGCGCGTTCGCTCCAAGACGAGCACCGCCGCCGCCCCGGCCGCGCGCAAGACCGTCAAGCGCACCGTCAAGTCCGCGCGCAAGCCGGTCAAGACCGTTCGCAAGTCCTCCAAGACTGCCCCCGTCGCGGCGAAGAAGTCCAAGACGACTTCCCCGGCGCAACGCAGAAAGTAAGCTATACGCGTGTGATCTCTCAATTGCGCGCTGTCGATATTTGATCGCGCGTGCATAAATGGCAAATGTGGCTCTGAATTCTCTCGACTCGCCGGGGCGCTAGCGCCCGCGGCGCCTCGTCGACTGGCGAACTCGAGAGTACTTTCTCAATACGCATTCTGTCCATATCCTCTATCTACGATCACCGCGCGCGCCGTTCGCTCGCTTTTCTCGATTCGAGCGTCCCGATGCTCCATCGCTCGCTCCGTCTTCCCGCGAGCGTCCCGCAAAGACCAAAAAGCGCCCGCGCGCCGGCGAGGCTGGGGATCGACGTCGGCATGACGTCATGGCTTTCGCTATTTCTCGACGCTCAGACGATCATGTTGGCCTCGATGAACGCGCTCACCGCGCGAGTGACGCCCGCGAAGGTTGTCGAGGTACGCGCGCGCGCGCGCGCCCGCATCGCGCTCGAGAACGCGCGCGCGCGCGCGCCCGCATCGCGCTCGAGAACGCGCGCGAGCGTTGCCGATCGTTGTTTCGAGGCGAAGACGATCCATCGGGACGCGTCGCGACTTTATCGGCGATTTGCGACGCGTCGCGAGCGAAGACGCGCGAGACGGACGACTGACGGCGAAGATAACTATTACACGCGTAGGTTCGACGTTCCAACGCGCGAAGCGCGGTGGTCGTGCGCGCGAGTGCGAGCGAAGAAGGCGCAGCGGGGAAGGCGTTCGCGGCGGCGCTCGCGCTGACGCTCGCGACGACGTCCGTGGAGCCGGCGTTGGCCACGACGGCGACGTCGCCGGCGGCGCGAAGAGAGGGCGTTCAGTCTGCGGCAAAGGTGAAGTCCACGAAAGCTAAGGTTGCGCCGGATGTGCAAATCAAGGTGAAGCGCACGTCGGCCAAGGCGACGCTCACTCCGAAGCAACGCAAGGAGTTGGAGCAAGCGGCTGCGGCGCGATACCAAAAGGTTGCGCCGAAGCGCGCGGAACCGAACCGATTGAAGGGAACTGCACTTAAGTCTGCCGCAGAAGTGAAGAAGACGAAGACTCCGGCCCAAACGAAGGCGGCGGCAGCGGCGGGCGCCGCGACCAAGAAGCCGACGACGAAAAAGCCGGCGGCGGCCAAGAAGTCGGCCCCGACTGTGACGGCCCCGGCGCCGAAGGCTGCCCCGGCGACTAAGTCGCCGGCGGCGACCAAGGCGGCGGCGACAAAGACGCCGGCGGCGACCAAGGCGGCGGCGACCGCCAAGCCGGCCAAGGCGGCGACCACCAAGCCGGCGGCGGCAAAGCCGGTGACGGCGCCGATCAAGACCACGACGCCGGCGGCGGCAAAGCCGGTGACGGCGCCGATCAAGACCACGACGCCGGCGGCGGCAAATCCGGTGACGGCGCCGATCAAGACCACGACGCCGGCGGCGGCAAAGGCGACGACCACCAAGCCGGCGGCGGCGAAGGCGAAGACCAAATCTACCAAGAAGGTTACCCGACCGGTCAAGTCCGTCACGAAGAAGGTTGCCAAGCCGGCGGTGAAGAAGGCGGCCAAGCCGGCTCCGCGCCCGAAGAAGGTGAGCCGCGTGAACCCGCTCTCCATCATTGCCACCGGTCTCGGTCTCGGTCTGTTCGCATACTCAAACCGCAGAGAGGGTCAACCGTCCGTATCGACGGCGGCGACGAAGACTACCACAGTGTCTAGCACCCCGGCGAAAACCGTGGCCAGCGCTCCAGCCAAGCCGACCAAGTCTGCCACTAAGGCTGATGAGGCACAAGCGTGGATCGAGAACTGGAAGAACAAGTAATCGCAACGCGCTCGATGTAAATCGATCAATTCATCAATAACTCTTATATTATCACACGAAATATATGCTGCAGCTGCCTATTTCCCCTCTTCCGGACGCAAAACATCCATGCCACCGAGGTACGGTCGCAACGGCTCGGGTACGACGACGCTTCCATCTTCTTGCTGGAAATTTTCGAGGATGGTGACGATCATACGAGGAATCGCGCACGCCGTCGCGTTGAGAGTGTGGCAGTGCATAAGCGGCTGCTTCTTGCCATCGACGGCATTCGGTCTGTACTTTATATTCAGCCGCCTCGCTTGATAATCCGTGCAGTTCGAGGCACTCGAAATTTCGCCGTACCGTTCGAGCGCGGGCATCCACGCTTCGACGTCGAATTTGCGATATGCCGGTGCGCCTAAGTCCTCCGTGGGCATGTCCAAAACTTTGAAGTGGAAGCCGAGCTCTGCAAACATTTCAGTCTCGATGCCGATGAGCTCCTCGTGAAGTGCGTCAGATTGCTCAGGCGTGGCCACGACGAACATCTCCACCTTGCTAAACTGATGCAAACGATACATGCCCCGAGTCTGCGCGCCGGCGGCGCCGGCTTCAGTGCGGAAACAATGACTGAAGGCCGCCATTTTGATAGGGAGTTGCGATTCTTCCACAACTTCATCCATGTATACTCCACCCAATAATAGTTCAGCCGTACCCGCCATACAGAGATCGGAGTTTTCAATGCTATACACTTGCGTGTTCTCTGCCCGCGGCTGGAATCCGCACTTCTCCACCACGCTGCTACGCACCATGTCTGGCACCATCATGGGCTTGAAACCTTTGCTCAAAACCTTGGCGAACGCCCAGTTGATCAGAGCTAACTCAAGCATAGCTCCAACACCGGTGAGGTAGACGAAACGACTACCACTCACCTTGCTTCCAGTCTCGAAGTCGAACATCCCAAGCTTTTCGCCGACGTCGACGTGATTTTGCACTGGAAACGTAAACGCGCGCTGCTCACCCACCGTCGCCCGAGTCACCGTATTTTCTTCGCTGCCGATCGGCACATCCGGGTGTGTCAAGTTTGGCAACCTCTGCGCCATGGTTTGTAACTCGCTCTCGAGTCCGGCGAGATCGCCTTCGAGCGCCGCGAGCTCGTCCTTAATCGCCTTGCCCTCGGCAATCAACCCGTCCCGAACCTCTTTATCCATCTTCCCCTTCATGCTCTTCGCGTTCGCGTTTCGACGCTCGCGAAGTTCATCGCACTTAAAGTTCAACGCGTTCAACGCCTCGTATTTCGCGATGATTTCCTGCACATCCACGTCCACCTTTCTCGTCGTCGCGTTCTTTTGCACCAACTCGGCGTTGTCCCGCACAAACTTGAAATCGATCGCCGCCTTCCACGCCAGCGCCTTGTTCGTCTCCCCCGACGCATTCAACGCGGGCGCTTCGCTCGTTGCGCTCGCTCGCGTGGCGAGCGTCGCGCGCTGCGCGGGACGTCCGGGCGTCCAACGTCGCGCGACGACGCTCGCGGCGAGCGGCGAGGACGAGGACGAGGATGACGTCGTGCGCGTGCGCGCGGCGGCGGCGGCGACGACGCGGCGGTGCATGGCCGACCTGACGAATGTTCTGTGCATCGCGCGCGTCCGGCGCGACGTCGATCGTCGACGAGCGCGGTGTGGCGTCGCGAGGCGCACGAGCTATGGTGGTGACGTCGAGCCGTCGGGTTTTTTTCGCTTTTTTCTATCTCTATTGCACAACACACGACGCGCGGGGAAACAATGATGAGCTAGGACGGGTTACGCCGGAGGCGACCGCACGACTTCGGCGATGGTGGAGACCTCCGCCATGGCGCCGACGCCAAAGTCACCGCACGCGAGGTGCTTCTCGATCGGCGGAACGACGACGACGCCGAGCTCGCGCGCCGAGCGCAAATGTCGCTCGGTGAACGGGCTCTCCCACATCTTTGTGTTCATCGCGGGCGCTATGAACACGCGTTTGGCGGGGTCTTTAAAATCCCACGCGCGAAATACACACGTGAGGAGATTATCACACAACCCGTTGGCGATTTTAGCCAGGGTGTTTGCGCTGAGTGGCGCCAAGACGAAGACGTCAGCCCACTTGACCAACTCGATATGCATCACGGGATCGCCCTTTTCGCCCCATTCACGCCACTCGTCGTGATCGGTGAAAGTTTTTATGTTATTTTCTTCCGCTCGTGCGATATCTTCCGCATCGATGAACTTCAACGCGTTATCTGTGAACACGAACCGAACCTCACACTCGCCGCTCGCGCTCCACCGCTCGCGCGCGAGCTCGTCGAACTTGATCGCCGCCACGGATCCTGACACTCCGATGAGAACCCTCGTCATCGCTCGAGGTCTCACTTCGCTCGCTCTTCCTCGAGTTTTTTCGCCAATCGCGCCTTGGACTCGCGCGCGAGCTTCAAGTTTCTTCGACTCTTCCACAGCTTTTGCTCCTTCAGGCACGCGTCGAGCGTCCACTTTTCTTCGTTGCACTTCCCGAGGAACTTGCCCAGGGCGTTTTCGGCGTGACAGCGCTTGAGAGCGATGACGGCTTCGCGGCAGATCGGGTGCTTGTCCAGCGTCAGCGGCGGGTGCATCGCCGACACGCGCGTCGCGGTGTCCCGAGCGTGCGGGCAAAAAAGTGTCTCGAGCGGGACAAACGCGTCGGACGTCAAAGTGCGCCGCGTTGCCGCGCATCAGCGCGTTCGCACGGTCACGAGGACGAGGTGCGCGACGTAAGCGTACGTGCGTCACACGTCGCGCGTCATGGGCGACACGCGAGATGCCCTCACGCTTTGGTTCGCGCCGGCGTTGGGGAGCGCGTTGGCCCAGGTCATGTTTCTGAGCCCGTTCCCGGAAATCGAGCGGTGCAAGACGAAGCGCTCGCTCGGACACCTGAACGCGCTGCCGTATCCGTTCGTGGCGGCGAATTGCGCGGCGTGGATGATTTACGGTGGTATCAGTGGGAACTATTGGGTGTATATTCCAAACTTTACTGGATACTTTTGCGGGACGTATTACTCTTTTGTGGCGTATGCGCTCGACGAGAAGATACGGGGAACGATGGAACGCATAGTTGCGGTATTAATCATCTTGGTTAGTTTCATAGGGATGGTAGTGAGTTGTGTGATGAAGAATTCGAGCGAGAGCGCTCGCCTTGTGGTGGCTGGGATCTTGGCAAACTTGATTCTGGTGGTGTACTACTCGGCGCCGCTGTCGACGATGGCGGAAGTCGTCAGGACGAAGGATTCAAAGTCCATGCACTTTCCTCTGGTGTTTTGCAACGGACTCAATGGCCTGTGCTGGACCACGTATGGCATAGCGTTGAACGACTGGTGGATCGCCGCGCCGAATCTTTTCGGTTCTGTGCTCTCCATCGTACAGGTCGTTCTTATTTTCTTGTACCCAAGCTCAGAACGCTTACGCAGTCGGATCACGCCGACTCCCTCCGTCGAAGGGCTAGTGTCGATGAGTTCGGATTCTTCTCCGCTTTGATATTATCAAAAGCGTCGATATTCTTTGGTAGAAACGAAATGCAAACTAGAATTAGGCGGAGAGTTGAGCGCGCAGTGACGGCGCGTATCCTCAACAATCCGCGAGTGTATCAATTAAGCACAGACTTTGTCATTCAAAAGCTAAGGCCTAACGCGCCGCAGAACACACCAGTCCCGTCGCATCCGCTCCGATTTTGCCTAAGTTACACACACCGCAAACGTTCCCTGCTTCTTCCACGACGTAGTGCGCACCACACGTAGGGCACACGCAGTCCTTCGTCCCCTTGTAAATTGGAACAAAGGTAGCAGAGCAAACGGCGAACGGATTGTGAGGATCGTAGTTGACCTCGACCTCATCCTTAGGTGCTCGTTCGCACGCTTGTAACACTTGTTTCGCTTGCGTAGCCACCTTGACAGGCGGGTTGAGTTCAAGTAATCGACGGCAGAACGTTGCGGCGGTGACATAGTTCTTCAGCTTGAAGAAAATTGACATTGCCGATCGCAGAGAAAGAGACAGGTGAATCGGCTGCATCTCAGAGTGCGTAAAATACGCGGCGAGCTCAGCTTGTCGAGTCGCGTCATCCTTGACTTCCTTTCTAGCAATCTCAATCCTCAGCGCACACGCGTATTCGCGAGCCACCTTCAAGAGCTGTTCCACGTCCTCAACTTCGCTCGGATCCTCCACGCTCAACAAGGTGATCGCGTGAATGATACCGACAAACACTTTCAAAGCTTCCACAAACTTGCCTTCAGTAGTTAACTTGAAAGCGGACTTGAGGCGTTCCTGGAGAATTTCCGGAGAACAGATCATCGCAGGCGGCAAAACACCCGTTGCGCGCGAAGACCAGCCGCGGCCGAGCGGCATCGGTATCTTGGGACTTGCGGGCATGCCCTCGAGGGTCACATGCGACGCATACGCCAAATCCACGAAATGTTGCTTGAGTGGAGCGAAATTGACGATCCCTAACTGACGGCTAAGCAATTTCATGGCGCTATCGAAATCGCCCGCAGCCACGTGCTCGCCGGCAACGGCACTCTTCTCAGTCCATCGTCGCGACGGCGGAACGCCGGCGGTTGGTGCGATGAAGACATCGCTATGAAACGTTTCAGCGCCAGTGTCATCCACTGCACCACCCATCAACTCTTCCGGTAGTTCTAATTCATCCATGCCCCAGCCATCGTTTTCATTGTCGACGTCGTCGAACTCAACATCGGGCGCAATACCAGCCTTGGCGAGCGGATCGACGCGCTCGTCGTCACCGATATCAATGTCAGCGTCACCCCATCCAAGACCAACACCACCCATGCCCATGACATCATCTTCAGCGTACTCGTCGCCAGCGATCTCGCCAGATAGAACACCTTCGAAGAATCCCTTGGACACCGGCAACAACGGCCAGTTATCCCCTCTAAACAAGGGAGCGGGCGGTTGAAGCAGCTTTCCTAAGCCACTCACGTCTGGAATAGCGGCACCGTTCTCGTTTAATGTTTCTGCTATGCGCGCTGCATCGTCTTCCAATCCATGTGTCTTGGCGGTTAAGTACGCGAGCGGGTAGTGGCCAACATTCTCAAGCACCTTGACTCGCTCGGCTACGTCACCCAAGTAGAGTGCGTTGTGGAACTGTCCCATGACATCGGCGCGCATTTCCGAGATCTTCAACATCTTACTCAACTTTTCGAGGTTACCGGTGATGAGGTACAAGAATGAAAGACGCTCAAAATTCTTCGTCTTTTGGTACGCAAACTCAACGATTTGGTGGTTACCTTGATTCAACGCCGCAACACCAAGCTTGTGCCATGTGTCTTTGTCGTCGATCTCTTGAGCGCTAGTGAGGGCGACTTCGATGTTACCGCATTCCAACGCCAACTCAAAGCGAGTGCGTTCATCCTGTTTTATGAAAAGAATAGAGACGTTAGTCAAGCCGCCGTCGGCGAAAAAAGAGCAGCAAATGCAGTGTCGCTGGAACACTCATACAAAAAAATAGCGAACAAGAAATCTTCATAGACTCTCGGCATTCACCAAGGAAGGATCCGTAAGGTTGTAGATAATCATCGTGTGCCAAAAGGTCGTCGAGAAAGCGCCGAAAAAGTTGCACGAGAAACTCACCTGAACGAAGTGGAGCGCGATCTCCGGGTAACCCTTTTGCTGCAAGTACGCGATGATCGATTGGCCGCAGAGCTGTCCACTTTTGATCATCGAAAGCACTTGATCGAACCTCTTCGCATTGAGCGCGAGCTTGAACATGTACTCTGACGGGTCAAACTGAAGCTGACGGTTACGTCCATCACGATCCAAACAGAAAATGACATTGCCAAACACCTTGGTGAGGTACACGGGGTTATCCAACGTGCGAATAATGCCCGAGTCACCATTTGGTAAGGCGTATTTGATGTGGTTGAGCGTAGTGTAGATGAAGACACCGTGATCGTCCCAGGCTCCCGACTTTACGCGAATGGTTTCGTGCACCGTGACAGAGTGACCAAGCTTGCGATCCGCGAGAACGATGGCGTGCTTACTCAGCAGAGCAACACGGCTCATATCTGACGCCCAGACGACGTACTTGATGTGTGGTGCAGCAAGCTCGGCGATAGCGGCGCGCTGTTGGAGATCAAACAACACCATCTTCTCATCGGAGCGGCACAAGAGCGATCCTGTGCCAGCATAGAAGATCATGTCAGTGCCCGGGGTAGGGCAGGCACACTTCTTGGTCATTTCGTTGTCCAAGTTCTTGATGATGATGTTATTCGATTGCTTATCCAGTGTCGCAAATCGGTTTCTGGCCACGAAGACCGCGCCAATACCGTTACCGCGACGTGAGTCGCCACTGACTTCGCCTCGGCCGCTATCCTTTGGTAACATGAAAAGCTCGTAGTTTTCACCACCGGCATCGTACGTAATGAGCACCGCATTCTCCGCTGGGTTGTATGACATGGATCTCGGGCTCGAGTTGGGACCTCCAACGGTGCGTCGGATGGACACCAACGGATTATCCCGCTGAGACTGAAAGTCATAGCAGCGCAAGTAGCGATCCTTCACGTAGAACAAGCTACCTTGGTGGCTGGTGTACGCCGGACGTTCACGTTCGAGCTTGAAAACAATCATACCACTGTCATGGCCTGCGGCTAACAAATTGACTTCAGGATGCGCGGCCAAGATCCAGAACCGATCATTCTCTCGTCGGAAGGTTTGCGCGTCGGCTCGCTTTGACATGTCCCACACACGGATCGACTTGTCCTCTGAGTTCGACACAATCACATCCTGCCTGGCATGGAAAGCGACACAACTCACGTTGTTGACGTGTCCACGAAGAGAGTCAACTTCCCAAGCCTTCGTGTCGTTCATGCGCCAAAGCTTCACTTGACGATCGTCCGCACCGGACACAATCAGCGGCAACGTCGGGTGGAAAGCCGCCCAATTGACGCCGCGGTCGTGACCTTCTAGGATGTACTTCACCACAGTGTCACCTCCACCAAACAGATCGTTGTTCATTTGCGGCATGCGGAGCTCATCCGCCGGACTCACAGCCTTGCGCCGGAGACCGCTAATGTCCCAAACTCTCACCGTCTGATCCAATGACGCCGAAACCACCAAGTCATCCTTGTGATGGAATCTCGCGCACATAACGTAGTGATTATGTCCCGTGAGAACCGCAATCGAGCTTCTGCTCTGCCAGTTCCAGATCCGAATCGTCTGATCATCCGAAGCGGAGACGATCCACGGGTACTCTGGGTGAAACTCAACCGTTCTGATGTAGTCCAAGTGACCCAAAAGCGTGAACATACACCGTCTGAGCTTGTAACTCCAAACCTTGATCTTATAATCATCCCCTGTTTCAGCGCAATAGCGCGCGGTCAGTCTCAATTTCTCCCCCCGTCGCATTTTCCTCGCCTCGCGTTTGCGATCGCGTCTCGGGTCGATCGCGCGCGTCGCCCTCTTCGCCTCGCCCCATCATCACGCACCTCCTGACACGAATAACGGCTGCGAACTGTGAAAGTGTACCCCCCGCACTGGACCCTCGTGCTCATCGAATCGATCGATCAGCGTTCCCATGCGATAATCCCATAACTGAATCACCCCGCTGTGCAGCGACGCCAAAATCCACGGTCGCTTGGGGTGAAACGCCAACCCTTTCACCCGGTTCGATTTCGTCTGCGGTCGTCGCGCGCGTCAGTCCCGCTCGACGATCACTTCTCGCGATCCACGCGTCGTCGCGGCGCCACATCGCGCGTCGTACCTCGAACTTCGTCAACATCTTTGTTCAGATCGCGACCAAACGTTGCGATCGAATCGCGCGTTCGCGCTCGCGCGCGCGCGCGTAAACGGCAACGTACGACGCGCGGACGCGTGCGTTTGACGCGCGCGCGTGTCGTGCGTTCGTCGCACGCGCGTCGTTCGCGCGAACGCCGACGACGCGCTCGACGTCGAGTGCAGATCCGAGGTCAGGCGAGCGCGAAACCGCGGAACCGCCCGTTGAGGAGAGAGCCGCGCGCGCGAGGTTTCGCGAACGAAGCCCTCGGCGAGCGGTGAATGGAGGCTCGAGACCAGAACACTGAGGAGTTGAGACGAGAACACTAAAGATGCTAAAGATACTATTAGAATCAACATCATCGCTAGGGGGCGTAGGCGTCCATCTTGGACGAGAGAAGCTTCCAGACGTCGGATTTGTAGGAGCGCTCGAGCGCGCCGGCGGCGGAGAGACGGTCGGGATGGAAACGAAGGGCAGCTTTTCTGTACGCCGAACGCACGGCAGTGATAGAAGACGACGACGGTTCAACGCCGAGCGCGGTGAGAACTTGTACCAAACCTTCGCGCTCGAGGGTGGCGAGTGGGGGGTCGGACGCGCGAGAGGGTCGCGGCGCCGAATGCGAAGGCTTTGGCGGTTCGGATCGCAAAGTCTCGCGAGCGTGCTCCGATCCCGACGCCGTACGAGGCGTCGATGCCGCGGTAGGTTGAGATGAGTCCCATTTTGACTTCGCTTTGTTCGCTTGTGCCGCGCGATCGGAAATTTCGCTCTCCCACCGCTCGCGATGATACCGCTCCGTTTCTTCGTCGCGCGCTCGCGAGGCGGGAGACGCGCGAAACGACGCCGACGAAAATCCCGACTCTGACTCGCGATGGCCCGCACCGGGAGTATAGTTCAAATTCTGCTTTACCGTCCTCGCTTCGTCGGCCTTCCCATCACCCCCCGGGCGTCGCATCGACCTCGCGCGCCGCTTCAACTCCTCCCGCTCAGTCTCGGCGTTCGGGCTCGTCTTCGACGCGTCCAACATCCTCGACAACGCCAAATCCACGTCCCATCCCACGTTCCTCAAATGCGCGATCGCTCGATCCACACTCGTGGGTACCATTTTTACGATCAAGCACACGTCCTCCGCGCGCGCGTAGTCACCGTCGAGCACGTCCACCACGCGCTGCGCGTCTCGCGCCGAGACGCCGTGCCGCCGCTCGAGCCGCTCCGCGAGCGTCGCCCGCGCGTCATCGTCGTCGTCCGCGAAATCATCGCGCGCGCGCGCAGGACGACGCGCGCGCGCGTCATCGACGAGCACTCGTCCCGTTCGTCCCGCCGTTCGCGTCGACGCGCCGCTCCCGTTGACGAAACGAGGTGAAGTCGTTACGTGTGGTGCCGCGGATTGTCGTAGCGAATTTCGCGCCGAGGACGACGCGTGAACGTCGTGTGAGGTCGACGCGCGCGCAGATATCTCGAGCGCGATGCGGAGTTGCTCCATCTCTTCGTCGTAGGACGAGGGGATGGCGTGACGCAGCGACTCGCGCGGCATGCGTCCGTCTTAGATGAGGCGCGAGGCGCGCGCTGAGGCATCGCGTGGGAGATTCAAGACTGAAGATTGAAGATTACGCGCGTTTATGCAACATTACAACGTCAGGCTGATCGGCTATTTTCTAATGCAATTCTTAGAGCGGCTATTTCGGCCGCCATCTCCAGCTGTGCGTGCTGCATGTCGGCGAACATGCGCGCGGTTTCCTCTTGTTGAAGTTGGTGCTGTCGCAAGAGTTCGAGATGGACGTCTCGAACGCGAGCGGAGAGGTCGCCGCCGAACTTCTCCACGGCGGCGTCGAGCAAAGATGACACGTCCGCGGTGGTGGGGATGGGATTTGTGCCGACGAGTTTCAACTCCTCGCGCGCCAACGCCGCGGCTGGCGGTGTGTGCGCGCGTTGACCGTGGAGCAAGCGATTGGACTTTTCCGCGACGGGCGTCATGGGAGAATCCGGCAGGTTGTCTCCACGCGCGGGCGTGCTTTCGACTTGAAACGAGTGCGGAACGGGCTTTTGCCAACTGAGCGAATTCACCGCACCTTCGTGCGCCTTGACGTCGTAGATTTTGCACGTGGCGATGTCGGCGCCGCCGCTAATCTTTCGCGTGTCCAGCCAAGTCACGACACCGTTTGACGTCCCCACTACGAGCCCGAAGCCCGAATAATGCCAAGCCATGCACGTCACTTGCGTCGATCGAAATGTCAACGCGCCTGACGGCGTCGGAGAGGCGACGTCTTGAAGCACCACTCTCCCATCGCTCTTGACGTATCCGACCAAGCCCGGAGCCACGGGTGAAAATTCAACTTGATAACACTCAGACCCTCGAACCGTGAGCGTCGACTGCAGCTCGCCGACTTCGGCGTCCCACAGTCTGACCGTGCCATCCGCACACGCCGACACCAAGTGTTGGGGCGAGTACTCGGAGAAATCTATCGAGGTCACTCCGCTCAGCGTCGGCGGCGACAGTTTCGCCTTGGTCGCCCCGCTCTCGACGTCCCGCACGAGCACCGTCCCATCGTGTCCTCCGCTCCCGACCACTCGGCCGAACATGCCATATTTCACCGTCGCCACCCCACCCGTGTGTCCCGAGAACACGCGATGTTCGCGTTTCCGCTTCAAATCCCACACCCGAGCCTCTCCCGTCCCGCCAGCGACCAAGTATCGCGACCCCGCGGAGAAGTCCACCGCGTGCACCTCTCCCTCGCCCGCCACCGCGCGTTCGGGCACTCGTCCGAGATCGCTCAGGTCGGGTTTCATCAGCACGCACCCCGCCTCGGTCGTCCCCGCGCACAGCGCCCCGTTCGAGGGCGACCACGCGACGCATCGCGCGTCGCCCTCGGCGCGTCGTTCGAGCGCGCGCGACGCCGCGAGCGTCGCGCGTCCCGCCTCGGGGTCGTACACCCTGATCGACGACCGGCCGTCGGCTTCGACGCCGCACGTCGCGACGAGCGCGGCGAGCGTCGACGACGACGACGACGTCATCGCGCGTCGCGCCTCGCGATGCGGACCGCACCACCGGTGGGTGTTGCGTCAGACATCGGCGCGATGCGGGTGGTGCGACCGATGTCGAAGCGCGATCGAACGTCGTGGATGACGGTGGTGGTGTCGTTCGTGAACTTTACCTCGTTCCACGCCGTGCGCGAGGGGTACATGGCGTGTAAATCGACGCTGCACGACCGCGCCAAGTACCCGACGGTGCTGCTGGGGGAGATTGACTTCGGGTTTTGCGCGAGCTACGCGTGCGGATTGTTCACGGCGGGGTACCTCGGACGTAAATACGGGGTACGAAAAACGATCGCGATCAGTTTCTTGCTCACGGGATTGCTGTCGATCGCGTTCGGGGCGGTGATTGGGTACGCGCTCGCGCCGAAGAGCGAGGACGAGGCGTGGACGGTGGCGTGGACGGCGCACGTGCCGCTGTGGATGGCTTCGGCGTTCGTCCAGGGGTGGACGTATCCAAATTTTATCGCGCTTTTGAGCGATAGTATCGAACCGTACTTTAGAGCGACTGTGTTGACGGTGTGGGCGACGGCGTCGCCCGTGGGCGACATCGTCGGTTTGCAAATCGCGCAGGCGGTGTTGCGCGAGGGAGAAGAGCACTGGCCGTACGTCATGTTCGTCGCGGGCGTGTTCGTGCTATTGAATCTCGTGCTATTCTTGGTGTGCATCGGAGCGAACAAAGCGCGCATCGTGAGAGATGAGGAGGACGAGGACGAGGAGGAAGCCTCCTTGTTGGACGCGCCGCCGGTATCGGAGACGGTTGAAGATGAGTCCCCGCAGGCAGGCTTTTGGCAAGTCATGAGTGACGTTTCGAAAATTCCTGGCGTACTTGATTACGCTTTTTCCGTCATGGCGCTGAAGGTCGTGGTCACGTCCTTGCTATTTTGGATTCCGTATTACGTCGAGGAGCGTTTTGATTCGCATAGTTCGTCCATAGTTTCGACGCAATTCTTTGATTTATCGTTGATTCTTGGAATGGGCTTCGCGGCATTATTGAATAGATTGATCGGAAGATGGGTCTTGTTGTTCCTAGTTAGTTTAGTTTTAGGACTTGTGCCGCTGTTGGCGATCCCGTACTCAAAGACGTTGGGCGGGACAGTGTCTTGCATCTTCTTGGCTGGATTCCTCATCGGACCAGCCGCGGCGTTGTTCGCCGGTGTCATGAGCGCGGAAGTGGGAAAGAAAGCAAAGATACATAGTGATCGCGGCGGTATCATCGGTATCATCTCTGGATTGATCGACTCTGCAGGTGCTATTGGAAGTGGTACCGGTCAAATTTTGGTCGGCGCATTGGCTTCGACGTACGGCTGGCACACGGTGTTCAAGGTACTCGCTGGTTTTGTAGGCATAGGTGCCATTAGCCTGGTGCGAGTGCGGCGCATGGAAAATGAGGAAGCATCTACTAGGAAGTAATTGTATGAATTTCAAATAAGCTAGCTATGAGTATCTACCAACGCGAGCGTGTGATTAAATCCACACGAAACATCTTTGACTTCACCTGGAACAGAAACTTCGTGTGGTTCCCAAAAGTCAAACTCATTTCCTAAACCTAACTGACCACCGCTGGACATTTTCTCGTCCGCGTACGAACCCATTGAACCGCCAAATCCCCACGCGAACAACTTGCCATTCGCGATACCAGCAGAGTGCTTCCAACCAGCGGCAAGTTTTGACCAACCGCGTGAGCCCATTTTAATGGGTTTCGGGACAGCTGACTTGATATCTGAATGGTGACCATGCCCGAGTTCGCCGTGTTGATTCGCCCCCCACGACACGACTCCGGCATTTGTGTTTGCGAGACTGTGTAAACCGCCGCACGCGATTTCATGTACAAATCGAAGCGACATGACAGGCGAAGGCGTCGTCTCGTGGTCCGAAGGCTTCGCACTCAATCCAAGTTGGTTAAATCTTCCTTGACCCCACGTGTACAAGTTCCCTCGGTCGTCGATACACGCCGAATGCATATGCCCAGCGGCGACAGCCACCACCTTTTTGTCCTCGAGCGAACGCACCAATCTCGGCGCCAATTCAGCCCTCGCGGTGCGATAAAACCATCCGTCGTTCCAGGTCTCTGATCCGTGCCCAAGCACACCATCCGTACTCGAGCCCCATGAGTACACGCGTCCGTCGTCAGCCACGGCGAGAGAATGCTCCGCGCCGCACGCCACCTGCGCCACGCGGGCTTCCTTCGCAAGCGCACCAATCTTCCGTGGAATCGTCCCGTCGACGTTTCCAGTCCCGAGCTGCCCCGCAGTATTTTTTCCAAATGCCCAGACGCAGCCGTCGACGTCGACGCACAGCGTGTGACCGTTCCCAGCGGCTACGCTTACGACTTCGACGTCCAGTCTCACCAGCATGGGCTCCGGCGAGAACGGCAGCCCCGCCGAGTGTCCCAGCTGTCCATCCGCGTTCAGCCCGCACGTGAATACGTGTCCACCGGCGACGAGAAATACGCTGTGCGCACCGCCGGCGGCGACGGCGCGCACATCGAGATCGCTCACGCCCTCGACCGGGTGAAAGTAGTTGGAACTTCGAGGTGACCATCCGTCATGGGCTTCGTCGGGTGAGCCGTGACCTAGACGACCGTGATCACCGTTCCCGGCGCTGAGAGCTATGTATTCGCGCCGATACTGCGTGAGTACGCGCGCGGCGCGCGCGCACGCTCGACGTGCGTGGACGATAAACGGCATGCGGCGCGACGCGCACTGAGGGTCACTCTTCGTGAGATTTTTGTACTTATTGAATATGTCTACGAGGTGCGTGAACGCGACGGTGATGATTAATCGCTCGATTTGGGTTTGAGGCGAGTCACTTTACCGATGGCGATGGTTCGTCCTTCGTCGCGCAAGGTGAAACGACCGAGCTGAGCGTAGTCGGCGAACTTTTCTACGCACACCGGTTGGGCAAAGCGGAGGCGAACGTTACCGAGGCTACCACTCTTCAGGAATTTCGGCTTGCCTTCCTTCGGTTTGCGCAGCTTCGTGTCGATTTCTGAGACTAGCTTTGTCACCTCGACTTCTTCCGTTGCCGTGTGGATGTGAATCACAGCCTTGTACCCCTTCGTGAAGACGGAGTTGTGCTCGAGCAGTTCCAAGAGCGCAAGCTGGCATTCAATCTCTTCGCAGATGTGAATGGGCTCCTTCACGCTGCAAAGCACGAAACCAGGTTGGATATCACTTTCTTGAACACCCGTCAACTTTAAGCGTACGTTCTCTCCCGGCAAACATTTCGTGCATTCCACTTCGTCGCGAAACAAAGCGGCGACCTTAACGCCGGCCTTGTTTGGCATCAACATGAGCGTCTGACCCATACGCAAGGTACCAGATTCAATCTTACCCATGACCATCGCACCTGCTTCGTTATATTTGTCCATAACCGGTAATCTTACCAGAGCGTTCGGGTCTCTAGGAAGCGGCTCGAGATCGTCGAGCGTGTCGAAGAATGACTTTCCTTCATACCACGAGCACACGTCTGATCCAACCTTCTTCTGCATGTTCGCCCCCGTCAAGCCCGAGATCGGTACGAAGGTGACATCTGCATCAATCTTGTAACCACACTGCTTCAAAAATGGCGTGATTTTCTTTTCAATCTCGTCGTAACGTTCCTTCGCCCATTCGACGCTCGGATCATCCATCTTGTTCACGACGACGACTAATTTTGTGACGCCTAACGTCTTTGCAAGCTGCGCATGCTCTCGAGTCTGACCACCTTTATCGAAACCAGTTTCAAATTCACCCTTACGCGCCGAAATAACGAGCACCCCCACGTCGGCTTGCGCCGTACCGGCGATCATGTTGGGTACGTAGTTTTTGTGACCCGGAGCGTCCAAAACCGTGTAACGCTTCTTTTCCGTTTCGAAGTGCGCGCGACCGACTTCGACAGTCTTCCCTTTCGCACGCTCTTCTTCGCTGGTATCCATGATGTACGCCATGTACCACGAGTCGCGATTTTTCTCCTTCGCCTCTCGCTCGTATTTCTGAATCACGCGATCGTCCACCATGCCCGATAAGAACAAGATCTGCCCACCGATCGTCGATTTCCCCGCATCGACGTGTCCGATGAACACCAAGTTCAGGTGCTCGCGACGATCGAACGTGTCGTCTTCGACATCGTCCACCACTTCGTCCTCGATGACGACCTCCGCGACTTTCGCCGCGACCTTTTCAACCTTGGCCGCGCTCGCCGCCGCCGCCGCCTCGTCCCCTTCGGCGTCGTCTTCGCTCGCCTTCGCCTTCGCCGGTCCTCCGATCGTCACCGCCTTGGCCGGTCCGCCGATGGACAGCGACACCGCCTTGGCCGGTCCGCCGATCGTCACCGCCTTGGCCGGTCCGCCGATCGTCACCGCCTTGGCCGGTCCGCCGATGGAGAGCGACGCCGCCTTCGCCGGCGGCGCGCCCGGCGGCGGCGTCGGCCCGCGCCCGTCGTCTCCCGCGACCGGGGTCACGGTGCGCGGTTTGAACTCGAACGCGCTCGCGCTCGGGTTAAAGTTGAAGCTCGCCGCCGAGGCGTCGAGCCGAGGCTTCGCGGCGTCGCCCTCGTCCGCCATCGTCGCCGAGTGCGGGGCGACGCGCGGATCGCGGCGTCACGGCGCGAATTGGTGGCGTGCGCGAAGGGCGTGCGTTTTTCGTCGTTACGCGATGATATTTTTTGTAAACCAATTCGACGCGCCGACCGCACGCGCGGACGCGACGACGAGGGCGACGAGGGCGAAGCGATGGGAAAACGAGATGGGAAATTAAAGGGCGTGAACGCGGCGTGCGCCAAGTTCCTCGTGAGCGAGATGTTTGAAGGCGCCGCGGACGCGACGGAGGCTGGCGCGGAGAGCGAGCGACGAGGGGCGGGGGGCGACGACGAGCGACTTGAAGACGCGATGGGTGGGGAGCCAGCGCGCGCGGATGAAAATTGTGATTTATCCGCACAGTTAGAGCTCGAGCGCGCGTTCGTGGACTGGATCGCTCCCGAAGAGGTTCTGTTGGCGACGCGCTGGGACGACGTCGCCTTGGCGCCCGCGAACGACGACCGTTACTTGGATGTTGATTTGTTCGATATCATCCTCGACGACGACGACAGAAATGAATCAATATGCACTGTATCAGTAGCGGGCGACAGCGCGCGTTCGCGTGAACGTGGCGAGAAAAAGAAGCCAGAAACGGAGACACGCGCGACGCCGACTGAGCGTCGCGGTTCGCTCGAATTCCACGCCTGGCTTGAAAGCCTGAATGATTTCACCCCAGAGACCGAGGATACGAAGACATCCCTCGTGTAAAACCAAATTGTACCGCGCGATCGCATCCTTCGGATCAATAATAATATAAAAATTGTACGTATCACATCAAGTTTGAAAACAACGCGCTCGCTCTTGCACTCTATCCACCCTCTCTCGTTTCGCTCACTGCCCGATGAACCCCGCCGCGGAGGCGATGGCCAAGATGATAAACGGCACCATGATTCCACCGATCCCAATCAACGCCATGGGATCCTTCAACGGATTCGCCCCCTCGCGCTCCATCTCGCTCAACCACGCCTCCTTTTCATTCTCCCTCGTGAGCTTCTTCGGCCCGTTCTTACCGTCTTGCGTCGCCCGCGCGCGCACGCCGTCGCGCCCTCGTTTCGTCACTCGCGCGACACCGCGAGCACGAGTGGTGTCACGTTTCACCACCGCTCGCGTCGTCTGCATCGTCGCCGTCTTCATCGTCACCGTCAACATCGTTCGCGTTCCCGCGCGCGCGAGTGCGGTGACGTGACGTTCGCGACCGCGCTCGGACGGCGATTTCCATTTTCGCGGTCGAACGACGCATTCGACGGCGTTCGAACGCCGTCGAATGGAAATCACCGAACTCGCGATAAAAAAAGATCGACCGCGCGCCGAACAACCCTAATCCCGCGATGTCCGCGTCAGCGGCTCGGCTCGTCTGGCGCGAGGGTGGCTAGGGCGGCGCGCGCGAATCGTGGCGCACACGTCGACGCGCGCTCCGTGCGTCACGAACAACGCGCGCGTACACGCGAGCGGAGAGTTTGTCAACGTCTGCGCGCGAGCGCGGAGAGAAACCCGCGAACGCGAGTCGCAGAGACGCGCACTAACGCGCGCGAGAAGGTTCAAAGCGGACGAGCGACCCTACGTGGAATTGTGTGGCGATGTCGACGATCTCGACGAGCGTTATGCTGTCGCAACGAAATGCGGTGACGCAGACGAAGGTTGTGCAGCGCACACGCGCTGCGGAAGGGCGCGCCGGGCGCTCTGCGCGCGCTGGGGTGCGCGCGAACGCGGACGCCGACCTGGGGAAAGCCGCGGCGCGGGAAAACAAACCTTTGGAAAAGGCCAACTTGTTCAGCGCGAAGTTTACGCCGTTCGCGGGCGATGCGAGTGAAGAGTATTCCTTGGATGAGGTCATTTACAGAAGTAAATCTGGTGGCTTGCTCGACGTGACGCACGACATGGAGGCGCTCGCGATCTATCCTCCGGAATATTGGAAGGCGTTGTTTGACGAGCGCGTTGGCAAGACTACGTGGCCGTACGGTTCTGGGGTGTGGAGTAAGAAGGAGTGGGTTCTCCCAGGGATCGCCGATGAAGACATCGTGTCCATGTTCGAAGGTAACTCCAACTTGTTCTGGGCCGAACGGTACGGACGAGAGTACCTGGGCATGAGCGACCTCTGGGTGAAGCAGTGCGGTAACTCCCACACTGGGTCTTTCAAGGATCTTGGTATGACCGCGTTAGTGTCCCAAGTCAACCGCATGCGTAAGATGGGTAAGCCTCTTTCCGCCGTCGGCTGTGCGTCCACTGGTGATACTTCCGCCGCGTTGAGCGCGTACGCGGCCGCTGCGGGTATCCCATCCATAGTCTTCCTTCCGGCAGACAAGATCTCTGTTGCACAACTTGTCCAGCCGATCGCCAACGGCGCGCTTGTGCTTTCTATTGACACCGATTTTGACGGATGCATGCGTCTCATTCGCGAAGTCACCGCGGAACTTCCGATCTACTTGGCGAACTCTCTGAACTCTTTGCGCCTCGAAGGTCAAAAGACGGCGGCGATTGAAATCTGCCAACAGTTCAACTGGGAAGTTCCTGATTACGTCATCATCCCGGGTGGCAACCTCGGCAATGTCTACGCTTTCTTCAAGGGGTTCAAGATGTGCAAGGACCTTGGTCTCGTCGACAGACTGCCGCGCATGGTCGTTGCGCAAGCGGCGAACGCCAACCCGTTGTACCGCGCCTACAAGAAGGGTTGGGATAAGTTCGAAGCCGTCAAGGCTGAGCCGACTTTCGCGTCCGCGATCCAAATCGGTGATCCTGTTTCCATCGATCGCGCGATTTATGCGCTCACGGAAACGAACGGTATCGTTGAGGAGGCGACGGAAGAGGAAATGATGGATGCTGCCGCGGAAGCCGATTTGACGGGTATGTTTAACTGCCCGCACACTGGCGTCGCGCTCGCTGCGCTCAAAAAGCTTCGTGAGCAACAAGTGATCGCGCCGAGTGATCGCACTGTTGTCATCAGTACCGCTCATGGCTTGAAGTTTACTCACAGCAAGGTTGCGTACCATGAGAAGAGGCTCGAGGGGCTCGAATCGAGATACGCCAACCCGCCGGTCGTCGTCAAAGACGACTTCAGTGCTGTCATGGATGTTCTCAGTACTCGCTTGAACAAGTAAATCCGTCACACTTTAGTCTCTTGTCTTTATCCCGAACGATCGCATCTAGTATAAATAATTTGTGAATGAACATACACACACAAAGTGCGCAACTCCCGCATATCGCCGAGCGCGGGGTCCCTGTCAACACCTTTTCACTTGCGCACGCGAAAGCGCGCGCGAGGGATACGTATCGACATGCAAGGAGGCGAGGGATGCGCGAGAACCACCCAGCCGGTGAGGGATTAGCACTTACCTGTAGTGCCATGTAAAATTATGAAAGACAAGAACAAAAATTACGCGAGTGAGCTCTTGATTTTTTGGCGTGCACTGTTTTAGTTTACAAAGCAGATTTATTGCCACGGGGCGTCAGAATCTCTCTCTTGTTCAGAATATTTGACGAATTCCCCGTAGTTTTTTACAGAAACATGGAAATAACATGGAATGATGGAAGTCTTCGTTCATCAATCGTCAGAAGAAAGGAACACCGTCATCGACAACTTCGCCGTCTTGAAAGTCGTACATCGCATAGTTGTCTGTGAAAAAAGGAGAGTCAGTTCCAGGACGATTGGAATCATTCATCAAGAAGCTTTGAAGAACATATCCAGAGTCATCTGGGTGGTTGAGGTAATTAAGTTGGTCTTGCGTCAATAGAGGGTTGGGCTCGTTGATGGTGGCACGCTTGCCTTTGGCGCGCTTCGTCACTTTTGAAGGTTCTTCTATGGGCAAAGCGCGAGTCTCTTCTTCAAAAGTAGTGGCGATGGACGAATCAGACATTGATTTGAGCATGCCCCGCTTTTTCTTTCGAGCTTCTTTCATGACCAGACTCGGTGGTTCCACTTCAGGAGGCAGGTTGACCGGTTTCATCGAAGGCCCGGTGTCTTCCGAAACTTTCTCGCCCAATTTCATCCGAAGCTTGACGTTTTCGGCGTACAATGTGTCGACCTTCTTCTGCAAGTCCGTGATCGTTTTACGCATGCTGGCACTGTCCTGCAGCAGAGTCTCTGCGGCGGAGAGCAGTTTTGCGTCCTCAGCCTTCTTCCTAATCTTTGAACGCTTGGCAGACTCGCGATTCGCGATCTTGCGTCGGTACATCCTCAACAGTTTCTCACGCTCCTTCGCGTCCATATCATCGCTCAGACCCTCGATTGTGATGCCCATTTTCGCCAATTCGCTCACGCTAGCCGTCTTGATGGACTCATCGAGAGCGGATAGAACGACCTCGGCACTCTTCGCCATGGTCGCCGAGCCGAAATCAAGATGATGTGCGGTTGACGATCCGACGTCCGTGTTCGGTCGCGACTGACGTGCGATGCGAACGCGCGCGATGCGACGTGACCGATATCGACCTCCTCCGTGACGCTGTGAATTTGCGTCCTAAAGCGCCTCAAACTCGCGCCTTAAATCCCCCCAAGATCGCTCGAGCGTGGGATCCAGTCGTTCCAAGCGCGAATTCGCGCGCGCTTCGACGACGATCGCGCTCGCGCTCGATCGTCCGCGCTCGCGCCGTTCGCGTTCGTCGACGCGTTCGTCGTTCACGAGTCAGATCGCTTCGCTCCGTGCGCCCGACGCGGTCGTGCGAGCAACTGTGCGGCGCGCGCGGTCGCGTCGCGTCGCGTCGCCTCGAACGTCCTCCGTCACTCGTTTCGCCCGCGCCTCGGTCGGCGGTCGGCATTCGAAGACGGCGACGCGGGATTTTCAGCGCGTCTGGAGGGGCGAGGTTGAACCCTGGTGTGCGCTTGATGGCGGTATCGTGTCGTTGAATGCGTAAAAAACAGCCGACGCGGCAAACGTAAAAATGAAAACGGCACCGCGCGCGACGGACGCGTTGGCGCCGAGCGCGCGCGACGCGCCGCGTGCCGTCGCAATCGCGCGCGCGAGACGGCGAGCATGGGGACGGATGATGAGGTGCGAGTGGTGAGCTCGTTAGAAGAGATATATGACGCCGCGTCGCTGGAGACGCACACGCGCGCGCGGTACGCGACGGTGCGCGATGCGTTCGTGAAGGCGTACGGACGCGAGCCGGACGCGTTCGCGAGGTCGCCGGGACGAGTGAATTTAATCGGCGAACACATCGATTACGAGGGGTACTCCGTGCTGCCGATGGCGATCGGGCTCGACACTATCGTCGCCATCTCCGTGAATGCGAGTTCGGGGAAGATCGCGGTCGGGAACACGAACGAAAAGTACACGCCGAAGACATTCGAGAGCTCGCCCGAACAAGACGTGGACGCGGCGTCTTTGCACTGGACGAATTACGTCATGTGCGGCTACAAGGGGGTGTTCGATTTCTTGAAAGAGAGCGATAAGGCATCACCCGCCCCCGTTGGGTTGGACATCATCGTCGACGGCACGGTACCCACTGGAAGCGGTTTGAGTTCGTCCTCGGCGTTGTGCTGCGCCGTGGCGGTGGCGGTGATGCACGCGCTAGGATTGAATTTCACTCAAGGTGAAATTGCTGACTTCACGTGCAAGTGCGAACGATACTCAGGAACGCAGTCGGGGGGTATGGATCAAGCTATTTCCATCATGGGCGAAGCTGGTGTGGCAAAATTGGTCGATTTCAATCCCATAAGCACCAACGACGTCAACCTTCCGGAGGAAGCGGCGTTCATCATAGGCAACTGCCTCGCAGTGAGCAACAAAGCGGAGACCGCACACGAGCGCTATAATTTGCGCGTCGTAGAGTGCCGTCTTGCGGCGATTATTTTAGGTTTAAAGCTAGGTATGAACGCGGAAGAAGCGTCAAAAATAGAGACGCTCAAGGAAATCGAAGACTTTGTCGGCTCCATGTCTGCCGCTAAGGCTGCGGCCGAGGAACATTTGCACGAGGGATACTACGATGCAAGAGAGATTGAAGAACTCATAGGAGTAGAAGCATTCATGGACGTCTTCTCTTCACCAGCGTCGAAGTTGGTCTTGAGTCACAACGAGAAGGGATATAAGCTTCTGGCGCGGACGTTGCACGTCTACTCCGAGGCCGGTCGTGTGCACTTGTTCGCTGCGGCGTGCGCGATGAAGGTCGACCCAACGGAGCTGGGCGTGTACATGAATGGTAGCCACGAATCTTGTAGAGCCCTGTACGAGTGCTCTTGCGCGGAGCTGGATGAACTCGTGGATGCATTTAGAGCGGCGGGTGCTCTGGGCGCGCGTCTTACTGGTGCTGGTTGGGGCGGTTGTGCCGTAGCAATTGTCGCCAAGGATGCGGTAGAGAGTGTTCTGAAAGCGGTGCACGAGTCTTTCTACTCTTCTCGCATCGCTGCGGGCCTTATTTCTGCTGACAATATGGCGACGACGCTCTTCGCAACGCTGCCCAGCTCTGGTGCGGCAATTTTGAAAGGCGTTTCGTTCGCTTAGATCGGTATTTGATACGTGCCGAACATGAAATATGTGATACTATGCATCGTCTACTTTTCATACATATGTCCCTAAACAAGTACTTTAACTACTCCCGTGCGCTCGTCTACTATCCTTGGTCGCACGGCGTTGTTTCTTCTTCAGCAGAGAACCACACAGTCGACAACTGATCTCTTCAGAGTCTTTGGGTAAGCCACACGCCGGACAAGACCCGTATGCGTTTATTTGCGTTCGCGATAGCTCGTTTTCTCGCGCTAAAGTAGTCGCTGACATGCTCAACCACGCCGACAATTCGGGAATGTCTTCGACGTACGCTTGGGCGGCTTCGCGGAGGAACGCGACGCGACGCGCAATGGGGGTATCTTCTTTCGTCGCACCGCCCAGAGTCGGTGCTCTAAGACCTTGTCGCGCTTTGTCTCTATTCATCACGCATTACCGCGCGAGATCCCGGTTACGGCACGAACGAGCGGCACAATGCGGGTTCTCTGCGCGAGAGGCGTTCACGAGCGCGTGGAGTGGTGCGGTTGTTTCTACGCAACTATCTTACTTTTTACAATATAGATTGGGACTCCGATGGTAATGCCGAGTAATCATCGTCGACACCGTACCACATGTCTGATAAATCGTCGTGCTTCCACGCTAAAATTCCCGTCGTCCCGACGACGGTGGGAACTAAATACGTCAACGCTGGTTGTCCACCTTGGCCTCCAACCTCAAAATAAAGCGCCGTGAACGTCAAGCACATCCCGACAACGTATGCAACCATACTCCAGAAGAAGTAATAGTACCTGGTATCCGAAAAATCGCGCTTTCTGTTGTCAAACAACAAGTTGTGCACGATGAGTAAACCGGGAAGGATGACGTCGCCGTACCCCAGCATGGAGAAATCCCCTGGACTTGAAGCTCTCGGGAATAAAAATAGCATCGGTAAACTTTCACCTTCATCTCCGCCGCGCGCAACGGCGACCATCACGCTCTTCTTACCGAACAAATGTGGCTGAACGTAGACCCAGAAGATGTCGTACAACATCGCGCAACATAAAAGTATGGTGGCCACCTTGAAGTTGGGCAGATGCACCAAACGCAACACGTTTACCAAGAATGACAAACCCATGATATCCTGCAACATCCAAGCCCACGTGGCTTGCCGGAATATAAGCCACGTGGCAACGATTAAGCCAGCGAATACAGCCGCCGGAATGGCCAAAAGGTGAACTGAGCCGACGATGGGCAACAGCACTCTTGAATCCCTCGAGGTCGACTTTCGTCTCGACATCAACGCCTCGAAACATATCACGTACAATCCTTGGAAGGAAGCGAAAGAAAACACCAGTCTCATCACCACGAATACCCAATGTTGCATGGAATAAAACAAGATGAGTAAGACCGCTGACGCCATGATGACGAACCAAAACGCGCTGTACTCGTTTATCTCGATGCCCTCATGGGCTTCTCCTCCGTCACTACTAACGTCGATGTCATCATCATCACGTTTTGAGCTCACGACGGCTCGTTTGTCCTTCAACGACCACCTTCCACCGAGGGCGATGGTAGCGAGGGCCAACGCAACGAGAGCCGCAGAGGCCAAGAAATCAAACTGTCTCGGCAGTGCGTCGGAGCGTGCGATCGTAATCGTCGCGCCCACTTCCGTGGTGGCATCGAGGATCGCCTGTCCAGTCGTTCCCGTCACTAAAACGGTCACGACATCCAGTTTCTGATCCTCGTTGCACGTCATCGCGGTGAAGTCTTCCCCATCGCTCACCACAAAGACCGCCTTTGCTCCGACGTCTTGCGCCACCCTAGCCTTCTCGTAGAACTCACACTCCCCTCGCTTCACGACCAAGACATCTTTACCCGTGAAATCGTCTCCCACGCTACCGATCGCGCATCCGTAGGCGTCCGCGCTCGCCCCCCCAATCGTCCACGGCCCGAGCGTCGCGTTCGCCTCCACGTCCCCCCCGAACAGCGCAAGCCCTCCCGTGACGATCGTTTGCCACGCCCCGGTGTCGAGTTCTACGTCCACCGCGCGCGTTTCGCTTCGTTCTTGGCACTCCGGCTCTCCGTTCGCCCCCAAGAGCGTCGTCAAAAACGTCAAAATCCCGATCGCCCCGCACGCCGCCCATCGCGTCCGCCTTCGCGTCGTCGTCGTCGTCGTCGTCGTCGTCGTCGTCCGTCGCGTCCGTCGCGTCCGTCGCGTCGGCGTCCTTTCCGTCACCATCGGTTTCGTCGCGAGACGCGCGCTGACTTCGCGCCGACTTCGCGCGCCGACGCGACGCGCGACGACGTGCCGACCCGCGCGCGGAGGGTGTTCAAAGCCCGACCGCCCGACCGCCCGACCGCCGCGCGGCGGGGCGACGTGATTGCGTCGCGCGCGACGTCTGCGGCGTCCCGGACTCCGCGCGCGTGCGACGAACCGCCGGGTCGGGGCGAAGAAAAGAAAAGAACGACGACAACGACAACGACCCCGCGACCGCGCGCCGACGCAGAGCCCGCGCGCGCCCGTGGCGCGTCGGCCGCATGGAGGATGTGCCGCCACCGCCCGCGAACGATGCGGGGCGACCGCGTTTCGGCGCCGGGGCGTCGACGGCGGGGTCGACGGCGGAGGATTGGCGCAAGTCCAAGACGTCGGACGACGGAGGCGATTGGACGAGACGGCAACCGAGCGTGCTGGCGACCATGGACGCGCACAAGCGATCGCGCGCCGAGGGAGAGGCGAAAGCGCTGGAGGAGAAGGAGAACGAGTTTCACCTGCGGCAAGCCAAGGTGCGAGCGGACATACGAATAAAGGAGGGGCGGGCGAAGGCGATCGATTTAATCTCCAGGAATGTGTTCGCGGAATCGTACGTCGAGTTCGATGCGTTCGTGAACCCGCTCACGGTGTTGAAAGGGTTGACGGCGCACGAGCTCGGGGAGACGAGGAAGGAGTTAGAAGAATTGCGCGAGCTCGACACGAAGAATGCGCAAAGGCGAGAATTTTGGAGTGCTTTGATCGGGTTGACGGAGGAAGAGATGAACGAACACCGGAAGAACGCAGAGATCGAGCTCGCGCGGGTGCGAGGGCAAACGTCCGAACGCGCGGAGGCGACGGGCTTGCACGCCGACATCGACGAAGACGTCGTAGAAATCGTTGGCGGCAAATCTGCGTCGGAATTAGCCGAGCTCGAGAGTGAGATCTCCGAGCAAATTGAAGGCCCGGATGCGAGTGAAGTGGAATACTGGGGTGCGGTTTTGCAGCGGGTTAAACTTGCCAAAAAGCGAGCGATTGTCGAGGAGACGCACAAAGAGCTCAAGGTCAAGTTTGAGCGCGAAGAAATTGAAGACGGTGGTCGGGCACGATCGCTTGTCACCGCCGCACCAGCTGAAGAAGATGACGACGACGATGATTTGCTCGGTGATGACTTTGGAAAGCATACAGCGGACGATGATGCTCGCGATGGTGGAGAGTGGGACGACACGGGTGACGAGCCGGAGCGCACGGCGTTGGCAGAGTTTGATCCTTCTTTATCCCCGATGCGATTGCAAGAGGTAGAGGATGGGATCGAAATAATCGACATTGACCAAGAAGAAGCCAATCTCACTCGCTTTCGCGAGGAAGAACGCATCAAGAGCATGTCGCGCTTCAAAAAGGTGACCTCTGAGAACCGGGTGCTTCGAGGTAAGACAGAGGAAGATGTTTACAACGCATTCAAAAAGGCGGGAGGCGCACATCACAACACTGGTGTCCTCGCCAATTTGATCACTGGAACGACTGATTTTAAAGACATCGAAAAGCAAGCGGATAAGAAAGCGAAAGACTTGGTCGAGCGCATGATGGGCGCCACGGAAGACGGCGACGCAAACTTCTCCGCCGAGGTTGCGTTGGAATCTCAGGCGTACTGGTGGCACGATAAATATCGTCCACGCAAGCCTAAGTATTTCAATCGCGTTCACACAGGCTACTCGTGGAACAAGTACAACCAAACGCACTATGACTCGTCAAATCCGCCTCCAAAGATTGTGCAGGGGTACAAGTTCAACATCTTCTACCCGGACCTCATCGACACCACCAAGGCGCCTTCTTACAAAATCGAGCCCGACGGTTCGCCAAATGCCGAAACGTGTTTGCTCAAAATCACCGCGGGCCCACCGTACGAGGATATCGCGTTCAAGATCGTGAACAAGGAATGGGAATACAGCCACAAGCGAGGATTCCGATGCACGTTTGAGCGCGGCATCTTCCACCTCTACGTCAACTTCAAGAGATCGAGGTATCGACGATAGGTATTTTACTAGACAACGATTAGCGATTTGCAAAATCACATAGCAGCATGGCCAAAAAGACCGGAAGACGACTCGATTGAAGCTCTACAAAACAATTTACAACGCGTTGGGTTGTCAATGCCGAACGCTTGGCTACTCGACTAAGTTTTGCGCGCGAAAGCGACTCTACTTTTCCGCTTCCAACCGGCGCGCGGCTTCCTCCCTAGCCCAAGACGTCATCCTCGTGTCAGGCTTGGCTTGGAGACCAACGCAGAGAATGGCGGTGGCGAGGGTGAGTGCACCGTACCACGGCGCCTCCCAGTCTTCCCAAACTCTCCGCTTGCCCGGTGCCGGCGGAGTTTCGCCGAACAGGTAACCGTTCCGGCCCGTTTGCGTACCCTCCGCGAAGTATCCTCCCGGTGGACCCGCACCGTAAGAGCGCACCGACGTGCGCTGCGCACCTCGTACAGCCGTGCAAACGGCACGACGGGCAAAGTTCATGGCGTCGTTCTCAAGTCGATCGCCGCGCGTGGGTTGCACTAAGAGGCGCGAAAGCGTTGCGCTTTGCGTCTACGTGTACGTATTAAACCAAATACGCGCTCACGCGCGTCTTCGCCGGCGGCGTAGCGTCACAGACTGCGGCGAAGCAGTGATCTAGGTCAGACAGAGATGCGCTGGGCTGGGGCTTCGTCAGAAATCGTTCAAGGCTCGTGCAGTGTGAAAACGATGAATTTCACAATGCGCTACGTTTGAAGACATGAGAAGGCGCTAATCGCTTTTATCATGTCTCGATAAGTACAAGAACGCATCGCGCTCGTAAAAGTAGAGCGTGACGAGGAGAATGGCGAGTATTATCGCCCCGCACCCAGTGTGCGCTAGTAAACCGAGGGCGCTCGGGTCACGACGTAACGCCTGGTCCGAGAGCCTGGCAACGATCGAGAAAATGACCAAGGCCTGCGCGTAAAGTGGTTCAGTGTTATAGATTGAGTGGTTCGCGCCGCATCATACGTACCGAAAGATATGTTTTTGAGAGGAACTTCAAGCGTGCATTTGCCTTTTGGCTCGCAAAGCGCTTGCGTATATACGAGCTCGTGAACGTGATTCGGACGATCATGCTCAAAGCGTTCGCCACGAGCAAGGCAACTGGCCCAAGTCTACGCTGAAGCATCAAAGTACCGCCCTAATTCATCAAATTAGTCGGATGGCTAGCCGTAGCAAAGAGTGAGCACGTACCACATTGACGAAAGAACACACGAGAAGCCAAATATTAGACGAGCTTAATTCGGACGAGGACTGTGTAACGGTCGTAAATCAGTCAAACGCAATGAAATGCTATAAATGATCACTTACCATCACCGCGTGGGCGAAAGCCTCCGTGATACCGTTCACCTGCGAAGCAGCGACAAGTCAGAGTTAATGAAATAATTCACGCCCACGAGAACGCATAAATAATTAATTCCCACGCATGCGCGTTGAGAAACCAATTGCCACCGTAGCACGCGCGACGCAATACTTACCGCAAGTGGTAGAATCAAAATGGCGTAGAAACCGAGCGTTTCAGACGCGAAATGCTGGTTTGCCCACCGTTCACCATATAAAATTCTGTCGACGAACCGAAATAATTAAATACAACACCTCAAAAGCTGACGCCAAAGCGACTCACCTCAGCGCTAACCACGAGAAATGAGGTCCCATGAATGCCTGTTAGCGTAAGTGAGTCAGTTCCGCTCGTTCAAAGACGACAGGCTCGCGTAAGATCACACACTCACCGCCGTGCTCCCGAAAATAATTGCTACGCGTAATAATGCATTGAAGACTTCCTTTTCCTTCGATGATTGCGACTTCGAAGAGACACTGCGCGTGAAAATAACAAACGCCGCCTCTTCAAAAGGTTGTAGCACCAATCGTGCGAATGCCGCGCTGTTTCAAAATATTTAGTCGACAATTAATTAATTATCGAAATAGTTCCAACTCACCCGAGGGAAGCCACGAGGCCGTAGACGCCGACTTCATCCGCAGCGGCGACGGCTATAAGAGCAGCCTTTTCTCCTTCCGCCAAAACGAGCTTCCACACAGCCTGCGTATGTGTGATCGTGAGTCGAGACGCGTTTTGTGCACGAGAAATCACTCACCTGAAGAGAAAAAATACCAATTAATTTCACTGTTGCACCATCTCTCAACATCGACTTCTCCGGCGCTTTCGTCGTAGCACATACGTATATCACCGCCATTGATATGGCGTACAGCAACTGCACCACGAAATTCTCGTCAGTCGCGGTACGATGCGGTGTGATTTAATTCCCGCGTGAAATAAAATTAACTCTCACCTGCGAGTACGCAAACGCCATGACGACGTTGTTTTGGTTCGCTGAAACCAGCGCGTACGTCAAGACACTTCTAAGGACCGTGGACGTGGTTTCTGCGAATAGTCTCAGCTTGAACGCCGACATTCGCATCGCTCGAATGTAATATGGCTCCGCGCACAGTTCGATGAACGCTGCGGCGCCGTAGTAGAGTAGCGCCAAGCCGTACGGTTCGCGGGTGGATATGTTTTGCGACCAAATCACGCCCAGAGGAATGACGATGGAAAGAAAGCCACCGATCGGAAGTACGAGCCAGGCGTACCCGAGCGAGGCGTCCTTCACGGAATCTCTCATCAGTGCTCGACGAAAGCCTTCGCGGGTGGTGAGAATCGCCGTGGACAGCAGATAAAAGTGCACGGTTGGAACGCCGAACTCCTCCGGCGTGAGTCGGCGGGCCACCAGGGTGTTGATGAAGAACGGTAAAAGTTTCGACGTGAGTTGCGTCGCTTCGCGATGAAAACCTCGTCGTCAGTCGAGTCGCGACGCGAGTCGCGTCGAGCGCGTACGATGTCGTTGGTGTCGTTTGACGCGCATCGCGCGCGACGGTTCTCGCAGCCGTCGTCGTCGTGACGCACCGAGTAAATACGCGAAGCCGACGATGAAGTTTGGCTTTGATTTCGTCTCCATCGCGCGCGTCGATCGCCCGACGCGCGCCGAGGCGCTCATCGTGGACGCTGGTGAATAACGACTCTGCGAAGACCTGCGAGATTGGCGCCACACGGGAGTTCGCGTCGGCGGCGATGGAAACTGCGCTTTCGCATTCGCCGGCGCGCGCGTTTCCGATGTCGACGGCGGAAGAATTGAGCGAGGCGTTGGCCGATGCGGCGCGTTACGGTGAGTTCGACGAGTGTCGGGCGTACTTGGACCAAGGCGCGCTCGCGGACGCGTACGACGGACTTTTGTTCGCCGCCGCGAATGGGCATGTGGAAATTGTATCGCTCTTTCTCGAGTACGGCGCGGACGTGAACAAGACGAACGATCAGGGTAGCACGGCCATGCACTGGGCGTGTCTGAACGGTCACGCCAATATCGTGCAACTGCTCCTGGACAAAGGAGGGAGCGCGAGCGTTTGCAATCAAGCCGGCAGAACGCCGCTGGACGAAGCGATGCACAACGAGCGGGAAGAGTGCGTGAAGGTGATCATGGAAGCCGAGGGCGAACAAGACATCGAGTTGGAAGAAATCGATGAAGAAGCTGCCGAGGACGTCAGCACGGATGAGGAAGAGCAACGCATGGACTGAGGTCGAGGCGCGCATAGCATAGCAACACAGATTTTATCAGCGCGCTCTGTATCTCGTAGCCTGATTGATGCACAAGCAAGCCAATAATAATGAAAGAAGAGTAATTTATGAGGAAATGTTTTGTTAAGTTTGTTTACATTGCGCTCTTAAGGTTTTCACCGACATTCTGCGAGGGATGAGAAAAGTTGTCGCGATTTCGTCAGTCTACGGCTTCGCGGCGCCCTGGTGTGTTCGCCTCGATTCGCCGATGTCCCATACCTTCCAGTTGATGATCTTCCACAGGTTTTTGACGTAATCCGGGCGAAGATTCTTGTACTGTAAATAGTAAGCGTGCTCCCAGGTATCGACACCGAGGATCGGGGTCAGTCCCGTGCTCAAGCAGACGTCTTGGTTTGCCGTCGTCGTCACGGCGAGCTTCTTGTTCGCCTTGTCGTAGCCCAACCAGCCCCAACCAGAGCCTTGCACGGCCACTGTGGCTGCCGTAAATTTATCTTGCATCGCGTTTAACGATCCAAAGTCGCGCTCGATCATCTTCAGCAGTTCGCCCTCGGGAAGCGCGTAGTCCTTCGGCGGCGTCAGGCACTTCCAGAACAGCGCGTGGTTCACGTGTCCGCCGCCGTTGAATTTGATCGCCGGCTGCATCGCGATCATCCCCGCGTAATCACCCTTCGCTTCCGCTTCCGCGTACTTCTCTTGCGCGATGTTAAAGTTCGTGACGTAGGTATTGTGGTGCTTTTGGTGATGAATCTCCATGATCTCTGCGCAAATCACCGGCTCGAGCGCGCTGAAGTCGTAGTCCAAATCGGGAAGCTTGGCGCTCACGAACGCGCGCGTCGGTGCGCGCGACGACGCCAACGCGCGGCATCGTCGCGCGCTCGTCGTCACCGCTCGACTCAACATCGTCGTCGTCCGTCGTCGTCCGTCGTCCGTCGTCGAGTGCGGTAAAAAGTCGCGTCATCGGGCCGTCGCGCGCTTTTTTACTTTTACCCCCACAGCGGTCGCGACGGTTACGGCGGACATCGAAATCGAAATCGAAATCGAAATCCATCAATCAAATCTTCTCGGCGCGCGTCAACGCGCGACGCGTCGCGTCGCCGTGCCGGGACCCGATTCGCGCGTCGTCTCGATAACGCGAACGACGACGACGACGACGACGATGCGCGCGAGCGTCGACGACGTCGACGTCGAGCTCGACGTCGCGGCGACGTGGGACGCGGACGCGGCGGAGCGACGACGAGGACGCGACGACGAGGGCGCGGGGACGACGCTCGCGAACGACGACGACGGTGGTTGCGGTGACGAGGGAAACGAACGCACGATTGATGAATTGTTCGACGAACGCATCGGACAGGCGAATCACACGCAGCTCGCGCAGTTCGCGCTGAGCTCCGTCGCGTGGCTCCCGGCGGCGTTTCTCACGCTGACGTCGGTGTTCACGGCGCGCGAGGTTGATTGGAAGTGCGCGACGGAGAACGGATGCTTGGACGGGGACAGTGGAAAATTATTAAATATATGCGCCATGGACAGAGAGCTCTGGACGTGGGTAGACGCGAAGAGTTCAATCGTATCGGAGTGGGACTTGGTGTGCGCGCACGAGTACAAGGTGCAACTCGCGAATTCTATTTTCTTTGTCGGTTTCTTGATGGGGGCTGGAATTTTGGGCCAGATCGCCGATAGCAAAGGGCGCATATTCGGCCTATACGTCTCCACCGCGTTGGCGAGCGCGGGCGCTATGCTCGGGGCGATGGCGGGTGGTTACTGGACGTACTTTTGGTGCACGATGCTGCGTGGATTCGGTTGCGGCGGGCTCGGCGTGGCGAGCTACGTCCTGTGCACTGAGGTGCTCGGAATAAAGTGGCGAGCCGTCCTTGGGATCTCAACGCAATACTTTTGGTCCGGAGGGATCGCGCTGATGGCCCCGGTGGCGTATACGATGCCAAAGTGGAGGAATTTTTCCACATTTTGTGGACTCAGCGGATTGGCGTACGTCGCGCTATCGTCCAAATTTCTGTGGGAGTCTCCTCGTTGGTATTTGGCAACTGGGAAGGCTGACAAGGCACACGAAGTGATGACTCACCTCGCAAGAGGGAACCCGAAATTTACTGGTCGACTGCCGCCGCTGAAGCAAACTCGCGTGGTGAAAGGTTTGAACGTCACCGCGGTGCTCCCGTATCCGGTGTTGCGACAGCGACTCGTCGCCATGGCGTACATTTTCTGCGTCACGAGTATGGTGTATTACGGGTTATCACTCAACGTTGATGCTTTGAGTGGGTCGGTATACATGAACACGTTCATCAGTGGCATCGTTGAGTTTCCTTCGCACGTTTTTGCGCAAATATACGTCGACAGACTCGGACGAAGAATGACGCTGCTCGTGCTTATGGGGACCGCCGCCGTGGGTGTTTTCTCGAGCTCGATGTTTAGCGGTTCGTCTCAGGTTTTCGTGTCGATGATTGGGCGGTTCGGAATCGCTGGATCGTTCAACATGATTTACTTGTACACCACTGAGTTGTTTCCCACCATCGTACGATCGGCTTGCCTGGGAACGTGTTCGCTCGCCGCTCGCGTCGGCGGCATCATCGCGCCTGGGATTATTCTCGCGCAAACTATCAGTGCGGCGATTCCTCCCGTCGTTCTCGGTCTCGTCGCCGCATCAGCGTGCTTAACAACGCTTACATTACCCGAGACTCAAGGGATCGTGATAGAGGAATCATTGGCGGGTGCGGCTCGACAAAACATGGGCGGCGCCGGTCGCGCCGGCGCGCGAGACGTCGGCTTCGCGCGTCTCGTGGAACAAGGCGACGTCGACTCCGCAGCGATCGGAGACGACGAAAACGCGCAGCTTTAAATTAGCGATACATTAGCGATATATCTTGTCGATGTTGTTGTTGTTGTAACACGATAGTTCCCTAGGCAAAACACGATTAATCCTTCCCCGATTCCCCCCACAAAATCGCGTTCACGTCTTGGCCTTTTCGCGTGTACACCCCCCCGTTATCGATCAATCCCGGGCACGGTCTGTACGCCTTGATCGGCCACCACGCGAACAGCGGGATCGCCCCCATCCCGCCCTGGATTCGCCCGCTCCCATCGCACTGCATCTTCTCCTTCGCCAGCCCGCACGAGTCGCACGACCCCGAGCACGCGGCTTTGGTTGCGTCCCCGTCGGGCGATGCGTTCGCGCGCGCGACGTGCGCGCGTCGCGTCGCGCGCGTGGTCGCGCGCGTCTTCGCGCGCGTCGTCGTCGTCGTCGTCGTCGCCGTCGTCGTCGTCGTCGTCGTCGTCGTCGCGCGCATCATCGCACCTCGCGTCCGCGTCGCGCGATGCCGCGACGCCGATGCGGATAACGCGCGCTCGAGCGTCTGCGGGACGTCGACGTCGCGACGATGCG
>Ga0228649_1000089_pt1 | contig 37565 bp, 21 predicted proteins | sample 61DmetaG_FD_190074 | JGI IMG/M metagenome (GOLD analysis project Ga0228649, IMG submission 190074) | Seawater microbial communities from Monterey Bay, California, United States - 61D | ecosystem: Environmental > Aquatic > Marine > Coastal | place: USA: California | collected 2016-10-31 | reverse complement strand
CGCATTGGAGATGCTTTCAGACCCATGTGTGCGCGCGCGAGTGGTGAAAAAATACCGCCCACCGAATCCGACGTCGTGGCGCACTGAATGCGCATACGCGTGTGGGTATCGCCGAATGTCCGAACGACGCGTCGCGCCCGCGCGCGCGAATGCGCCGAATGCGCCGCGCGCGGCAGAGCGCGCGCGACGACGGACGCGCGCGCTTCCGAGACGAGAGCGCGCGCGCGTCGAATAACGCGTTGAGAGGTTCGCGCGCGGAGGCGGGTCGCGCCCGCGCGGGCCGCGTCGAGCGACGCGCGCGGGACGCGGACGGATTTCGATTCGTTCGGTTGCGATTCGTCGCGATTGCGTTTGGTCGGCGAATCGCGCGCGCGCGCGGGCGAATCGCGATCGAGCGCGGGACGCGCGCGCGGTGACGAAGGCGCGATCGCGCGGACGTCATGGTGGCGATCGGGACGTCGAACAGCCGAGCGGGGGATAGCGAGGAGGCGCGCGTGCGCAAGCTCGTGCGGGACAGAAAGACCGCGAGCGCGGAGACGCGAAAGGCGAAGTCTCGAGGTCGAGGACGATTGACGACGTCGCTGGCGTCGTTCAAGGAGTCCAGCGCGCGGGAAAACGATGGAGAGGGAGATGAGGATGAGGATGAACAAAGCGGGTACGGGATTCTTTCGATTGATAAGTTGATTTCGCTGTCGCCGACCGAGGCGGTGAAGCGGCTGGTGGCTTTCGGCGAGGATTTGAGGGGAAATTTCGTGGGATTGGCGGAACGCGCGGGGAGCGCGCGAGAGTGGGCGCGACAGGCGTGGCGCGATGGCGAGTTGTATCATCAATCGCTGGTGCAGATAGTGATACGTTTGGAGCATAAGCGGCTGTTGGACGAGCGCAGGTTCGCCGCGCTCGATCAAGTTTACGCGCAGACGAGCAAGAATCCAGACGAAGCCGAGCTGAATGCCGCGATTGGCAAGTTTGATTCGATCGTGCGGCGCTTCACGAGCGATCGCAAACACATCGACAATTTGTATCGGACAAAAGATGCGGCGGCGGAGGCTGCGAAGCGGGCGTACACGAAAGAGATGGAAAGAGCGATGAATGCGACGTCGCCGTCCGGCGAGTCGAATACGCCGAGGGATCGCCTCGGAGACGCGTACGGAGACGAGGACGACGATGTGTCCGAGGATTTCACGGACGATGCAGAGAAGTCGCAAAACTCCGATGACGTCAGGTACGACGAGTTGGCGGAAGAGTTGAAGAACTCGCCCCTTTTACGAACGGCGAGCGGCAAGGTGGCGCGGTCCAAACTCACACACGCCGCGTCCGTGGACGATGGCCCTGCGTCGTCGTCGCGACAGCGCGATGATGCGCTCGCCGCAGCCGTCGAATCGGGCGACACGATGACGCAAGTAGGGCGGAACTTGAGCGAAATTGCGAAAACAATGCTGAGCGAAGAAGAACCGTCAAAAGGGGAAGTTTCTAGACGTCCAAACCTCGCGCCGATGCTCGGCAAGAGTTTGAGCTTCTACTCCTCAACGTCGGTCAACGATGACAACGACGCGCGTAACGTGCTCAGTTCGTTTGGACGTACGGTGAACGAACTGTCAGATAAGGAGTTGCGTTCGACCATCGTTCGACTGGTGCGAACATCGATTTGGAACGCGTTTGAAAACGTCACCTCTTCGCCCTTTGCGTACTGGCTCGCCGTGTTTTACATCACGCTCATCTTTGCATCGTCGCTTTCGTTTTGCATTGAGACGTTGCCGGAATACAAAAATGGCAAGTCCAAGAACGTGTTCTACGGTATCGAGTTATTCTCAGTCATCATGTTTACGATTGAGTACGTCTTGCGGTCGCTGTGTTGTCCAAACTATCGAAAGTTTGTCAGGCAACCTCTGAACGTGGTTGATTTGTGCGCCATTCTTCCGTTTTATCTCGAAGCTATTTTTCCGCTTTCGGTATCCAGTCTTCAGATTATTCGTACGATTCGTTTGGTGAGAGTGCTGCGAATCGTCCGGCTTGGGGTGAAATTCGGACGCTTATCCATCATCGGATCGTCGATCAGGGAATGCATCGACATGCTGTTGGTTTCGCTCGCCATCGGTTCAGTGTGCACGGTGATTTTTTCGACGCTCATCTACTATGCTGAACACGGCGATTACGTGGCGAGCTTGGACATTTACGCGCGGAGAACGGACGTTTATTGTGAAGGACTGAGCCAGAGCGTCACATCTATCTATCAAAGCGACGGTACGCTTGTGAGTGGATGCACGCACGTGGAGAGCCCGTACAAGAGCATCCCAGCGAGCTTCTGGTGGTGCATGGTGACATTGATGACAGTCGGCTATGGCGACCACGTGCCGGCGACAGGTTGGGGTAAACTTGTGGCGTGTCTCACAATGGTGACGTCGGTATTATTATTAGCCTTGCCGATTTCAGTCATCGGCACAGAGTTCACTCGTCAGTGGCTCAATTATAAAGTCGACTCCGAGTTCGAAAGGGATAAAAAAACCGTCACGCCGAGGTGTTACAGATTGTTCAAAGCGTTAAAGGAGCAAACCCGCAACGCACAAGACGCGCAACAGGACTTGCGTCAAAGAGCTTTAGATTTGGACGATCGAGTGCAGACTATAAAGGCGCTCGTGTCTCGTAGAAACGCTGAGACCGCCTTTCTTCATAGAAAAATTGCCGGTCGTTCGACGTTTTCGACGTCGGGCATGGAAAAAGTGCAAGGGGCGCTCGACATGGATGACTTGGATAGCGAGATGCATCAAATGTTCATGAGCCACAGAGATTACAGAGCGACCGCGCGCGAAGTAAAAACTATTTGGAGTGGGCATAAGCTCCTAAAGTTTACCGAGTTCCTGATCTCCGCTGAGCACGTTTTGGACGGGTTGTGCAATGACGATTACGACATGGTGACCCAGGAGTTGGACTCGTTATTCTTTGACGTGTGGCGCGCGCGTGCAAAGTTGGCGGCGACGTTCGGAAATGAACGACGAGGGACTGCCGCTCCGGCGAGTGTCGCGACTGAGGGCGGCGCGTGAGGAGATAAGTACCGTAGTATTAATTAATATCAACGCAACAACGCGACTTTGCTTTCACAGCGCGTACAAGGCGATGCGCGTCGGTCCTTCGCCCGACGGGTTTTTGACGCGATACTCGAGCGACACGTCGTAAGCACGCGGTCTGGACTTTGATTTAACCATAGATATTCTTCCCACGATGGAGTCCGTCGCTTGATCGCCCAACGTGATCGGTTCGCGGAAGTGAAGCATCGTTTGCACCCAGTGCGTCTTTTTCGCCTCCGGGCTCGTCGACAACATCACGGCGAGGTCGGCGCAAAATCTCTTTGAAAACTCAGTGTCAAACCACAACACGATGCCGTGAGTTTCTTCCCCTATACGACCGTCTTTCGCCGACAACGAAAATTCCGTGGTGAACTCTGTGTCGGCGATGGAACACGTGGCGAGGTCGAGCTCGCACACTTGCGAACCGGACGTCGTCAAGCGCGCGCCGTCTACGTGCGTCACCACCGCCGTCTTCATCGCGCCCTCAAACAGCTGCTTCTTGATTTCTGGCATCTCGAACCCGTACACGTCCTCCCAAAACGGGAAGTCAGTAGCCTTGCGATCGAAACCAGCGATATGAATCGTGGCTATGTCGGGCAACACCGCGCCCCCGGGCTTTAAAAAGCGATTCCTCGCCACGAGGACGGTGTCGAGCATTGACTCGAAGAGCAAACCGTAGCCCATCCATTCGGAAACCAACACATCAAACGGTGCACCTGGAATATCACCTTCTATATCTTCCAATTTCCCGTAAACTATTTGAATGCGATCGCTAAATCCATTGTGCTTCACGTTTGCCTTGGCGACTTCGGCGATGTGCTTGGCGCCGTCGACTCCGACGACGGCGCTCGCGCCCCCTCTGGCGGCAAACATGCTTAAAATCCCCGTCCCACACCCAATATCGAGAACACGTTTCCCTTGGATGAGCGTCGGGTTCTTTTCGAGCGCGTCTCTGTACGCATCCGTGCGCGCGGTGTCCCCGATCATGTCGCGATGAATGTCAAAGTAGGAGTACGAGTCAAAGTACCCGTCGTCGACCTCTTGCTTCAGTCTCTCCTCCGCCGTCGTCGGCGCGCGTCGTCGACTCGTCGCCGGCATCGACACCATCGATTCAGCGGCGCTCTTCTTCACCGCCGCCGACGTCCCTCGACCGAGCGTCTCCGTTCCCTCGGCGACGACTGGCGAAAACGCCTCCGCCACGCTCGCCTCGTCCACCATCCCCGCCGCCGTCATCACCTCACACAATCGCACCCTCAGCGCCTCGTTCTCGACTCGCAACTTTCGCGCCATTTCCTCCTTCGACGGCGTTCCGTCCTCGTCTTCCCCGTCCTCGTTCTCTTCCTCTTCCTCTTCCTCTTCCTCTCGTCCCTCCACGTACGCCTCCCATCCGAAGAGCGCCCCGTCGTCCTCCAGCGTCGGCTTCAGGTACGCGTCGTCGTCCCACGCCCGCGCCTTCGCCCCCGCTCGAATCGCCTCAACCATCGCTTCCTTCGTCATCGTCCCTCGCTTTTTCTCCGCCTCCGCGCGCACGTAATTCAACCACTTCACGACGTCGTAGTGCGCCTCCTCGCACCCGCGTCCCCGCGCGACGTCTCGCGCGTCCAGCCCGTGCGCGTCCCGCGCTCGCCGCAGCGCCGCCGTCGCGCTCGCGTGCGCGACGTCGGCGTCGATCAGGTCGCGCACCGCGTCCTCGAGCGCGTCGTCCTCGCCGTCGTCGTACGCGTCGGCGTCGTCGTCGTCGCTCGAGCGCGACATGGCGGCGGCGACGAAACGACGCGCTCGAGGACGACGCGCGGGATCACGAGCGGTCGCGCGTCGACGCGCGACGCGCGCGGCGCCGGTCTCGCGATTCGCGCGCGCGTCGGCGTCGCGTCGCGCGTCGATCGGCGCGCGGCGGTGTGGCGACGGCGGCGCCACTCGTCGGCGCGAATCGCGCGCGCGCGACGCGCGCGATGGACGCGGCGCGCGCGAAGCGGCGCGAGCGGGCGCACAAACTGCGCGCGCGCGATCACGAGGCGCGTGACGGCGCGCGCGACGCGACGCGAGGGCGACGCGTTCGGGAATTCGCGATGCGTTTGGGATTTCGCGACGACGCGCGGGGACGCGGGCGCGACGAAAGGATCGAGGCGCGCGACGGCGCGAGCGCGCGACTGACGAGGGCGAAAGATTCGCGCGCGCGCGCAGAACGACGCGCACTTGAAGAGGCTGGATGCGATTTTGGGTCGATTGCGGCGCGCGCAGCCGACGCTCTCGGCGACGTTCGACGCGGCGGCGCTGTCGAAACAGATCCAACGCCTGCTGACGGCGGAGGATAAGGTGCTGGGAAGCGGTGGATGCGGAGAGACGTCGACGTCGGGACGCGGACGGCGAGATGGGTGCGTGCGGGTGCCGCACGAATTGTGGCGAGACGCGACGCCGCGAGGGGCGCTGTTCGAGGCGCTGCAGACGTACGTGGAGTGGCGACGGGAGGGGAAGCTGGCGAAGGACGCGAGCGATGACGACGGGCGCGAAGAGTTCGAGGGATACTTTCGAGCGGTGCGGGAAAAGTTGATCGAGCGCGGACATTTGGGGTTTGTGAAAATTTACATCGCCGACGACGTGGAACGCGCGAGGGAATTGAAGACGCTGGCGAGGGCGATGCGGGCGACGTTGGCGGCGTCCGCGGATGAGCCAGGGGTGACGCACGTCCTACGCACGGATGATTCGGTGAATGACGACGAGATCGAGGACGGCGCGTTGTGGCGAATCACGGAGACGAGAGTGGCGACGTCGAGTGGAAAGACGGAGCAAAGGTTACACTTTTGGTTTTATCCGGATTCGTACGACGCCTGGTACGCGGATTCGTCGATTAGTGGTAAGGGGAAAGCGCCGTGGGCGCCGGAGACGAGCGTGATTTTGAGAAATAAAGCGGAGAAGAGAAACGACCTGCCGCACAACGTGCGCGCGCGATGGTTGCGCGACAGTCACACGTTTAACGAGTGGATGAACGAGCTCGATTACGAGTACGACGTGACGCGCGAAATGTTGAGCGCGCCGCGGCACGCGTGGGATCCATCGAACGCGCCACAAAACAAACGCGCGCGTGCGCCCGAAAACTTTGAGGGTGATGCCGAAATTCTCGCTCCAGGAGAAGAGGAACGCGTGCCGTGGGGGTTTGCCGTCACGCGTCGTCGCGTCGTTCGCGCGCATCCAGTCGTCGCGGCGGCGGCGAGTCAAGACGACGGCGCACTCGTCTTGCAAGACGACGAAGAACTAATCACGAAAGAGTTCATGATTGCGAAAACGCTACGCATGCAGAATATCTCGGTGGATCAGTTGCCGTGGAATGCGACGCCGTCGATGCGCAAAGCCGAGCGTAAAGCCGAGCCTTTAACGGAGTACAGAGTGCCGACGCACAGCGCTTGGTTCAAATGGGGCGAAGTTCACGCCATCGAAAGACGTGCGTTGCCAGAATTCTTCGACGATGATGACACGTGTCAAAAGTACATCGCGTGTCGAAACGAAATCATGAATCAGTTTCGCTTCAAAGGCCAAGAGGTTACGTTGCATGAAGTGTCTTCGTCAAGAACGACAAAAAATATTGTCGACGCCGCCGCGCATCAGAGAATTTTCTCATTTCTCGAGCAGTGGGGATTGATTAATTGGCAATTCACATCCGGACGTGATGTGATTGACTTGAAACAAAAACCTCTCGCCGCGTGGCGTCGCATCGTCACTGGCGAGGATGGCGCGGCGCGTGTCGAGAAGACGGATCCCTTAGCCGCCTTCAAAGGGACGTTGTTCGAGTTTTCGAAATGTCGTGCGACGACTGCGAGTGGTTTACACCCGCTCGAACCGCAGTCGAGATATGCGCCGTCTTCGGAAACGCAACTCGAGCGTCAATCTTTGGATGCGTTGTTTGCCTCTCACGACGCGCTGTCAAAGCGTGGGGTCGACGTCAAGTTTGCGTGCAACGCGTGCGGCGCTGATTTAAAGAGCACTGGCGTTTTTTACCACGCGTTTCTCACGCGTGATTTTGATTTGTGCCCATCGTGCTTTTCCAAAGGCGTGTACCCGCACGGCCAAGCGAGCGGCGACTTTGTCAAGGCAATGTACCCAGACTTTCACGCCGAAGCCGTCTCGGCGGACGAAATCGTCGACGACGCCGAGTGGACGCCGCAGGAGGTCGCCGCCCTGCTCGATGCAATTTCGCAGTCGAATGAGTTAAATTGGAACGATATTGCTTCTGCGGTCGGGACAAAGAGCGAGGATGAGTGCTTGAAGCACTTCGCGCGCATGCCCATCGAAGACGCCGCGATTGAAAACATAGAGCGCGAGTTACTTGTGCCGCGCGGCGCCATCATCGATGATGAGGGAGCCAAGATCCTCGATCCTGTGCCTTTCTCATTCGCCCCAAACCCCACGATGGCTCAGCTCGAGTTTTTGGTGAGCATGATCTCCCCTCGCGTCGCCGCTGCGTCGGCGAAAGCCGCGCTGACGAAAATCGCGCTCGGCGGGTCGCTCGACGCCGCCGACCTCAACGTCGACGGTCTCGCCGCTGCCGCCATTCAAGCCAAGATCCTGGCCCAAGACGAAGAACACGAAGTTCATCGCATCATCGCCAGTGCTCTGGACGTCTTGCTGAAAAAGCTCGAAATTAAGCTCAGATTCCTCGGCCGACTGGTCGACGACGAGCCGGAGACGGCGAGCCGTCTCGCCAAGCTTCGAGAGGAGTCCGCGCGCAATCGAACGAACGATCTGTACACGCGCGACGTGCAATCCGCGCGACACAAGGAACACATAGCCACGATTCATCGTTTACGACAGCAGCTCGCCGGTCTGTCGTCTTAGTCGCCTCGCGCTTGCAGCAACAAAGCCGTAAGCCGTCACAACTCGCCTCGCCTCGAAACATGACCACCCGGCAGTTGACGATCCAAATCGTCTCCGACGTCGTGTGACCTTGGTGTTACGTCGGCGTGAAGAACCTCGACCGCGCGCGCGCCGCGCTTCGTCCCGACGTCGCGTCCTCCCGGGCCGTTTGGCGACCATTTCAGCTCGTGAGTTCTCATGATTGGCGGCGAATGGGCGCCGACGTCGCGCGCGCGGGCGTGAACAAGCGCTCGTGGTACAACGAACGATTTGGCGCCGATACGGTGGCGACGTTCGAGCCCAGGCTCGCGAGCGCGTTCGCGAAGGCGGGGATCGAGGGCGCGTACACGCTCGACGGCAACACCGGCGACACGAGACCTGCGCACCGCGTCGCGGCTTACGCCGAGGAAACGCACGGCCCGGCGGCGCAGGACGCCTTCATGCGCGCCATGTTCCACAGATACTTCATCGAAGCGCTCGCGCCGTGCGACGAAGCCGTGATGAGAGACGCGGCGAGCGCCGCGGGTTTGGACGAAGCGGCGGTTTCCAAAGTGCTCGCCGACGGCGAGGCGTCGCCGTTCGAGACGGTCGTGGAGGAGCAAATGTCGGCGACGCGCGCGCGCGTTCGCGGCGTGCCGCACTTCATCATCACGTGCGACGGCGACGGTGCGTCGCGAAAGATTGAGATCGGCGGCGCGCAACCGCCCGAGGCGTTTTTGGACGCGTTCGCCGAGCTTTTGGATTTGGACGCCGACGACGTCGCAGCGACGAAGTCCTAGAACGACCGGCGACGATAACGTGACCGCGGTGGTTCGTAAACGCGCGCGTCGACGCGCGCGCGAGAGCACCGCGCGATTAATTCCATCGACACTCGCCGTCGCGACTCCCGCGCCTCGCCGGCGCCCGCGTCCACACTTCCAGCCTCCTCGCGCGCGCGCGCGTCGTCATGTCCGTCGCGAACGCGCTCGCATCGACGCAGCGCATCGTCCGTAACCTTCGGAACGTCCCCGACGCGTCCTCGCGCGCGACGCGCGCGCGCGCGATGCGCGCGACGCGCACAAAGTCGCTCGCTGAAGAAATCGAGATACAGGGCGTCCATCACGTCGCGGTGATTTGCGACGACCTCGAGCGCTCCATGGCGTTCTACGGCGGATTGCTCGGATTGAAAATTAACCCCGAGCGTCCGGAGGATAAATTGCCGTACCGCGGGGCGTGGTTGTGGATCGGGCCGGAGATGATTCACTTGATGGAGCTGCCGAACCCCGACTGCGCGCACGCCGAGTTTCGTCCGACGCACGGGGGGCGAGATCGACACTTTTGCATCGGAGTGAAACGCATCCAGCCCTTGATCGATGCGTTAGAGCGAGAAAATATCGCGTACACGGCGAGTAAGTCGGGGAGGCCGGCGATATTCTTTCGGGATCCAGATTGCAACACGCTCGAGGTCGTCGAGGGGCTGGAGTGGCGTTGAGCGGCAGACTTTGGCAGGGGGTACGTTAGAGCGTAGGGCGCGAATTATATGTATGCTACAGTAGAAATATTCAAAGAATTTGGTTCGTTTACTAGGTGCTAACTCGTTGGTTTCACTACTCAACGGACGTCGCGTCGACACCGCAGAGCGTCGTCGGCGGCTTTTCGATAACGTGCCCGGGGCCCCAGAATCCCATGCAATCTCCCGCGCACGTCGCGAGCTCGCGCCCGGAGTTGCGACAAAACGCGACGTCACGGCGATCGCACGCACCGCCCGCCTCGCGACGTTTGAGCTCGGCTTCCATGCGCGTAAAACATTTGCGAAGCGTGCGTCGCTTGTTCGCCGTCGATTTTGGATCCGCGTCGAAGAGCTCCCGCTCCATGCACTTCATGCGTTCGATCCGCGCCGTCAAGTCCTCTGCCGTTAAATGAGGGACAGCATACATGGAGTATACGCCATCGAGATTGGCGTGGTGCGAACACGTCCACTCGCCGCGATTCGACGTCGACGTTTGACACCGCTCGCAGAGGACGAGTGGGAATCTGCAGACGACGCAAACTGCGCAGCTTCGAAGCTTTGGTTCACCGTCTCGACATCGCTGACAGTTCCACACCTCTCCGTCGCAATCGACCTTCCCGCTCTTTGGCATCACCCCGCGCTTATCGAACGTAAAATTCTTCCCGAGAAACAAACATTCCTCGCTCCCGCCGTACGCTTCCAAGTACTCGTGAATGCCGCCTTGTAACTGATAAACTTTCGCGACATCCGGCGCTTTCTTCTCTAAATAAATCGCCGCTTTCTCACACCGAATGCCTCCGGTGCAATACATGAACACCTCCTTCCCCGAACTCTCTCGCGCCGCCGAATCCAAAAACCGTCCGAGCTCTTGCATGTTCCTCGCGTCCGGGCATCTCGCGCCTCTAAATTTCCCCACGATGCTCTCGTTTTCGTTCCTCAGATCCAACACCGTCGCCTCGCCGTCGCGCGCCTTCAACGCTTCGTGGAACTCTTTCGGGCTCAGGTGCACCACTTTTTCGCGTCGTTCGTGCGCCAATCGCTCGCCCCATCCCACGAGTTCGCGCACCGTCTCGACGCGCGCGTCGTGGAACACTTGCTCGCTCGCGAGTGACGTCTTGTAAGGCATCGTCTCGCACCCCGGCACGAGCTCGCGGAGCAGCGCCTGGAACATCGGCAGCGCGCCGGACCGTCGCGATCCGCACGCGGTGCCGTTGACGCCCTCGCGCGCGACCAGCACGCGACCTTTAAAGTGCGCCGCGTGTTCGGCAAAGAAACTTTTGAGCGTCGACGCCACGGCGTCCGGGCGCTCGATCGCGGTGTAGGCGTAGAAGAGCACGACGTCGTGGACGTCGTCGCCGTCGGGCGCGGCGGCGTCGGGCGCCATCGCGCTGGGCGTCGCGCGAGGCGCGACGCGTTGTACGGCGACGGCGGGCGGCGGCTGCGGGACGGAGGAACGAAGGAGGAACGACTATCGAGCGCTGGGCGCGTCCCTACAAACAAATGATTCTAACGTCGCGCGCGCTCAAAACGTGTGCGAGCTGGTGTCGGTGTTGGGCATGTCGCGGCCTTCGGGAGATTTCGTGTACAGACTCTCCTGTAGGTACGTCGCGATGCGCGACGACACGGGCCGAATGTCGGGATCGTTCTTGGCGTCCAACTTTGGAAGAAACTCTCGATGGATGAGTTCGAGGACTTTGACGAACTGACCGCGATACGCCGCGTACATGCGAAAGCCGGCGATTTTGAGGAATGAGTCCAGAGCCACCGCGGTGTGGCGATTGGGCGGACATCTGTTCAACAGACGCGCGAGCCATCGCCACGCGGCGTCGACGCCGTGTGGGTGATTCGGCGCGTCGACTTGTAAAAACGCGGCGTAAAAGAGCATGATACCCGTCATGCGATCGACGTAGGAATCCGTGGTTTCGAACGCCGTGCCTTCATCGTTTTTGACGTACCCCATGAGACTGTAGTATTCGTCGTCGGTGGCGTAACGTCCCGGAACAAACGGGTAATACTTCGGCACCGCGTTGACGCAAACCTCGTGTATGAGGGCGACGAGCAAGACACCAAACCTCGGTACGTCGATCGCGATACTCACCGCGACTTCGGCGAGCGCAAACGCGTAGCGATTGAGTTTGGCCACCTGCACGTCGCACTGCGAGAGCATCTTTTTCGCGATGCTCATCAACGCGAACGTCTTTTGAGGCTCCTGCAATTGCACCAGCAGCATCATGATGTCTCGACTCTTCTTATTGATTTGCTCCTTCGTCGCCGCGATTTGTTGCACGTGCACCACGATGGTGTTCGTGAGTTTCCGGCGTTCCAATTTCGCCGTCGGATGCGACTGATACTCGGCCACCATCGCGCGCGCCTCGACGAGCGTCTTGGCCAAGTTCGTTTCCTGCTCCAACGCCTCCGCCGCCGCGGCGACGCGCGGGATTTCTCCCGTGGCTTTACCACTGACGTAATCGCTCGCCGCCTGCTTGCGCTTCGCTTCCTCTTCGCGCGCCTTTTCCTTCGCCTCTTCCTCCGCTCGCTTCTTCGCCGCCTCGGCGTCCTCCTCCGCCTTTTTCCTCGCCGCCTCCTCCGCCTCTTGCCGCCGCTTTTCCTCCTCAACTCTCGCGCGCTCCGCCGCTTCCTTCGCCTCCGCATCCGCCGCGACCGCGCGCATGACGAGCGCGTCCGTCTCCTCTCTCGCCAGTTGCGCCGCCGCCGCGCGCGCCTCCCGCGCCCGTCGCGCGTCGTCGAACAGCGCCTCATCCGCCGCCCGCAACCGCGCCCCGATCGATTTTACGGTTTCTAAATTCATCGCCAACTCTCGGGTTTCCATCTCTCGCGCCACCGCGAGCTCCAACTCCAACGACGCGATTCGTTTCGCCGCCGTCGCGCGCGCGCGTTCCCGTCTCGCCCTCGCTCGTTCAAACGCATCCTGTCTCGCTCGTCCGACGGCGATGATCGTCCTCGATCCAATCGCGTTCGCGACCGTGTCCACGGAGCCATCATCGCTCGATCCATCGCCGTCGGCTTTCGCTCGCGCCTTCGCTCGCGCGTCTTCGTCGTCGTCTTCGTCCTCGTCCGACGCCTCCGGCGCGCGCACGCGCCTCGCGCGCCACGTACGACGTCCGCGCGCGCCACCGATGACGACCGGCGCGCACACGTCCTCGTCATCGCTCGACGACGTCGACGTCGACGCCACGGCGTCGTCGAACGTCAACGTTCTCGACATGCGCGCGATTTCGCGAATCAATTCCCTCGCCTCGTCGTCGTTCGCGCGCGCTCGCGCGCCGCGCCCCTCGTCGTCGCGCCGCGCGCGCGTCGCGTCGACGTCGACCGCGATTCGCGCGCGCTCGGCGCCGCGCCGCGCGTCGAGGCGTCGTGTGAGGATTATTCTGCAAAGATACCCGAGGTCGCGTCGTCAGTTTCCGACGCGCGGCGCGCGCTCGCGGCGCCGGACGACGTCTCGCGGCGCGCGCGCGCGCGCGATCGACGCGCGCGTCCCGTCGCGCGCGCGACGCGGCGGAACGCGCCGGCGCGCGCGCGCGACGCCGCGGAACGCGACCGACCGCTCGCGCGCGTCGGCGGGTCGTCGCGCGCGCGCGCGACGGTCGACGCCATGGCGGTCGCGCGCGGCGCGCGCGCGGTGATGGCGACGGCGCGCGCGCGATCGGGGACGCGGCGAGGCGGACGCGCGCGAACGACGCGCGCGGGAGGGGTCGGGACGACGCGCGAGGTCTCGGCGCGGCGGCGCGCGCGCGAGGGAGGGATCTCGCGCGCGATTCAGGCCGATCACGGCGTGCGAGCGGAATCTGGGGACTCGAACGATGACGCGCGAAGCGCGGCGAGCGTGCGACGGGCGCTGGAGCGCGTGCGTGAGGTTCGAGATGGGTTGTTGGAGATTGCGGGGGAGGGCGCGTCGAGCGAGACGGAGACGTACGAGAAAAGAGTGGCGTTGATGGACGAACTAGAGATCGTTCGCGCGTGGGTCGAACGCGGAGGCGCGGTGGTGGCGATGAGCGAGACGATGTCGCCGAGGGAGCGGTATTTGGTGCGCGCGTGCGTGGCGTGCGGGCAGGCGCACCTGTTTGACTTTCAAGACGACGACGACGCGGGAGAAGACGCGCTCGAGGGTCGAATCGCGCGTTTGGTCGCGGTGTTGGGCAAAGTAGAAACGTTTTATGACATGCTCGGCGGTGTCGTGGGGTATCAGTGCACGGCGCTGGAGCTTTGCTTGGAATACGCCACGGGGGAGCCGGCGATGTTGCACAGCGGGGCGGATTGCTACGGCGTGGATTGCTACGGCGTTCCGGGAGACGTGGATTTTCACGTCCCCCCGGGCGTTGATCTGAGAGCGAGCGATGGTGCGTTCGCAGCCACGGCTGCGCGTTGGGGATTGGAAGAGCTTCCGAACATGGCGGAGATTTATCCGCTCGGCGGCGCCGGCGACAGGCTCGGGTTGGTGGACGCCGAAACCGGCGAGAGCTTGCCCGCAGCGCTCTTGCCGTACAACGGGCGGCCTCTCATCGAAGGCCTCGTCCGCGATTTGACCGCTCGAGAGTGGTTGTACTACAAATTGACTGGTGAGCACCACAAAACACCGGTGGCGGTCATGACGAGCGCCGCAAAGGGTAACCACAGACGGATCACGGCTTTGCTCAAAGAGAACAACTGGTTCGGTAGAGGTGAGGAAAACTATCGACTGTTCGAGCAACCACTCGTTCCAGTGATCAGCATGGATGGCGGCCGTTGGGTGAGAGAAGGCTTCTCGCAAATGGCGCTCAAGCCCGGGGGACACGGCGCCATTTGGAAGCTCATGCACGACGACGGCGTGTTTGATTGGTTGGAGTCTCGCGACCGAACAGGCGGGATCGTGCGCCAAATAACGAATCCGATGGCGGGAACGGATACCACACTTCTATCCCTTTCAGGCGTCGGCATTAAGGGCGACAAAGCGCTCGGATTCGCGAGTTGCGAGAGACACGTGGGCGCCTCAGAAGGCGTCAACGTGCTCATCGAAAAGAAGAATGCTCTGACGGATGAATTTGTGTACGGCGTGTCCAACATCGAGTACACCGATCTCGATCGACTGGGCGTGAGTGATAAAGCGAACGGTGACGGCGGTACGGAAAGTGCGTATCCCGCAAACACGAATGTTTTGTACGTTGGATTGAAGCACATACGGGACGCGCTCGTCGGTTCGTCTCGCGCGGCGTTTCCGGGCATGTTGATAAACCTCACGAAACCGGTGCTGGCGAACGGCACTAAAGGTGGTCGCCTCGAGTGCTCGATGCAAAACATCGCGGACGCGCTCATGCGCCGATCGAGCCATCGACTTGGTCCGGAAGATTTCGATAATTTGCCAACGTTTGTCCTGTACACGCTTCGCCGACGCATCACCAGTAGCGCGAAGAAGAAGCGAGCACCGGAATCGATGAATCTCGCGCAAACCCCCGATGGCTCATTTTTGGATTTACTTCGCAACGCGAGCGATCTGCTGAAGCGTTGTAACGTCGCCCACCCACCGCCGGACGATCAACCCTTGGAGGAGTACTTGAGCGACGGACCAGAGTTCATCTACAGCGCCCTTCCTAGCATCGGCCCGCTTTGGGATGTCGTAGAGCAAAAAATTCAAGGCGGCGAAATCAAGAAAGGCTCAGAAGTGCGCTTAGAGATCGCGGAGATTGAATGGCGTGACGTTTCTGTGCAAGGATCACTCTTCGTCGAGTCGTCCTCGCCGTTTGGTACTACTTCAGCCGAGAGCGTGTGCTTTGACGAATCCGCGTGCGGCCGTTGTCGATTGAACAACGTCGTCGTCTCAAACGCTGGAATCGATTGGAGCGAAGCGTCAAACGTATACTGGAGTAACTTCATCACGCGCCGCGAGCGTTGCTCCATCGTCGTCGAAGGCAACGGTGAATTCGACGCCAAAGACGTCGCTCTCGAAGGCGACGTGCGTTACGTCGTTCCGACCGGTAAGCGACTGATGTTGCGACCGGACGGCGCGGGTGGCGTTCAAGAAACATGGAGCGATATTTCGATGCCATCATGGCGCTGGAAGTATACGTTCGGTGACGACGACCGCGTCAACGTCGTCATGGAAGAACTGAGTTGAGGCGTAACGACGCATCAACAACCTCAAGCAATTTGTCTCGCACGCGCAACGCGCACCTCCCTTGCCCAATTCAATATGTAAAACGAAAATTTATACATTGACGTCAACGTGCAATAGTGTCTACGTCGTCGTGTTACAAGGCTAAGTTTGTACTCGCGGCAAAAACCCCGGCGGCACGTCGGAATGCGTGGCCTCGACGGCGTTGGAAATGGCCTCCGCCGCGGCGACGATTGGTGATTTTCTACGCTCGCGCGGCGTCATGAACTTTGACGCAGGGTCGTCTAGCTCGTCGAAACTTGCGTTGAGCTCGTTCGTCGCCAGCGCCATGGGCACGAAGAGCGCGCGAGCGCTCTTCTCGTCCAAGTATGAAAATTTTTCTCTTCCGATGGCCGTCGTCAAGCGAGCGTTGATCCCGCGTTTACAGCTTGAAATGCACTTCCCACTGCCTCGACATTTCCACCCACGAGGTAATTCCGCATTCAACGCGTCGACGATCGCTTCTGAACCGCTTTTGCGGCAATCCTTGCCCGTGCAAATCTCCACGACGGCGATGGGCACCTCTCGCGTGGCGTCGCCTAAAACCACGGGCGATACGAGCGGACACGCGCCGAGCGTGGCCAGCGCCGTCGGTTGCCGCGTCTCTTTCGTCGCCGTCGTCGAGGACGCGGTCACGTCGAGCACCGCCAAACCGGCGCCCAAGGCGTCCGCCCTGAGCGTCTCCTCGTAACACTTTTGCGACACCAACTTTCCTAGTTTCGCCTCGAGCGAAAACTTATGCCTCCTCTTGCCCGAAGGTCCGTTCTTTTTCTCCTTACCCGCCTTGCCCGATTTCTTCATCTTCATCGTGGACTTTGAAGATTTCGCCTTACGCTTCGCCTTGCTCGCCTTCCTGACGACGTCCGCCAACGCGTCTCGTAGCTTGTTCGCGTTATCCGCCGCCTTTCGCGACGACCTTCGACCGCACGCCGAATCGCTCTCACTCGACGACGACGACGACGACGACGAACTGCTGCTGCTGCTGCTGCTGCTGCTGCTGCTGCTGCTGCTGCTCGAACTCGACCCGCCGCGATTCTTCTTCTTCTTCTTCTTCTTCGTCTCGTCCTCGCCCTTCGCCCTCGTCGCCTTCCTCGCCCGCTTCGTCCTCACCCCCTCGTACTGCGTCTCGTGCGAATCATCCGCGAACCCACCACGCGCCGCGCTCGCCCGCGCGCGCGCGTCCCTTCGCGTCTTTCGCCCTCGCTCGCCTCGCGTCGCGCTCGCCCTCGCGCGTTCGCCCTCGCCCTCGCTCGCCCGCGCCCGCGTCGCGCCCGCGGACTTCCGCGCGTCCCGCGTCTCCCACCGCGTCGTCTCCGCGTCGTCTCCGCGCGCGCGCGCGCGTTCCGCGTCCCGTCGTCGCCGTCCCGTCGTCGTCGTCGTCGTCGTCGTTCGCGTCCCTCGTCGCGTCGTCGTCGTCCATCGCGCCGTCGCCGCCGGCGCCGTCCATCGCGACGCCGTCGCCGTCGCCATCGCCGCTCGCGCGCGCGCGTCGCGTCGCGTCGCGGTCCGGCGCGCGGCGTCGACGCGCGCGCCGGATCGAGTGGATAGCGATCGACGGGTCGCGACCCATCGATGGGGGGGTCATGCCGAATGTCCGAACCACGCGCCATCGTACGCGCGCAAACAGTACGCAATGGATAAACGCGTTCGGGTCCGCGATCGGTAATATTTGGATCCTCTGTATGTGTGTTTATTTTTACCGCGCGACGGGATGGATGGCATCCATCGCGCGCGCGCGCGGCACACGACGGCGCGCGCGCGATCGATCGAGACGGTCGAGTCGTTCGCGCGCGCGACGGACGCGAACGCGACGGACGCGACGGGAATCGAACGAATCGGCGCGAACGAAGGAAAGGAAAGGAAAGGAAGGATCGAATCGAATCGAATCGAATCGAATCGAATCGAATCGCGACGGAAACGCGACGAAAGGGCGACGAAAGGTCGACCGCGGCGATGGTGCGAGCGACGGGGCGCGCGCGCGCGGAACGCGGGACGCGGGAGGCGCGCGCGCGACGGCGAGAGTCGAGCGAGGGTGGTTCGCGGGACGAGGACGCGGCGGCGACGACGGCGACGACGAGCGGACGCGAGACGGGCGCGCGCGAGACGGAAACGGCGGCGCGAACGCGCGAGGGGAATGACGAAGAGGGACGGGCGGGCGTCGAGGGCGAGGAGACGGCGGGACGCGATGGGGAGGAGGAGGGACGCGGCGGCGACGGAGACGCGAGGGAGGGAGACGCGCTCACGGGGGAGGAGTTGGACGTGTTGAAGGCGAACACGACGGGCACGAAGCACGTTCGAGGGATGGGGATGAATGGACACGTCATGCTCGAGGCGACGACGTCGAGCGGTGACGGGAGGGGCGGAGATCAGCCGCCGGCAAAGGCGCGGAAAATCGTCGCCGCGCCGAAAGGGTTGGGACCGCACGCGATGAAGAACGTGCCTTCGAGCGTGTTGGACGAGTCGGAGAGGAAATTGAGACGACCGAAGGTGCAAACGCACGAGGTGTATGGATTACTGCGGGCGCATTACGATTTAGGCGACATCGACCGCGAATCTTTGAAGGAGCTTCCGTCGTACGACGATAAGAATTGGTACTTTTGCGCGTACACGGACGATCCCAAGACGGGCGAGAAGGTCAAGCACGAGTACGTCGCCAAGGTACACAACGGTATGGACTCCTCTGGAGTCAGTCGCGGCGTACTCGCGGCGCAAGAGCGCATCATAGGGTACCTCGCCGCGCACGGCGTCGAGGTTCCAAACGTCGTCAAGTCGAAACTCGCGATGTACACCACGCCTGGTCCGAACGGGACGGTGAATCTCGTCTCCGAGGGCACGCCCGGCGCGAAGCGCGAGTTTTGCACGCGCGTGACGTTTCTCGCCAGCAACCAAGTCGCGCACACCATGCGCGTGTTGACGTATGTGCGAGGCAAAACCATCGTGCAGGTGCCGATGCCGCACTCGATCGACTTTGTGCGAAGGAGCGGCTTATTCGTCGGACAAGTGTGCCACGCGTTGTCCAAGTGGCCTACGCCGAAAGAGATGGAAATCCAGCAGGATCGGCGCGAACTGGGAGACGCCGTTACGCTGCCTTACGTAGAGCAGCACGCGATGTGCTGGAAGGTGCTCACAAGTCGCTCGCGCTTGTGGGATCTTCGCTTCTTCATGGACGTGCAGCACTTCATGACGGATCTCATCATGCGCGAACTCTTCGAAGACGAAACGCGCATCATGATGTGCAACACCGTCTTCAACGCCTTCAAACACTTGGTGCTTCCGGTGGCGGACAAACTTCGCATCGGCATCTTGCACAACGACTTGAACGAGCAAAACATCATCGCGTTGGAATCAGGGCCAGATCCCGTCAAGTTTCCAGCGAATGTAAAGTTTGCTGCGATTGATTTTGGAGACGTCGTCGTGTCGTGGCGCGTAAACGAAATTGCCGTCGCGTGCGCGTACTGCGCTCTGGACAAGGAAGACCCCGTGCACGACATGTCGATGATGCTGGCGGGGATTCAATCCGTCTATCCGCTCACGCCGCTCGAGATGCGCGTCTTGCCGTGTCTCATCGCCGCTCGTTTGGTCACGTCGCTCATCATGGGCATGTACTCGTACCATATGCAAATTGTGGGTGAACAAAACGATCACGCGTCTGACGCCGCCGCCGGGCAAGCGAACTCGAACGCGGACCCGAGCGGCGAACCAGCCAGCGCGGATACGCCGAGGGGCAACGTGTACGTACTCACGACTCAAAAATCTGCTTGGACTGCGCTGACTCGCATCTTAACCGTCGGCGCGGAGACGATGTTCAAGAGATTCATCATCGATGCCTACTCTGAAGGGTCGAGCGTCGTCGTCCCGCAAGCGGCTGGGTATCCCGCCTAGACGGTTCGCGCGGACGCCGCGATCGCGACGTATGAGGACGACGAGTCGATGATGCGCGCGAAAAACTAATAAATGATAACATTTAATGTGCAACAGTTTCGTATAGTCTTATTAAAAAATCCGTTCAATGATGGAGCGCCGGGACGACGTGAGACGCAGTTAAACCTCGAGCGCGCCGACCAACTCCGCATCGTTGTTGATGGGGTTCTTCGGCTCGAGCTTGACGAGTTCGATCGGAGTCTTGCCCGTTCCATTCGTCGCCGTCTTATCGCAACCCTTTTCCAAGAGCGCCTTGACCGCGAACGGCTTGCCGTACCCGCACGCGTAGTGCAGAGGCGTGTTCTTCTTCTCATCCGTCGCCGTCAAATCCGCGCCGGCTTCGAGCAAGAGATTGAAGATTTCTTCCCCGGCGTCTCCTTTGCCGAACGCGATGGCGTAGTGAATGGGCGTTCGCGAGGACGAATCGCGCGCGTTGATATCCTTGCCGACGGCGATGAAGTCTTCCACCGCCTCGACGTCGCCGTATCGCGCGGCGTCGTGCAACGTCTCAACCTCGGGCGCTTGCACCGCCGCCGGCGCCGCGGCCGCTTCCGGCGGTGCGATCCCTCCCGCCGCGGCGCGAATCGCATCCTCCCCACCCAACGCGTCGTTCAATCGCTGCAAGAAATCCTGATCGTTCGCCCACTTCATCATCGCCCCCGGTCCGTTTTTCCTCAAATCGTCAAAGAAATCCGCGAACGCGGGATCATCCTTCAAACTCGCGATCCTCTTTTGCATGTCGGGATTCGCCACCATGTTATTCATCGCCTGCATCTGCTGCTGCACCATCGGATTCGACATCATGCCTTGCATCTGCGCCATCTGCGCCTTCACCTTTTTCGCCGTCTCGGGATCCTTCATCGCCTCCGCGTACGCCTTTTGCATCTCCGCCATCTTCTTCGGGTCCATGTTCGGCGGCATCCCCGGCATCCCTCCTCCCGGCGGCAGCATCATTCGCACCGCCGCGCGTCCCCGTCGCGTCGTCGTCGCGCGTCCCGTCGCCGCGCCCCAGCCAGGGTTGCGCGTCGACGTCGTCCCGCCCATCGCGCGCCGTCCGCCGAGCGCCGTCGCGCGCGTCGCGCGCGTCGCGCCGGTCGTCGCCATCGCCATCGCCATCGTTCGCGCGCGCGCGATTCGCTCGCTCGCGCGTCGCGCCGCGCCGCGGTCTCGCGCGCCGCCTCGTCGCGCGCGCGGCGCGACGGCGATCGACGCGCGATGGGATGCGCGATCGGATGCGCGATCGCGCGACCCTCGGACCGGGGTTCGATTCGCCGAGACGAACCTCGCCCGAGGGTCGACGCGACGATCGACGTCGCGCGCGTCGATCGCGTCGACGCGCGAGACCGCGCGAACGACGCGCGCGGTCACTTTCACGCGCGGTCGCGCCCGTCGCGCTCGACGCCGACACGACGCCGCGGAGCTCGCGCGCGCGCGACGCGCTGCGCACGCTCGGACGCGCGACGCGCGTCGACGCGCGCGCGCGCGCGATGGATGCGCGCGCGATGACGACGACGACGACGACGGCGACGACGGCGACGGCGCGATGGACGGCGACGCGGGCGCGGCGAAGCGCGAAGGCGAAGTGCGGCGCGCGACGAGGATTCGCGGCGACGACGACGACGACGACGACGACGCGGGCGATCGCGAACGAAGCGAACGAGACGAGGGTGGATTATAAATCCATGCGCGCGCCGACGACGACGCACGGGTTTAGGCTCGTCAGGGAGGATTACATCGCGGAGTACGACGCGAAGGCGTTCTTGTTTAAGCACGAAAAAACCGGCGCGGAGGTGATGTCGTTGAGCAATGAGGATGAGAATAAAACGTTCGGGGTGACGTTTCGAACGCCGCCGAGTAACTCGACGGGGATACCGCACATTTTGGAACACTCGGTGCTGTGCGGGTCGAGAAAGTATCCGATCAAGGAACCGTTCGTGGAGTTGATCAAGGGGTCGTTGAACACGTTTTTGAACGCGATGACGTGGCCCGATAAGACGGCGTATCCGGTGGCGTCGTGTAACTTGCAAGATTTCAGAAACTTGACGGACGTGTACCTGGACGCGGTGTTTCATCCGCGGTGCATCTCGAACGAAAAGACGTTTGAGCAAGAGGGGTGGCACTACGAGCTCGACGACGCGAGCGGGCCGATGACGTTCAAGGGGGTGGTTTTCAACGAGATGAAGGGGGTGTATTCATCGCCGGATTCCGTGCTCGCGCGCGAGTGCCAGCAAGCGCTTTTTCCGGACAACACGTACGGCGTGGACTCGGGCGGCGACCCCACGGTGATTCCCGAGTTGACGTTTGCCGAGTTTAAGGAATTCCACGCCAAGTTTTATCACCCGAGCAACTCGCGCATGTGGTTTTACGGCGACGACGACGTGGAGGAGCGCTTGAAAATTTTGGCGTCTTTCCTTGACGAGTTCGATCGTCGCGAAGTGGACAGCACGATCGCTACTCAAAAGTTTTTCACCGAGCCTCGACGCGTCGTCAAGACGTACTCCACGGGCGAGGGCGAGGACGCTCAAAAGTCCTTCGTCCAAGTCAACTGGTTGCTCAGCGAAGAGCCGTTCGATCCCGAAACTGGCCTCGCCGTTGGTTTCTTGGACCATTTATTGATGGGTTCGCAATCTGCACCGCTTCGCTTGGCGCTCGAAGAGTCTGGTCTCGGCGAAGCCATCGTCGGCTACGGATTGGAGGACGAGCTCCGCCAGCCGACGTACGCGCTCGGCTTGCGAGGCGTGGCGCAAGAAGACATCCCAAAGGTTGAAAAGCTGATTCACGACACCATCGCCGCGATCGCGGAGGAAGGTTTCTCGAACGAAGCGATCGAAGCGGCGATTAACTCGATCGAATTCAGCTTGCGCGAAAACAACACTGGTCGGTTCCCGCGAGGTTTGTCGCTCATGTTCCGCTCGATGAGCACGTGGCTGTACGAGGGCGATCCTTTCGAGCCGCTGCGATTCGAAGAACCGCTCGCGAAGCTTAAGGCTAGAATCGCCGCCGGCGATATCTTCCGTCCTCTGATGCGTCGATTGCTCATCGAAAACACGCACCAAGTCACCGTCGAACTCAACCCGGATTCCACGCTCGCCGAAAAAGAGGCGGCGGAGGAACAGAGTAAGCTGGACGCTAAGCGCGCGAGCATGACCCCGGAAGAGCTCGAAAAGATGGTGCAAGCGACGAAAGAGCTCAAGGAGCTCCAAGAGACGTCCGATTCTCCCGAAGCGCTCGCTTGCGTGCCCACGCTCGCCATCAGCGACATCCCGAAGGAGGCCAAGGGCATCCCCACGGATATCTCCGCCGTCGGCGCCACCAAGGTGTTAACGCACGACTTGTTCACGAACGATATCTTGTATGCCGAGCACTTGCTCGACCTGAAGACGGTGCCGGCACACTTGTTGCCGCTCATCCCGCTGTGGACTCGCGCTCTCGGTCGCATGGGCACCAAGACGAAATCTTTCATCGAATTCGATCAGCTCATCAGCGCGCAAACGGGCGGCATTTCCGTGTCTCCGTTTACGTCTGGCATGCGCGACTCGGATGAGATGGCAGCCTTCATGGTCGTTCGCGGTAAAGCCACGAGCGACAAAGTTGGCGTGATGCACGAACTCATGTCCGAACTCATGCTCGAGGCGAAGTTTGACGACAAGAACATCTTCAAGCAACTCGTGCTTGAGACGCGCGCGGGGATGGAATCTCGCGTGCAAGGCTCGGGCCACAGCGTCGCCGCCGGTCGCCTTGATGCCCAAGACTCGGTCGCGGGCTGGGTGAGCGAACAGATGGGGGGGTTGGCGCAGCTCGATTACCTTCGTGAGCTCGTGAAGCGCGTCGACAACGACTGGGACGGCGTGTTGGCGGATCTTTACACGATTTCGGCGTGCCTGAACAACCGCGCTGGAAGCGTCACCAACTTGACGGCGGATGCAAAGACGCTGGATCTCTCCATGCCTTCGGTCGAGGCGTTCTTGAACTCTTTACCCGCCACGGGCGCTGGCAAGTCTGAACAATGGACCGGGATCAACGCCAAGCAAAACGAAATCCTCACCGTCCCGACGCAAGTCAACTACGTCGGCAAGGCGGCCAACTTGTACAAGGCGGGGTACGAACTTCACGGAAGCTCTTACGTCATCAACAAATTGCTCGGCACGACGTGGTTGTGGGATCGCGTGCGCGTTTCCGGCGGTGCTTACGGCGGCTTCAGCGATTTCGACTCGCACAGCGGTATGTTCACCTACCTCTCCTACCGCGATCCGAACTTGTTGAAGACGCTCGACAACTACGACGCCACCGTTGACTTTTTGCGCAACCTCGAAATCGGCAAGGAGGAGCTCACGAAGAGCATCATCGGTACCATCGGCGACGTCGACTCGTACCAACTTCCCGACTCAAAGGGTTACACCGCGTTGATGCGACACTTGCTCAAGGTGACGGACGAAGAGCGTCAAGAGCGTCGTGATCAAATTTTGGGCACGACGCAAAAGGACTTCAAGGACTTCGCCGACGCGCTCGAAACCGTGCGTGGCGCCGACGCGACGAGCGTCAGCGTCGCCTCGGTCGAGGCGGCGAAGACCGCCGTCGCCGAACGACCGGATCTCAACTTTGTCGTCAAGAGCGTTATGTGAGAGCGTTTAGATAATCTACAACTCAACCTATAGTAGCCGCAATCTAAAGAGAAAAAATGAATTTAATCCGACGAGCCGTCATCCACAATGCGACGCGTCGGCGTCGGCGGCTCCGCGATCAACATCCGCCCACCGCGATCTGCCCCTCGATGTCCAGCGTCGGGTTCTGACACAGCTTTCGCGCGTCGCTCAATGACAACAGCGCGCCCTCGAACTCCGCGCCCTCCACGTTCGCCCATCGTCCATCCTCGCCCTTGCCGAAGCTCGCGTTCGACAGCAGCGCGTTCGCGAAATTCGCCCCTCTCAAATCCGACCCATCGAATCGCGCCTCGTACGCGTTCGCGCTCGCAAAGTTCACCCCGCGCAGATTCGAATTTCGCGCCGACGTCCGGCTCATCTCCGTCTCAGAGGCGTCGGCGTTTTCAAAATTCGTCCCGTCCATGACGACGCCGGAAAGAATTTTCCCTCGCAGCTGCTTCCCCGAGTAATCGCACCCCGTAAGCGTGAGCACCGCCTCCGGCAGCGCGCCCGTGGACACCTCGAGAGAAAACTTCGCGCGCACGTCCGAGAACGCGTCGAGCGCGCGCAGCGTGCATCCCTCGGGCGTGGAGATCGTCGGCGGTGGTTTCTGACCCACCGAGGCGACCGCGTCGGCGTCGAGCGGCGACGTCGCGAGCGCGAGCGAGAGCGCGACCGCGGCGACGCGCGAATGCGCGGGCGTCGTCGTCGCGCGCGTCGTCGCGCGCGCGCTCGGCGCGAACGGCGCCGCGCGGGCGAAGGCGACGCGCGTCATGATGCGGCGTCGAGTCTGTCTAGTCGGCGTCTTCGCTACAAACGCGTCGTTCGTCGCCGGTCGTCGCTCATCGCGCCGCTCGAGCCCGCTTCGCCGCGGATTTCTCCATCGAAGATTCCCTCTTCTTCTCCTTCTTCTCCTTCTTCTCCTTCTTCGCCTTCTTTTCTTTCGCCGCGCTCGGCGACGCGTCGTTCTCGTCGTCGTCGCCGCGCGCCTCGAAACCGTCGTCGCTCGCCTCTAATCTTCGCGTCAGCGTCAGTTCCCGCGCGATCCCGACGCTCGACGCCGTCAACAGCGACGCGTTATTTTCATCGCCATCGCTCGCGTCCGCGACGTCGTACGCGCGCGCGATCGTTCTCCCGAAATCTCCGAGTCTGTATTCGCTCGTCGTCGCCGCGTCGTCCCGCCGTCCCCCGCGCGTCGTCGTCGTCGTCATCACCAGCCCGTCCACGTCCGCCAGCCTGACGTCTCGCGGCACGCGCACGAGCACCAAACTCGACTCGATTCTTTCGTCGTCGTCGTCTTCCGCGTCGTCGTCGCGCGTCGTCACGACGCGATGTCGCCCCGGGACGTCCGCGGCGGCGGCGCGAATTCCTTCGTACGTCGCGTCGTACATCGCGCGCGCGCGCGCGTCCACGAGCGCGCCGATCGTCGTCGTCGTCCCTCGCGTCGTCGTCGTCATCGCGCGTCGTCGCGTCGTCGCGTCGTCGTCCGCGTCGTCGTGTGACGATTCGACGCCGCATTCGTCACACGGCGACGCGATGCGCGCGCGCGCGCGATCGAGGCGCGCGAGGCGCGCGCGCGCGCTCGCGATGCGCGTCGCCGTCGTCGCGGCGTGCGCGGTCGAGCGCGCGCGCGCGACGCGCGAGGACGCGGTCGGGACGAAAGATTTCGCGCTCGAGCGCGTCGGCGACGCGCGCGCGTGCGTCGCGCGGCTGTGCGCGTCGAGCGACGCGATCGCGAGCGTCGACGCGGCGACGGGCGCGATCGAGTGGCGCGTCGCGAGCGAGGACGCGATCGAGACGTTCGCGGCGGACGCGGCGCGCGGCGTGGCGACGACGACGTCGGGACGGGCGGACGCGCGAGGGAAGACGATCCGTGGATACGATCTGCGCGACGCCCCGGGAGCGCTGCTGTGGGAAGATGTCAGCTACGGGGACGCGCACGAGAGCGAGCGGGCGATGCGGGAGGCGGAGACGCACGCGAGGGACGCGCCGGACGCGGCGGCGGGCGACGGGACGACGACGACGCTGGCGAGGGGGGAAGTGGTGATGCGAGAGACGCGCTCGGGGGAGGTTTTGTGGCGAGCGAAGGTGCGAGAGGCGGTGGTGGACGTGGCGTGGGCGCGGGTGTTCGTGGAGACGACGCGAGAGACGGCGTACGCGGTGGGGCGCGCGAGAGACGGCGGCGCGCCGTGCGCGGCGGCGATTCGCGTCGCGGACGGCTCGATCATCGGCGCCAAGTGCGCGGGTTCGAAGCACGCCGGCGTCGAGGGCGCGTTCACGATCGTCAGCGGTGAGAAAAAGTCGAGCGCGCTGGCGAGGATGGCGAATGGAAAATTGGTCGTCGTCGACGTCGACGCGTTGGCTCGCGGAAGCGCTCTCTTCGGCGCGGCGACGATCTCGAGCTTTCCAGCGCACGTTTACGGCGACGTCGACGCGTTGGAACCGCTGCGGGGACACGACGTGCGCGCGCAAGAGGCGGCGCAGACGCACGGTTTCGCCGTCGCGCGCGCGGGCGACGCGTGCGCGTTGATTCGCGTCGAGGCGGACACCGGCGCGATGCGCGTCGTCGCGAGATACGACGACGCGTGTCCCGCGTTCACGTCCGTGCACGTGCGCTCGGGGAAAGGGAAATTTGGTCTCGACGCCATCACCATCGGCGTCGTGCGCTCGAACGTCGTCGGTGAGGGTGTGAGAGAGTACGAGCGGTTCGCCATCTCAGTCGCGGACGGCGCGACGCGACGAGTCGGAACTTCTCGCCGCGGCGACGCGCGCGCGCGTGCGGGGCCGCCTGCGCGAGCCTTCTTCACATCGGATGACGCGGATGCGATGATCGTGGTCGACGAGGACGCGACGATGACGTACCACGAAGGGAACGTCGTGCGCTGGACGCGAGAAGAGGCTACCTCGCAAGCCGTTCAAGTCATCTTCGGCGACCTTCCCGAGAAGACGGACGCCGCGGGCGGCGTCCAGTTCACGAAACTCTCCTTGCGCGATCGCTCCGAGCTGCAATTGCTCGCGCTTAAGGCGCGATTCCAGCTCGCCGGGCCGAGAGAGATGGCGCGACTGATCCATCTCCGCAGCGCGGACGCGACCAAGTTACTCGCCAAGAGAGACGCCAACGGATTTCGTAAATCCATCTTGACGCTCTCCGAGCGAGGTGCGATCGTGGCGTTGCACAACGGTGACGGAAGAACGCTTTGGCGTCAATATCTGGGTGGAAAATCCGTTGGGACGTTCAAGAGTCTGATGAAGTGGAAACCAATCGGCGGCGACGACGAAGTCGACTACGCACTCGCGATGGCGAAATCGTCGACGACGACGACCTTCTTCGTCGTCAACCAATTCACCGGAGAACTATTCGGCAAGCCTACGATCGTGGACGTCGCTGCGGCGCACGTGTTGCCCTTCACTCTACCCACAGGCGAAGACGCGCTGATCGTCGTCGACGCCGAAGGCCGCGCGGCGACGTACCCGAAGCGGGCCGAGCCGAGCGCGTTGGACGCGCTCAATAGTCTGTCGTACTACAAAGTCGATCAAACGACGAACGAGGTGCGAGGGTACAAACTTCGCAAAGCCTCGGATGGAATGACGACGATGGATTCTCTGCACACGTGGACGGTGTCGTTCCCACCAGCAGCCGGTTCCATCGTTGGATTCGCAAACAAGCCCACGTCTGAAGAACGCGTCAACTCGTGGACGCGCGTGCCGGGCGATCGCTCGACACTCTTCAAGTATCTCAATCCAAACACCATCTTCGTCGCCACGAGCGACGGAACCGCGGTGCACGTGAGCTTGATCGACGGCGTCACGGGAAGGATATTGTATCGCGTTCGCCACGGCGACGCGCGCGGACCGGTAAAAGCCGTGGTATGCGAAAATTGGGTGGCGTATCACTACTTCAACACGCGAGCGAAGCGGTACGCGATGAGCGTGCTCGAAATGTTCGATGACGGCGAAGAACGGCGAAACTTAGCGGTGGGCGATTTACTGTACGATTCAATTTTGGGAAAAACGCGAAACGAGACGTCCAGCTCGTTGAATCCGCCACCCTTGCGCATCATCGGTCAGAGCTATTACGTTCGCCCGGAAGCCAAGATGATTTCCGTGACGCGTTCGAAACGGGGCGTCACCGAGCCGGCGGTTCTGCTCGCCACGGCGAACGATCAAGTCGCGGCAATCGATAAGCGATTCTTAGATCCAAGGCGCCCGAACAAACCATCGGCGGCGGACCGAGAGGAAGGTTTGATTCCGTACACCGAAGTCATTCCGATTTTTCCCGGAAGCTGGGTCACGCACAAGCGCGTCGTACACGGCCTTCGCGGTCTCGTCACGGCGCCCGCCGAGCTCGAATCGTCTATTCACTTCGTCGCTCATGGTTTGGACTTGTTTTACGCCCGCATCACCCCGAGTCAATCCTTTGACGCCTTGGACGATGATTTCAATTATGTATTGCTCGTCTTCACCTTGGTCGCGCTCGCCGTCGGCGCTTTCGTGACAAAGCGCGCGGCGGATGCGGCTGACGCGAATCACGCGTGGCGATGATCGCGCTTTACCTCGATGCGCGTGGTCTCGATTAGCTATAGTTACAGCAAGCTGGTTGTGAAATCTAAAATCTATCGTTATTTCGCTACGCGCCGAATTTCTCACACACACCCTTGGCGAACCAAAAGTCGACGCCGTCGTGCTCGTCGCGCGCTCGTTCGCGAGATTTTCGGCAGTACACGCGAGGGTCGTTGTAATCGCGCGACTTCACTCCCGCGTATCCATCCAACGTGGTTCCGGCATCGATGAGCCCCCAGCCTTTGGAGTTGATGCGATCTTGCGCGCTCAAAATCGCGGTCTTCGCCGCCATACCGGCCGCCATGATGACCACCGGCGGCTCGTCGAACGCGTCGCCGATTTCGAAAATTCGCTGTACGACGGAATCCGCGGCGCCGTCGCCGCCCATCCCCTTCCCACTCGCGTCTACGAACGCGCTGTGCCCTATGAACGGCAACCCCTCGACGTGAGGTGGCCCCACTAAAATCACCTTGCGCTTTGCCTCGCGAACGACGTTGATGTACCCGTCGACGCCGTTCTCCTTCCACATCGACCTATCGTCGTCCCCCGGATCACCCATCGGCAAGAAAAAAAACGCGTGCCCGATCGTATCGTTCACGTCCACGCCGTCCATCGCCGCGTTCCAATTATTCCGCAGCGCCCCGTTGCACAGCCAGTGCACGCCGACGTTGAGCACGCAGTTCGGCGTCGCGCTCACGCTCATCAGCGCCCGCACCGCCAGTCGCATCGGCGACCCATCCCTCGCGCTCGAAATCATCTCCGCGTCTCCCCAGCGCGCCCATCCGAATCCGACGCGCGCGCGCGTCCTCCGTTCGACCTCTCTCACGAGCGCGAAGTCGCGCGTCGCGAACCGTCCTCGCACGTCGCGCTCGTTCGTGCACGCGCCCTCGTCTTTCGCCCCCGCGAGCAGCGTCGCCTTCAGCGTCGACCGCGTCGCGTCGTCTCGCGCCGCCGTCGCCGCTTCCGCGCCCTCGCGCGCGTCGTCGTCGACGGACGTCGTCGCGCTCGACGTCGACGCCGTCGACGACGCCTCGCCGCCGGACCGCCACCGCGCGCCGACGGTGACGCACGCGACGAGCGCGAGGGCGCACGCGAGCGCGCGCTTCGCCGCGCGCGCGCCGCGCGCGCGTCGTCGCGTCGCCATGCGTCGCCGCGCGCGCGCGCGATGGATGGATGCGTCGCGCCTTCGATCATAAATTACACGCACTCACTGTATACACATACCCGAACGTCCGAAGATTTGGATATATAAATACACGCATTCGAGCGCTCGATCGCCCATGACGCGATCGTGCCCGCGCCCGCGCGTCTCGCGGCGACGGCGCGCGCCGCGCACCGCGACGCGTCGCCGCGATCGACGCGCGAATCGCGACGGGCGCGACGCGCGCGAGGCGTGGATCACCGCCGACCGTGACGTCGCGAGCGCGCGAATCGCGCGCCGCGGCGACGTCGCGAGAGGATTCGATCGCCGCGCGATCGAGATCGCATCTTCTTTAATTTCCGCGCCGACGAACGCGACATGAGCGACGACGCGAGCGATGCGGCGGTGAAAACGACGGAGGAGGCGGCGGGCGTCGTCGAGGCGGCGGGCGCGGCGAGCGAGGCGACGGCGGCGATGGAAGAGACGACGACGACGGAGGCGGCGGCGGCGGCGGCGGACGACGACGCGGACGAACCGCGAGTCGACGCGAACGACGGTTCGGGGAAGGCGGAGAGAATGGATGAGGACGAAGACAGCGATAGCGAAGACGCGGGGATTCGACGACGACGGAGAAAGCGGGCGATGGAGTTGGATGAGGAAGATTACGAATTGCTCGAGGATAACCAAGTCACCGGGTTCAAGCGCAAGGAGAAGAAGAAACGGATTCAGACGGCGGCCGAGCGCGAGGGCGCGAGCGCGGGAGCGAAAGCGCCCGGGACGATCGCCGATCTCGAGCGTGGGTTGTTCGGGGACGACGACGAGGAGGCGGACGCCGGGGGGGAAGCGGCGGCGGACGAGGGCGCGGCGGCTGGGGCGGCGGACGAGGCGGCGAAACCGCCGCCGGCGCAGCAAGGTTTAGGGTACAGCGATGACAGTGAAGACGAGATGGACGACTTCATCGTTCGCGACGAGACGGATGGCCCGCGAGAGACGAAGGAGGAACGTCAGCGAAGATACGCGTCCGCCATTCCCGGTTTGCGGCGCGATCAGCTCCAAGACGCGGCGGACATCTTTGGCGACACCGATGAGTTGCATCGTATGTTCGCCGCTCGTAATCGCACTGGTGGCGCCAAAGAAGACGTCGTGGAAGAATTGAGTGAGGACGAAGAGAGTGATGGCGACGAATTGGACACGTTTATCGAAAAGGACGGAGCCACCGAGGAAGACTACGAACAGGCCAAGGCCGCGAGTGATGCGCGAAAAGCGGCCAAGGCGGCGAGAAAGAGTGCAGGGCGAAAGTCATCGGGCGGCGAAACCAAGGATTGGGCATCTCAAACCTTCGAACCGTCCGTCATCAAGGAACAGATGTTGACTGCGAAGGATGACGCGATTCGTGCGCAAGATTTACCAGAGCGTCAGCAACTCAAGCCACGTCCCGCGCACGCGCCGACGGATTGGGGCATGGAAGCGATGTGGATTTTCGATCGCATCATGGGTAGAGACTCGATCCAAAACAAGCCGACCGTGGAAGGTTATTCCCTTCTGTACGGGGTGGCAGATTACGAAAACGAAAACGACCGCAACAATCGACAAGAGCAAATTGCAGGCCTGCAGGAAAGTTTGCCGCAAGAAGAAGAAGAGGAAATCACGCGATGCATCGCGTTATTACTCACTCTCACTTTTGACCACCACTTGGAGATTCCGTACATCGTCTCGCAACGTCGCGATGATTTGCTGCCTCTGTTGCGAGGGCGCGCCGAGGAAGCGCGTCCGGCGCTGACTGAGGATGGCGACAACTACCAACGACTTCTGAGACGTTTCGATGTCATCGATGCCATAATGGAATGGGACGAACGATACGTGAAACTGGAACTTCGCAAGGCGAGAATCGCGTCGGCGCTTGAACAAGCCGCGAACGAGAAGGGTGAAAGCGAGCAAGGCCACGTCGCACGCCAGTGCATGGAATTGGTGCGAGTCGCGTACTTGGATAAGCACGTCGACGATGCCGAAGCCAAGGCAAACTTGTTCTTTGCTTCACTCGATGCAAACTCAAAGCTTCGTCGACCGGGTCGCAAGACGCAATACGACGCGCACGTCAAGCGAGGCATTCGCGACCTCGTCAACATGTCTGGCCCCACCGCGGAAGCTTTCGGCGAAGCCATCAAGAGTGGAATCCCCAGCGAACTCATGGCAAACTTGACGCCAGAAGATGTTGCCAAGGTGTACTTTGACCAAGGGTACGCGAACAGCGATGAAGTGATGCAGGCATTTGTGAACGTGGCGGCGACGGAGATTGGCGCAGAGCCCGAAGTGCGCAAATGGTTCCGGGATGAATTTTTGGGCCATGCCACCATCACGACGCAGCCTACGCCGGAAGGCACGGATATCATCGATCCATGGCATCCAATTGCTCCGGTGAAGCGCTTATTGAAGATGCCCGTGTACATTCTCCAAGGTGAACAATTCGCGCAGATTCTCGAAGGCAAGCGTCGAGGGCTACTCAAGGTCGACATTGGTTTCGGCGACGAGCGCTTGACCAGCGTGATTGAGCGCATGGAAAAAGCGTACTTGAGTGAAAGCATGAGTGATCTCGCGTCGACTTGGAACGAAGTACGTCGCAGAGTGATTCGGGCCGCGCTCGAAGAGCACCTACTTCCGACGTTTTCGCGCGAGACGGCGAGTCAGCTTGCGCTAGATGCAAGAGACGCATTGAATCGCGCGTGCGCTGACGGCGCATGGAACTACATTTGTCACGCCCCTTGGCGTCCGGCGAACACGGAAGACCAAGATATCGAAGTGCGCGTCGTCGCCGCCGTCTCTGGTTCGCCCGCCACATTCGTCGCGCTCGATTCAGCCGGCGAGCTTGTCGACTTCATTCAATGTCATACCCTCGGGCGCAACATCGGCGGGCCCGGAAACGTCGGTGGCGCGCAAATGATGAATCAACAGGATGAGATTCAAGCGCTCATGGATTTTATCGTTCAACACCGTCCTCACGTGTGTTGCGTCGGCGCGAGCGGTATGGATTCAAAGCGCGTGAAAGAGTCGCTCAACCTTGTCGTCGGTCGCATCATCGAAGAGCAACCGCGCGCGATTCCAGAAGAAGTTTCCGAAATTGCAGTTCACTTTGTGGACGATTCTGTCGCGAAATTGTGCGAAAACGCGAAAGAGACCAAGGCAGAGATGCCCGAGCAGCAGCCGTCTGTGTTGCGCGCCGTGGCGTTGGGTAGAGGTCTGCTGAACCCCGCCGCCGTGGTGGCTTCTCTCGTGAGCGGTGGCGAAGTCGCTTCGTTGAGAATGTGTCCGCTACAAGATTCGATGCTGAGCAAAGACGATCGCGTCGCCATCGTCGAACGCCAGCTCATAAACCTTGTGAACCAAGTCGGCGTCGACGTCAACATGGCTAGCGCGCATCCATGGTGCAGCGTGTTGCTTCGTTACGTCGGTGGTCTCGGCCCTCGCAAGGCAACCTTAGTGATAAACGCTGTGCGCACGACCGAAGGTGGCGTCGTTGACTCGCGAGAAGATTTGAAATCGGCTTTGGGCGAGGTTGTCTTTAGGAATGCGGCGAGCTTCTTGCGAATCACCGAGGCGGACATGCTTGATTCCACGCGTTGCCACCCCGAGCGTTACGAGCAAGCGATGGCGATCGTAGTGAATGCTTTAGAACTCGAGGCCAACCTTGCGGCGATGGATAAGTACGAACGCGAGCGTATCTTACAAAAAGTGTTCGATCCGAAAACGTGGGAGCAAAAGGTGGCGCCGCTCATCCTCGAAGAGTATGCCGAGTATTTGGAGTCGGAAGGCGCGGGTAAATCTTTGGAGGCACTTCGCGAGATTCGCATAGAGTTCCGTCATCCATTTGAGGAGCTTCGTCCGCCGTGGATGCCACTCACCGCTGAAGACGAATTCGCTTTACTTACCGGAGAAACCATGCACACGCTGAGCGCGGGTAAACTCATCCAGTGTACGGTGAAGAAGATTGAAGGTCCTCGTGATGGCCGAGGCGCACGCGCCGTCTGTACACTCGACAGTGGCCTCACTGGTTACGTCGAAAAGTACGACGTGAGCGACGATCAAAGCTTCAGCCGCATCGAAGAAAAAGTCGCCCTCGGTCAAGTCATCACGGCGCGCGTCAAGCCGGACGGCGTCGACGTGCACAACTTTTCCGTCCAACTCGCGTGCAGTTCTTCGGCGCTGCATCCCGATGAGACGCTCCAGTGGGAGCAACACTTGCATTACACGGAAGCAAACGGTTACTACAGCATGGTGAAGCAGCCGGGCGAGGTGCGATTGAAGAAGCAAAAGTCGAAGAAGGATATGCAAAAGAGAACCTTCGTGCCGCGTAACATCGATCACCCCAACTTCCAAAACGTCAGTTGGGCAGAAGCCGTGGAACGACTCGATACCGCGGACATCGGAGAAGTCATCATTCGTCCGAGTGGAAGAGGCACGAAAAACATCGATTGCTCTATCAAAGTGTACGACGGCGTTGTCTCTAACATCAACATCAAAGAGACAAAGAAGGACTCTGGCGTTGGCAACCTCGGTCTCGGTACTCCGCTCATCATCGACGACGAAGAGTACGAAGACTTGGATGAAGTCATGGCGAGACATATCGAACCGATCGTGTCCAACGTCAAGCATATGCTCAAGCACCGCAAGTTTATGCGCGGATCGGCGGAGGACATCGACAACGCCCTGAAACAGCAACTTGCCCGTAACCCGGGTATCCGCCCGTACGCCCTCGGCGTAGTCGAGCAGCGAGTGAACAAAGGCATGGTGTTGTTCTGCATCTCATTCATCATGAGTTCCAGTGGTCGTGTGCACCATGAGTACATTAAGGTCATCCCCGCGGGCTTCTACTACCGCAAGATGGAGTTCCCGTCCGTCGATCGTATGTTGGCCTACTTCAAAGTCAACTGCTCCAAGCCGCCCCCGGGCGCGCGCGATATGGACAACGGCGGATGGAACTAATCAGCACACACACACAAACACACACAAACACACAAAACAAAAAACCTACATTAGTAAATACGTTGCAATCACGACGCGTACAAATCTTAGCATCTTAGCGATTCGGCCTCCGAGACGGCCCTCGACCGCACACTCCCGCGCGACCGGTTTCGTGCCGACGCGCGACGTCTCGCCGCGCATGACTGACGACCTCGAATGCGTCGATTTCGCGCCCCCGCGCTCGCCCGCGACGCTCGAGCACGACGGTGGACGATTCTTTGACGACGATTCGCAAGACTTTGCAAACTTTGTCGGCGACGGCGACGACGAGGACGAGGACGACGTGTTCGATACCGTATTCTCCGCGCAAACCCGCATGCGCGCGCGCGTACTGGAGCGCATTGAGTTACTTGCGTGTAAGTTCGCGCAGGACGCCCTGCGCGCGGGCGATGGTGCGAGTGGGGGAATGCCCGTCGTGCGCGGCGATCGCCTCTCGAGATCGAATCGGCGCTACGAGAACGGGGAGGCGATCGATGAGGATGACCCGAGCGATAGCGACGAGAACGACGACATCGGAGGCAAAAGAAACGATGAATCACGAACATCTTGCGTTGTCGCCAGGTTTACGGGCGATGGAAACGCGTACGAGCGGTTTTGGGATGTTTTGAGCGTGCTCGCCAACGCGTTGCGACGGACCGATTGCGAGAGCGGCATGTCGCTGCGCGAGCTTTATTACGTGATGAATAGTCGCGGTCGACGCGGTTCGACGCAAACGCGCGTGACGGAACATCAAATCGCGGCGACGATTCGGAAAATATCACAAGCTCTGGGTGCGCCCAGAATTGCCCTCGGAATCGTTGCGGCTTCGAAGGGGCAGGTGGCTGGTCGATGTCACATCGAAACCGCCTCGGGCGCTCGATTCGATTGCACCGCGTGCGGGAACGATGGGTGGGCGATTACGGGTGATTTATTTGAGCTCGACGCGACGAAGATTCACAGCGACGCAGCGTACGTGATCGTCGTAGAGAAGGACGCCGTGTTTAATCGTTTGTGCGCCGAACGCGTCTTTGAAAAGTTGCCGTGCGTGCTCGTCACAGCGAAAGGATTTCCAGATTTGGCGACTAGGAAATTTCTCCACTTGTTGCGACGCGCGCTCGAGGACAACGACCGCGGGAACGAGGCGCAGTTTTTCGGGCTCGTCGATTGGAATCCGTCGGGTTGCTGGATTCTGTCTACGTACACAGTCGGAAACTCGTCGAGCGCAATGGACGTGTCAGAATACGTCACGCCGCTGAAATGGATCGGTTTACGTTCGCAAGATTTGTATTTGATCCCCGAGTGCGCGTTTCAGGCGTTGTCGAGCCGAGACGAGGCGATGATTAACAACGCGCTGAACGAAACCGCGGCGACGCATCCGCTGAGACCTTTCGCGAGCGAGTTAGAAGTGATGCAGGCGCGAGGTCAGAAGGCTGAGATCGAAGCGTTATACGCGAATGATGACATCTCTTTCTTGCTCACCGACTTCGTGTCGTCCAAGATTGCGGCGTTCGAGGAGGAGTGACGGCGCGTCTTCATCGTAAATCTTTCCAATCATATAGTATTACCATTCGTTCGTTTTCATTCGCGCTTAAAAATCATATCAACTGTTTTACTGTACGCATCACATCGCATCGCATTTATTCATCCGTCGCGCGCTCGTCGGCGTCCAAGTTATCGAGCGAAAAGGCTTGCTCGGCCTCGTACGTTTGGTACGCTTTTCGCGCCATTTCTTCGAGTTCTCCGCCGCACAATTCTGAAATCTCGCGCCAGAGCGGCTTAGGAAGCTGAATCACTTGTTTCAGCGACAACTCCTTGGCTGCGGCGACTGGAAACCACACCCCACGCTCGCACTCGCTCTCTAGCTGCCCGGGCGCCCAGCCGCAATATCGGGCGAAAAATTTAAATTCGTCGGCGTGACACGTCGAGCCGTCTTGCTGCACCAATTCACACGCGCTGTCGTAGCCGCCGAGATACACCCCGGGTAAGACCTCGACGCTCCCCTTCACGTCCTCTCTGCCGTGCAAAAAACTCACGGTGCCATCGCCGACGTCACCGCCAAAATACAACGCGTTCTTCGCGAACGGCCCGTTTGCTTCCCCGCTCACGTACCCCATGTCGTACTGCGTCGGCCGGTTCAAAATAACCCCCATCGACCCATTCTCGTGATGTTCGAGCACCAAGATGACCGCTTGATGAAAATACTGCTGCGACATCCTAAACTCGTGATCGGCCGCGACGAGCAAGCACCCCTTCTCCGGCGCGCCGATGACGTGCGCCCACGGCGCCGACGCCGCCAGCCTCGGATTTTGCGTCTCCAGCACCTTCAAATTTTCCTCCGACACCGCCGCCGCGCGCGCCCGCTCTTCCTCCGGCGTCACCGCGCGCTCGCGCGCCAACAACTGCGCCCGAAATTCCCGCCAATCGCTCTCCAGCGCCGGCGCCACGTCCTGCGTTCGTCGCTCCGCGCGCGTCCTCGTCAGTCCCCCATCGTCCCTCGCCCCCACCGCGCGCGTCGCGTCGTCCCGCGCGCGTCGCGTCGTCGCGTCATCACGCACGTCGCTCTCCGGCGCGCCCTCGCCCTTCGCCGCGCGCGTCGTCCGCCGTCGTCGTCGCGCGCGTCCGCATCGCGACGCGACCACCGTCGTCGTCGTCATCGCGCGTCCCGTCGTCGCCATCGCGCGCGGTCGGCGCGCCGATCGACGGCGTCGTCGTCGTCGTCGTCGCGTTCGCGTCCGTCGCGATCCGCGCGCCTTTCGTCGTCGCG
>Ga0228649_1000084_pt1 | contig 38443 bp, 18 predicted proteins | sample 61DmetaG_FD_190074 | JGI IMG/M metagenome (GOLD analysis project Ga0228649, IMG submission 190074) | Seawater microbial communities from Monterey Bay, California, United States - 61D | ecosystem: Environmental > Aquatic > Marine > Coastal | place: USA: California | collected 2016-10-31 | reverse complement strand
GCGACGCCGGTCGACGAGGATGGCGGACGCGGCGCAGCTCCCGCGACGGATCCTCAAGGTGCGGCGGACGCGCGACGAAGGCGACGACGCGAAGGCGACGACGACGACGACGACGAACGAGACGACGACGCGCGACGCGGTGAAATCGGGCGCGACGACGGCGGACCGCGGCGAAGGCGACGCGCGGGAAAACGGCGCGCGCGAGACGGGAGACGGGAAGGCGACGAGACGCGACGACGCGAGAATGACGAAACGACGCGCGCGACGCGCGATGACGACGCAGGAGGCGCAGCGATTGCAGCAGGAACCGATTCCGGGGATCGCGGTGGAGGTGAGCGAGACGAACCTGCGACACTTTTTCGTCGTCGTGGACGGACCGCGGGGAACGGCGTACGAGGGCGGGAAGTTCAAGTTGGAGCTGTTCTTACCCGCGGATTATCCCATGGCGCCGCCGGAGGTGTTCTTCAGGACGAAAATTTATCACCCGAACACGGATAAGATTGGGCGCATCTGTTTGGACGTGTTGAAGGATAAGTGGTCTCCGGCGCTGCAGATTCGTACGATTTTACTCAGCGTGCAGGCGTTGATGAGCGCGCCGAACCCAGATGACCCTTTGCGAGAGAACGTGGCGGAGCACTGGAAAACGGACGAACACGGAGCGCTGCAAACGGCGCGAGAGTGGACGGCGAAGTACGCCAAGTGAGGACGGGTATTCTTAGCAAAGAGACGCGACCTCGCCTTCGAGGACGCAGTCGCTCTTGACTTCTTCTAGCACTCTTTCAGAGCGCGATGCGATCACGAAATGTTCGGTATTGCAATGATTACTAGATTGTGCGCCGCGCCACGCGACACGATGTGTCTACCACGCTATAAAAAATCACGATTCGTCGTCGCCTTCCGCTTCCGCCTCTGCGACGAGCCGAGCGCGCTCTTGCGCGCGTTTCAATCGCTCCAGCACCACGCTCTCAAAGTCTAGATTCGCGACGCTCGGCGCTCGAGCCGCGGTCGTTTCGCTCGCCGGCGCCGGTGAAACGCCTCCCGACGCCGCGTCGTCCCGTCGCTTCGCCGGTTCCCCCGCGTCGACTTTCGGAGGAATCGCGGCGCGCGCGACGACCAACGGATTACTCGACCGCCCACACGTCGCCCCAGACGCCGTGGCGCACGCGTCGCCGTCTGCAAACACGACGAGCGCGCTGCCTTTCTTCTTCTTCCCCTCGCGAATCACGACGTCCTCGATGCGACCAAAGGTTTCAAATATCTCCCGCAGCTCCTTGGCCGAGTACGCGTCGTCGTCCGCGTCGCCGTCGCGTCGCCACACCACCTTGAGCGCTCGATACAAGTGCTCCGGCACCGTCGACGTCGTCGCCGCCGTCCCCACGCCATCGCCATCTCGCGCCTTCCCCCCCCGCGTCGCTTCCTCGCGTCGACGCCGCAAACGCTCCAACTCGCCTCGCAACCGCTCTCGCGCCGCGCGCTCCGCCCCCACCTCCCCCGCGCTCGCCGCCTTCCGCTCCCGCGCCTCCAGATCCTCTAAATCTCGTTTTCTCTTCGCTCCGTGCGCCGCGTGCGCGCGCGCTCGCGCCGCTTTCGCGCGCAGGAAATCATCCAACGCGCGTCGCGCGTCGACGTCGAGCAGCGCGTCGCTCGCGCGTCGCAGCGCGTCAAACTCCTTCTCCGCCCGCTCGCGCTCCGACGCCGGCCGCTTATCGGGGTGGCATTTCAGCGCGAGTTTTCGGAACGCCTGCGAGTTTTCGCGCGCGTCGTCGTCGTCGTCGTCGTCAGTCGTCGTTTCGAATGCGAATGCGAATGCGAAATCGTCGAGTCGCGCGCGTCGCGTCGTCCCGCGCGTCGCGCGTCGCGCGCGTCGCGCGCTCGACGCACCTTTTTAATCGTCGCCTCGCTCGGCGCGTCCTCGAACGCCAGTCCCAGCGCGGCGTACGCGTTCTCGTCGACGTCCGCCATGACGCACCGCGCGTCGCGATCTCGCGCGCGCCGCACACCGCGCCGCGCGCCTCGCTCGAGCCGTCGAGCGCCGAGACGCGCGCGCGCGCTCGATGTCCGCGTCGCTGACGCAGCGCGCCGGCGCGTTCGCGCGCGCGCGCGGACGGATAAGCGCCGAGGGTTGTCCCGGCGAGACGCGTCGCGCGCGCGTCGTCGCGCGCGTCTCGTGCGCGGCGAAACCGGCGCCGCGAGGCGAGTACTACGCGGGAAAGGGCAAGTACATCAAGGACGACCGAGGGCTGGTGAGCAAGACGGGTCGAGACGACGCGTTCACCGGCGGGTTCGCGGGCGGGGAGAGAGGCTTGTGGTCGTACCGGGACGAATTGGCGGAGACGAACGCGGCCAAGGCGCTGGAGAAGGCGAAGGCGAAGCGGCGCGAAACGAGGGAAGTGCGGCTGCAGAAGGACTTCGGGGGAATGGCGGGAGGATTCCCGGGAGGAGAGATCGGGGTGAAGTCGTTCAACGCGACGGGGGAGGTGCCGGCGGCGAAACCGCCGACGCTGGGATGGGGGCCGCCGGCGCTGGGAACGGTGGCGGTCGTCGCTGGGTACACGTATTACACCACGGGAGAGTTGAGCCAAGAGGCGCTGGTGAAAGCCGTGGAGACGCTGACGACGAAGGCGAGTGAAATCGATGCTTCGGCGGTGGCGCAGGACGCGGGCGCGGTGGCGAGCGCGTTGGGACTCGTCGCCGGCGCGTTGGGACAAGTCGTGAATCTGCTTCCGGAAGAAGTCAAAGACGCCGGCTCGCACGCCGCGTTCGTCGCGTTCATGATTTTGTTCGGCGGCGTCATGTTGCGAATTCTCGTGGGCGAAGTTGTCTCCGTCGTCGGCAAGTACTTCAAGGTGACCGCGCTGGCGCTCGTCAGTGGCACCATTGCGCTCAAGCTTTTACATATTCTTTAAACGTTTACAAATCGACGATGAATGAATTCATTCTTTACACGTTTACACAATCTTAAACGTTACAAACATTGTTTCACAACCATCGAACACCATAGCTAATCACGAGCGCGCCGATTTCCGTGACATTTTTAACGTCAATGAATGAATTTTACTTTTTACCGCGCTGGCCTCGTTTGGATTCCTTGAGATCTTCAGGGCTCAAAATGAATGTCCCTCTCGTGTCCTCGTCCGAGCTGTAAGCGTACTGCTGAGCCGCTGTCTCTTCGTCCGAATCCATGGCGAGCGCGGAGAACCCAGAGCGTACGACGTTGACTTCGTCGTCATCCGACTCGTCGTCGGTTAAGTTGTCTTCTTCGATTTGGACGACATCCGCCTTCGAACGCATCACAGGCGCGCCAGTCGGCGGCGGAATCGCGTACGGAATCTTGCCGTCGTAAACCATGCTCAGAATGACTTGCCCCGCGCGTTGGACGTCGACGCCGCGCGTTTTCACGAATCCTCGCATCTTGCCATACGCTTGACACAGCGAGAGCGGCGACCACGGCAATTCGTCGTTTGTCAAATCTTCGTTGTTCAGCAACTCGAGCGTCTCAGGATCGAACTCCTTCGATGGTCGAACTTTCAGCACGCTCGTAATAGGCGCGGCGAGCGATGCCGCGAGCTTACCATCACTTGACCCACTGAACTTGCGCTGAATCGCTTGCCACCGCTCCGCACCGACGAGCTTTGCTTCGGCGATCCAACGAATAGCGCTGAACGGCTCGCGGACGACTGGAAGAGGAATGAGATTGCCGATGATTTGCTCCGCGGGAGAAATATCGATGCGGGGAAATACTAGGCCAGGAGAATCGCACAAGCACGTGTGATCGTCCAAAATGAGCGTCTGCAATGTCTTCGTGTGTCCCGGCGTCGCCTTCACGCTCACCGCTTTACGTCGAAGAATAGAGTTTACCATCGAAGACTTACCCACGTTGGGATGCCCGACGAGTCCTATCATTATTCGGCCTTCAGCTTTCACTCGTTCTGCTTCCTCGCGCTCTTGATTCAACGCCTGCCGCACGTACGCTTCGCCCTCTTCGTCCACCTCTTCTTCTTCTTCCTCTTCTTCCCCTTCTTCTTCGCCGTCGTCGTTTCCATCATGTTCGTCTTCCATCGTGTCTTCCATCGCCGCGTCGAAACGTTTGCCCGAACGCGCGAGCTCTTGACACACGCGCAGTAACGCGTCGCGTCCGATGGGAATGCTCGATTGACGGTGCATGCGCACTGACGCGTTGTCTCGCTCCTCGTGATTTTTGTCCTTGCGATCCCAAAACCGTTCGTCCTCGGGTGCTTCGTCGCGGGAAGAAAAACCGACAACTGCGTCGATTCCCGGCAAAGACGCCATAAGATGTGCAGCCCATTCATCGATCGCACGCATCGGTACCGCATCCGTCTTGTTTAACACCACGACGAGAGGTTTGCACAATCGCCGCGTCACGTGCGCATACAACGCTGGCGGCAAATGCAACATCGGATTCCTCGCGTCGACGACCACCACAGCCACATCTGAGCGCTCTAACACCCGCCACAACTGTCTCCAAACCTCTATGTTTTGCTCAAACGCGGGTGCGTACCCCCCAGCCTCGATCATCGCCTCCTTTGCTGATCGCAACCACTTCACGAACGCCTTTCGTTCTCTCGCGTGCAACCGTCCTCTTTTCAATTCATAATCCCATTTCGGCCGCGCCGGCATCAACCTCAACGACCGTGCGTCGTCTTGAAACATGTCCGGCGTTCGTTCGTCGTACCCTCTCGGCTCGCTCATCAACGGTCGTCGGCCGTCTCGAACGCGTCGCTCCACGTCGTAGCTCGCCTCCGCCGCGAGCACCGTCGTCACCCCTCTTCGGTGTGCTCCGCCGCTACCGATCCCGCGCTTCTTCTCGCTCGCCCGCGTCTTCGTCGACTTTAACCCGAGACTCTCGACCGTGAACACGGTCGTCGCCATGCCTCGTCGCGCGTCCACGCGTCCGTCTTCCGCGGCGTGTTCCTCGGCGGCGGCGCGAATGCCGCTCAAAACGTCACCGCGCTCGCGCTTCTGCGCGCTGGCCGCCATGCGGGCGATGTGCGCAGACTTTTTCTTCGGCGCCATGGCGACGATTCGCGCGACGCGACGCGATGCGCGCTGGTGTCTGAAGAAAGTGGATTCTGTTTGTCTGATGCTGCTCACTAGTCGGTGCTTTATTACATACGCCTCGCTGGGTTCACCGTCGGCGATAATAGGTCTAATCAAAGAGCCCGCTGCCCTTGGAGTTATTGCGTGAGATCGGTGTCAACGGCGACATCGGAGTGTGCGACGAGGACGAGGTACGCGGAAGACGATGCTTGGACGGTGTGCGAGACATCGAGAGACGACTCGGCGTCCTGTTGAGTTTGTTGGTCAACTTCTTAAGTAACGCTTCGCCGTCCTTCTTCGTCCGCACGCTGTTGATGTCTTCGATTTCTAGCTCGATCGATGGCACCAACAATTCTTTGCACTCGTCATATCGCTTCGTTTCGTACAGAAGCTTGGCGAGCTCAACGCCGTGAATCAGGCGCTTTGGATTGATTTCAATCGCTCGCCTGAAGTACTCCTCAGCCCGCTCGATCGTCGCCGGTTCGATGGCGCCGTATATTGTCTTGATTAAATACCGCATCAATCCACCGATGTGCGCCATGGTGTGCTCGAATCTGGCCAGCACGTGATAGGCGTAATCGCTCTCGGGCTCGATTTCCAACGCCTTCATTAAATTTCCTTTAATCGAGTGCGTGAGTTCCACCTTTTGCCGCGCGTCGCTGAACATGCTCAACCGCGCGTTCGCCACGGCCAGCGCGATGTAGCACTGTGCGTTCTCAGGTGCGAGTTCGATCGCCTCCGATGCTAAATCAGCGGCTCTCGACGCAAGCTGTCTCGCCTGCGGCTTGTTGTGGAAAATTTCGTGATCAAAGACGCGGTCGCTGAGTTCCTTACTCAAAGAAATCATCACGACCGGATCTTTCGGTCTTAGCTCGAGCGCGCGCTCAAACGCAGCCTGCGACTTCTGGCTATCGCACGCCTTGTCGTACGCCAAACCTTCCTCGATAAGTTTATCAATCACCGCTCTCATCTCCGGCGTCTCGCCCGGCTCGGTGCGCACTTGCGACTCGACGCGGCGTAAACTCTCTCTCCCCGCTTGCATCGCGTTCTCCCACGTCTTCAAAGCATTCCAACGAAGCGTCGGGAACTTAAAATCGGTGCTTAACTTGGGGCGTTTCTTTTTCGCTCTCGGCATCTCCCACGAATCATACTCGAACGCGCTCAGCAGCCACTCCGGCACCATTGCCAATCGACTGCCCACGATGAGAGGAATCAAAATCAACTGCCTTGGGATCTCAAACGTGCTCAGCGTCACGTTCAACACGAACGTGAAGAGCTTAAACATCTTAAAGTCGAACACGCTCGAGCGATCGCTCAGAACCCCGACCATGCCTCGCGCCGCCCGACTCGTGAACCGCTTAAAACTTTTCGCCGCCAACTTGGCCGCGTTCCCCGCGCCGCGCGCCGCGCGCGCCCCCGGCACGCTCCTCACCCTCTCGAACGACACCACTCGCCGTTTCGCCGCCGGCGTCACCGCGTCGTAATCACTAAATAAATATTCATCGTCCTCATCCGTTTCGTCCGTCCACTTCGGTTCGCGCGGCGGCGGCGAAGACGTCCCGACCGCGCGTCCCGAGCCGCCGCGGCCGCCGTCGCGCGCGGGCGACCCGAGTCGTTTCGACCGCGGCGCGTTCGGCTGCAAGTTCCACTTTCCGAAGAACCCGGTCACGTCTTCCGCGAACGTCGCGTACACGGGCGTCGTGTCTGTCGTTTCCGCGTCGTTTCCGTCGTCGTCAGTCGTCGTCGTCACACGTTTAATTGCGCGCGAATTCATCGCTCGACGCGTCGCGTTCGTCGCGTTCGTCGCGCGCACCGGCGAGGAACGTTGATTCATCTCTCGTGCGCTCGTTTCCCGACATGCCGACGGCGCGCGCGCGCGCTCGCGTGCGACGCGCGATGACGAGAATGCGCGTCATCGAAAACGTTCACTTTTCCAGAGGTGCTTCAGAACTTTTGCGAGGCGGCGCGCGGGAACGACGAGGAAGGAACTTTTGTTCTGACACGATCGCGCGGTCAGCCGCTCGCGCGGTCTTTGGCTAGGTCTAAGATTTCTAATTGGACGCCCAAACGCTCGGACGGGTTGGGAGCGGCGGCGGCGGCGGCGCTCGCGCCGTCGGCGGCGACGCGCTTGCGAGCGGTTTCCAAAGCGTCGAGAATGGCGGGGAAGAGCGGACGATTTGTCGGATCTTTTTGAGCACACGCGCGGAAGAGATCAGAGAGGAGGATGGTGAAGTCGTGATCGGCGGCGGGTACGCCCTCGGGTGGAAGTTCGAGCTTGCGTTCGGAGTAACCGACGACGGCGACGATTTGCATCGGGTGTAAATCCATCCACGGTTTTCGCGCCGTGAGAAGTTCCCACAAAACGACGCCGAACGAGTACGAGTCCGCACGTTCGTCGAAGTCTTCAGCACGCAGCATCTCTGGGGCCATCCACTCTGGCGTGCCGTGAAACTCGCTCTTCGCGCTGACTTGTGTCGTTTGGCGCATGCGCGCGAGGCCAAAGTCAGCGATTTTCACGCGCCACTTCTCGTCCACCAAAATATTCGGACTCTTCAGATCCAAATGTAGTATTGGTGGAGATCGCGAATGCAAGTACGACATCCCACGCGCGACTGCGATGGCGACCGCATGGTTCCTCGCCGGTTCTAACACGTTTCCTGACTTTAAAATTGTGTGCAACGATCCACGTCGCATAAACTCCGTGCAAATCAACGGCGGCTCGACGCAATATCCCATGAACAGCAATAAGTTTGGGTGACGTAACTTAGCCAACACCTCAACCTCCCTTTCTAACGTCGTCTTTACCTCGCTCGAGCGCTCTAAAAGCTGCTTCACGGCAACCACGGTCCCTTGCCACGTGCCTCTGAACACCTCGGCAAAACCGCCGACGGCGATGCGCTCCTGCAATCGCACGTCCTCGGGGTCGATCAGAAACTCCGTTTGAAGCGAATCACTCGTTGTTTCATTATCATCGTACCATCCAATAGCGGGTGAAGGCGCGCGAAGCTCGGTCGCACCCCAGCTATCCTCCGGCGTCATGACCGAATACCGCCCCCCGCGTCCCGGCACGAAGTCTCCCGAGTCCAACTCCGAAATCTGCACACCGCCCGCGTTTTGATCGGTCCATCCGCTGTTTCCGATCGCAACGATTTTCTGCCCATCGCCTTCGCTCTCTGGAAGCGCCAACGAGCGTCGACCAATACTCGGTAACGATTCTCCAAAGTGCGCTCGAAACGACGTCGTCATCTTTACGTCGAGCGTCTTGTCGTCAATCCTCGTGACGTTCATCAACGGCCCATTCACCGCACTCACGCGCTCTGGCTTCACCGGCATTCTATCTAAGATCGGTCGCAAATAATTTTCATACTCCGTGCTCATCCGTCGACGTCCTCGTCGCGCGGGTTTGTTCGCCGCGGCGGCGTCCTCGCCGTCCCGCAGCGCGTCCCGGACGCGTCCTCTCGCGACATCCGCGTCGTCTCGAACCCGCGCGCGAGCGATGCCCCACAATTTACTCCCGCTACGCGCGGGCGAGCTCGGCGCGCGAACGGCATCGGTATCGTCTCGCGAGACGTCCTCACGAACGTCAACGAAAGATGACGAAGCCGAAGCGTCGGCGCGGGGCGAGGACGACGCCGGCACCGCGGGCGCGCGCACCATCGCGTCGCCGACGTCGCCGCGCTCGAGTGGCATGTAACACGCGACTCGAGACTTCGCGACGGCGACGGGTGGACGGCGCCGCGCGCGTGGAAGTACGGTTCAGTGGCGCGCCGCGCGGGAGCGCTCGCGCGAGCTAGTCGTCGAGCTCGTCAGGGGCACGATTTCGTGATTAATTTACATGAGATGACGCGTCGCGCGATGCTATGCGTGCCTACGCATTCGACGACAGCCAGTCGTTGAGCGTGGTGAACTCGCCTTTGTAATCGATCGCCTGGTGAAGGCTTAAAATTTTGACGATGCGCGCGGGCCACTTTTTGTCAAACATTTGCTTTTGCACCGGCTCGTTGTTCATGGCGAGCGCGAGAGCGCAGCCGCAGAAGACGCGCGCGACTTCACTGTTTTGTTTGGCGTACGATTTGCAGTCCAGGATGTGGCGGATGATGCCGTCAGCGACGAGGGCGTTTTGCAGCGTCGCATCGTAACCAGAGGCACGCATGAGCTGCCAAAGCGTTCCCAAGATCATTCCTTGAAAACTGGGAATGTGTGGAACGAGTTTAACCACGGCCAAGATGCAGCGACCGAAGAGCCCACCGGCGAGATGGCGCCTAAGAACTTCCGAGCGCTTCATGCGTCGACTGGAGACGAGGTTATGAACAAGTTCCATAGCCTCCCACGGCGCGTTGTCCTCCGTTATACGTTCTTCGCCCAAGCTCGCCCATTCCACCATCGCCATTAGAGCGTTTGGAAGCGCTGCACAACGCGCCGAGACGATAAGACCAAACGTCGACGACCGCGTGATTTTGTTCAACGCGGCGAAGCACTTGCGTCTGACCGCATCCTCAGGATGCCTCGCCGAAAGTTTCGACAAGACGATGATGGCGTTGCGTCGAGCACGGTATTTGAGCAAAAAGTTGAACCGCTTCGAAATCGCGATGGGAACCTCGGAGACGTCCTCTAAGCGGGCCACGAGGGCAGCCGGCGCGTCGTTCGATAAGTCTCGGTATTTCGTGATTATCGATAGTTCTTCTTCCGCTTTAAGGTGTTCGTCGTTCCTCACAAAAAAGTCAGAAAGCAGCCCGCAGTATTCCTTGGCGTCTGCCATGGCGCGCTTGCTTTGGAGTGCGTACTTTTTACCCATGTTCGCCTTCTCAAACGTGATTATGCGTTTGGCCATGCTGTCTAATTCGTTCTCGGCCGTCTCCAAACGTACTGCAGCTGAAGTAGCCCTATTCGTCATCTGACTGACTTCGGCTTTCTTGACTTCGACATCCGCCGCTTCGAGCCTCTTTATGACGTCACTGCGCTCCTTCATTCGCTCCTCCAACTCCGCAAGGCGCACTTTGAGTGCCTCCTCCTCATCAAATCTATGTGATTTCGCTTTCGCTTCCTCTTCAGCGAGACGCTCCTTGAGTTCGGCTTCTTCACGCACCAGGCGCTCTCGCTCCGCTTGTCGTTCACGCTCCAGCTCTGCTTGTTTCAGGGCCGCTTCTCGCTTGATCCGTTCAGCTTCTTCCTTCAAACGAGCCTCTTCCGCCGCGAGGCGAGCTTTCGCTTGAGCACGTTCTTGTTCTAGTATATTGGTGGCTCTCTTTCGTTCTTCTTCCAATTGCGTCTTTGCTTGAGCCTCTGCTTCCGTGAGGCGAGCCATTTCTTCTTGACGCGCTTGCTCTCGCTCCGCCGCTTCACGTTCAGCTTTGGCGGCTTCTTCTCGCACCTTTGCCGCTTCGCTCATGAGTCTCTCGCGCTCCTCATCAGCGCGCACCTCTTGCTCGATTCGCCTCGCAAGCTCTTCGTTTTGTCGTTTAATGTTTTCGGCCTCTTCATGTTTTTTGGCCATCTGCGCCCGTGCGCTCACGACGTTTTCGTAAGACGCATCTCGAAGAAATTGCAGAATAAAAGGCGATACAACGACGATTACGCCGTACAAGCGCTTGCATAGCCAAGATAGATAGTGCGCGATCGAACCAGGAACGTCGCCCGCGCGCTTAAAGCTCTCAATGAGGTCCTTGACGAAGACTTCAATCTTTTCCTTGGGCGTCTTCGCCGCTTGGGCTTTCGAGAATGCGCCGACGACTCGACTCTCGTCCTTTGCGTCTTCATCCATGAAAGGGACAACTTCGCGAATAAACTGCCCAACGTTCTTTTGAGCCTTCTTATCGACTACCCCAATCGCCATGTAACACGCAGTGAGCGTTCCGACCAATTTCAGACTGGCCGAAGAAAATAGAGTGTGCAGCGTAAAAGTCACCGTCGCCGAAACAAATCGAATGGCGAAGGCGACGACGCGAAGGACGGCGAGGACCGCCTTCAACGCAAAACGCAGCGTCGCTTTCACGAAGTTGATGAACCGCCGCACTAGGGAGACATTCTTCTTCGCGGACGTCGCCTTCGCGCGAGCCGCCGCCGCTGCCGCCTTAAGATGCGCGGGTAAGTTGTCGCCTTCTCCGCACATGCCGCTCGCGGTGATTGTCGCCGCGTGGCAACAGTTACCGACTGTATCTTCTCGCATACCGCTGAAGCACTTGCCATCGCAGCCGATGGCGGCGTTGTTACCGCCGCAAACCGCACATTTGTCGAGAAGTGCTTTGCCACCGCACATGCCGTTGCAGTCGGTTCGCAAGCCGCTATCGCACACGCCGTCGCAGCCGACGACGCCCGCGCCGACGCATCGCTCGTACTGCTTTTTGCCGCAGTGATTTACGCGCACTCTGAAACCGCTACCGCATTGCATGCTGCACTTGGTCCAATCCCCCCACGCGCTGGCTCGACATCTATCACCGTACGTACGCTTCACGATGGGCCGCACGGGCTCGTCTAGCGCGTCGAAGAGCTCGGGGTAGGCGCAAAACTCGTACGCGGGACGAATAAAGGCGTCATACAGTCCCCTCGGCCACTTGAACGGGTTCAAGAATATTCGCATCGGTCGCCTGATCACCGAAAGCAAACGCGCGTCGAGCACCGTCGCAAGATTTTGCTCCAGGTTAAACGTCATGTCCTCGAAGAAATCCATCGTACCCGTGAAGAATGTCTGATACAACGGCTCGAGACCGTCGAGGACGAAATCGTACAGCGGCAAAAGCGTGAAATCGACGACGGGCGTCGACGCGAACATCACCAACCACACCATATTCCTCACCGACGACGTCGCCGTCGAGCTCACAATGGCCACCGCGTCCACGATCGCGCCAAGCCCCAGGCGTTCGAGCGCGGGCACGAGTAATCGCACGCTTCCTCGCGCCAAACGCGCGCTTTGCGAGACGGCGCCGACCGCCGCCCCCGCGGCCGCGTTGAACGAACCTCGAATCGCGTACCGCGTCACGTGTCGCCACCGCGTCGCGACTGCGCTCGTTCTCTGTGCGTTCGCTCCGTACCCAAAGGCCGCGCCGTGCGTCGCGTTATACCTCGCCACCGTCGCCGGGTCGACGCCGCCCGCCAACATCATCCCCTCCGGGCTCAGATCCAATCGCCGTCCCCGAAACGCGCTCGCCGTCGCGTTATACCCGACGACGACGACGAGCAACATCGCGTACACCTGCGTCATGCTCCACAGCGCGCCACCGCGCGTCATCGCCGCGCCGCGCGCGCGTCGCGCGTCCGTCGCATCCGCGCGGTCATCGACGACGGCCAGCGCGCGCGTCGCCGCGCCCGCGTCGCCGCCGTCGCCCGATCGCGCGTCGATCGTCGCGAACACCGAGACGTCCATGACGACCGCGCGCGTCCGGTCGCGCGCGCGTCGCGCTGTGTCGCGCTGTGTCGCGTCGCTCGATCGGTCGAGCGTTACCGTTTAGTGTAACACTAATAGTGTTGGACGCGCGACCGCGACGCGTCGCGGTCGCGGCGCGGCGCGGCTGGGACGAACGCGGGCTGGGATTCTACGGCTAAGGCTACGGCTACGGCTGCGCGTCGTCGCCGTCGTCGTCGTCGACGAAGTTTTCGCGCGCGCGCGCGGCGTCGCGCTCGGGTCGGTCGGCGGTGAGGACGAGACGGGCGGTGTTGGCGCACGCGACGGCGACGACGGCGGCGCCGACGGCGAGAACGGGCTTGGGGACGGTGTAGAACAGTTCGGGGTTCATGATTCTGAAGAGAAGCGTGCTGCCTGGGCGAGGAGGGCGAGAGCCATGATCGGACATCGAAACCGCGCTCGCGCGAGCGCGAGCGGCGGTGTGCGGCACGAGGGACGCGGGACGGAGTGGTTGTTCGAGAAAGCGACGAGTGACTCGCTTTGAATAACAGACACGCGGTCATACATCGCGTAATTCGTGTAGCTAAGACTACGACGCACGGGCGTCGTCGCGGCGTTCGTCAACCGCTGCGCGTTTGTGCTTCCTTTTTCTTTGACTTGAAGCTCACCGATCTCAAACGATCGAAAAACCCGTGCTTGCCCTCTTGTTCGCGCGGAACGTCGACGTGCTTTAGCAACGAGATGATTTGCTCGAAACCAGGGCGGGCGTTGGGGTCGACGAGCCAGCAGTACTGCATCACTTGCGCGATGACGGCGTGGCACGACGGAGCAATCGTCGGTCGCAACCCGCGCTGCACGACGCCGACAGCGGCTTGTAAGGGGGTGTAGCCGGGATAAGGTACTTCGCCGCCACTCACGAGCTCCCAAACCATGATACCGTACGAGTACACGTCAGCTTTCTCGTTATAGAATTGATGCGCGATGACTTCGGGCGCCATCCATCGGTAAGTGCCGGTTTCCGCCGTCATGGTTGACCCATCCGTGGGCTGGATGCGCGCGACGCCAAAGTCTGCGATCTTCACCGCGTTATTTTCATCCAAAAGTAAGTTCGCCGTCTTGATGTCGCGATGGATGATGTTAATCTTGTGCAAGTAATCCAAACCCATGGCGACTCCTAGAGAATACCGAATGAGCTCGGGAAGCTTGAGCGCGTGCTCTTGCACGTACTGCAGAAGGTTCCCACCGTGCATGAATTCGGTGACTAGACACATCGTTTTTTGCTTTGTCAACGCTCCGATGAGCTGTATGATGTTCTTGTGATGAACACGTCGCAAAATGTTGAGCTCTTGCGCGAATTCGCGCAACGTCTCGGCCCCCGAGCCCTCCGCGGCGTTGCTCTTCAGGACTTTGATGGCCACCTCTTGGCCGCAGTAGCTCCCCCTATACAAAAGCCCAAACGCTCCACTAGCGATCTTTTCGTTAAACACGAGCTGTTTTTCAGTGAGTTCCCATTCGCCGCCGTCTATGGAGATGGAATCTGAGTTTGACCTATCGCCAGAGGGGTTCGACATCCTGCCCTCAGATCCTTGACTGGAGGTGATCGCGTTCGTTCCTTTCGAAGATGCCGGTAAATCGCTAAAGTCCGCGGCATCTAATGCTGTCTGTACGGCTGATTGCACCGAGGCCGCGTCTCCTTGTCGCCAACCCGTGACTATGAAAATATCCAACGCGTAACCATCGTCGGTGCAAAAAACGTGCGCTTCGGCAATGTTCAACCCAACGTCGAATAAAACGGCGGACACGCGCGAGAGTAAACGTGGTTTGTTCCCCGCGCTCACCGCGATCTCGTACATCCCCACCTGTCGAGGATCCGCCGTACTGCCGAGCATCGTCAACGTCAAGCTCGAACCAAACGTCGGCGCGCGCAAATTGGGTCTCGTCGACCCGCTGTGTGATCCCCCGTACCCACTTCCATGACGTAGAATATCCACGCCGCGCGAGTTATGATCCATCGACGTCGAATCGTCGGCATCCATGGCGTCGACGACCTCTGCATTCTTTCTCGACACGTCGACCTCGCGACACGTGCACCATACCCCCGACCTCCGCCCTCCCGTCCCTTCGCGATCATCCGTCGCCGCCTTATCCAGAATATCCGCGTGCGCGAGAATATCCTCAAGATAGTTCACGTCCAGCGAGTACTGCCTCGGCAATCGCGTCAGATGTCGCTCCACCCGCGCCCTCGTCGTCGCGTCCCCCGAGCTCCGCGTAACCTCTTCGATCTGCGAACTAAACTCCGCCAACGCTCGTCGCGCGACTTCCTCCTTCGACTCTCTCTGCCGACTCATCGTCTTCGACGCTCGCGTCCGACGCGCGTCCGCTCGCGCGCGCGCGCGTCCGCTCGCGCGTCACGCCGTCGCTCGTTCGATTCTCCGCGTCCGTCCGTTCGGCGTCCTTTCGTCGCGATTCCACCGCGCGTCGCCGCTTTTTCGCGTCGACGCCGTCGCGCGTCCGCGCGGACGCTTCGGGCGCTCGCGCGCGTCGATCCGCGCGCGCGCGAACGCGTCGCTCGACGCGCGCGCGAGGTCCGCGCCGCGCACTCGCGCGACCGACCCTTCGCGCGGCGCCGCGGCGGCGACGGTCCGTGTGTGCATTATGAGAAATCCACTCGCGACGGGTCGTGACTCGTCGAGAGCGAGGATGACGCGTCGGCCTCGATTCGGGAATTCCGAAGGCGCGCGCGCGGCAGTGTTCGGCGCCGTCGACGCGAGCGCGAGCGAACGCGCGAGCGCGAGCGCGAGCGCGAGCGAACGCACGCGCGCGCGCACCGCGAGCGAACGCGAACGACGCGAACGAGACCGCGCGGACGGTCGTCCCACGGAACGAATCGCGATTGCGATTGCGAATCAACGAACGTTCGAATCGCGTCGCGTTCGCGCGCGTGAGACCGGCGCGGAGGCGATCGAGGCGCGATGAGCGCGCGACCGACGACGCCGATCGGACGCGAGGATTGGGCGAGGACGACGAAGGGGTCGGATGAGACGTTGGCGTCGATGCGGAGCGATAAATTTGAATGGTTGGCGAGTACGTGCGGTTGAACGCGGCGGGCGAGGCGAGGCGAGGCGAGCGAAGGCGAGGCGAACGCGCGCGAATCGGAACGCGCGCGATGACCGCGATTGACGATGATTGACGATGGTGCGATGATCGCTCGCGCGCGCGCAGAGTGCCGATTCGGCGGCGAAGGGTGCGAACTTCCGCCGACGGACGGTAAGACGAGGACGGGGGCCAAGAACGGGGAGGCGAACGGGAAATCAGTGAATTTCTTCAAAGGGATGCTTTTGGGGGTCGATACCAGACAAAGTCGGGATGATTTCATAAATCGGCCGCGCGAGGCGAGAGAGAGGCGCTCGCCGTCGCCAAGGCCGAAGAGAGAGAAGCCCAAGCCCAAGGCAGCGCCGCCGCCGCCGCCGCCGCCGCCGCCGCCGCCGGCAAAAGAAGATTCCGCAAGCGCCATCTCTCGACTGTTGGATGGGTTAACGAATGGGTCTGACGTGCACGATGAACCCGAGTTGAGCACGAGTCCGCTCATTAAACGCGTCGATAACCCCATGGGGGTGAGTTTTCGTGTTGAACCGCTTGCCCTGCTCGAAGCATGGCGAGGCACAGACGGCGGAGTCAAGACTGTCGATGATAGTTGGCGCGTTCGAGCGTTACGTGCAGAAGAAGCGCTTCGTGCAGAGCGCAATGATTGTGGCGACTGTCACAAGCGACGCGCGACCGCAGAAGCCGCGCTCGAGGAGCACACGCGCTGGCTCGGCGAGGAGCGTTCGGCGAAGGCCGCGCTCGAGCAAGAGTTGAACGACCTCAAGGCACATATGGAAAAGAAGATTCAAGAACTGACTGCAAACGCGGAGAAGGATCGAGTAAAGGCAAAGCGCTCTCTCGAGGCTGCTATTGAGGCCGCGAATCGAGTGACTAAGCAAAATGCGCTCGACGAACGCCGCAAGCGCGATCAACTCGACGACTTGAACGCCAAGTTGAAGAAGGACATCATCGAGCTCGAGAAAATCAACGCGAACGCGCAGGAGCGCATTTCGAAGCTTGAAATCGAGTTAAAGAGCTCGTATGACATCAAGTCGTCGATTAACATCTCTATATCAACCAACGAGGCCTTCGCGAAGTTGGAAGATGACAAACACAAACTTGAAATCGAAAACGCTGCTCTCAAGAAGAGCCTCGATGGCAAGTCCGAAGAAGTCGATCGCCTGAAGGATGAACTCAATGCTTTAAGAGTGCGGATCAACGCTGTGACGGGCGAGCGCGACAGCGCGACGAAAGAACTTCAAACCACTTCGAAGAAGCTCACCTCAGAAATCAAGCTTCTAACGAAGGAGTTGGAGCAGTCGCAGAGCACGACGACGGTGATTGAGCGCAAGTTGAAGGAGAGCATTGAGTCGCACGTACGCGAGACGACCATTATTCGCACGAAGATCACGCAGAGTGAAAAGTCGCGCAAGCGAGATCGCACTAAGTTTGACACGGATCGGACGAATCTACGCGCCGAGATTTCGCGACTGATGCGTCTCTTGTCCAAAGCGGAATCGCGCGAAGAAAGTGTCCGAGGCCGCAAGCATTTGATAGAGGAAGAACTTCAAGTTTGCCGTGCGAAAATCCGTGACTTGATGACAAGCGACCGTCACACACTTCACTACAATTCCAATCAGGGTGTGCCGGACGTTGAACGAACGTTGATCGAGCGGAGAACCGGATTGACGTTCGCGCACTTAACTTCGCGAATGCAAAACTTTGCGCTCAAGACGCGCATGCTTGAGTATTTGGACACCATAGAAAAGTTACGGAAGGATGAAGTTGAGTCTCAAGTGCAGCTCAAGTCAAAAGAGGAGTTACAAAGCCGCGACAACGAGCGAAACGCCGCGTTGATCGATGAGTTACGTAAGGAAATCGCGACTCTTCGAGATGCGTCGGAGAAACTCGACGCTGATCACTCGGCGGCTCAACAGGCGCACAGCGCGCACGTCATCAAGTCGAATACTATCATTGCGCAACTGCGACAGCAGATCTCCGACGGTGAGGCTGCGCTCCAAGAGTTGAAACACTCCAGCACTGAGGCATTCAAATCCGCACAAGCGTCGATGGAGAGTCAGAAGCAAGCCGCTGCGGACTCTTTGGGGTTGCTCGAATCGTCACTAAAGAGTAAAGATGCAGAAATCCTCGAATTGAAAACGGATCACGCGTCGTACATTCGTGACCTTCGTAGCCGAGACGAGAAGATCGATAGTCTTAGCGATCAAATCACGGGCATTGAACGCGAACTCGAGTCGAGAACAGCCGAGTTATCCGACCGTCGCGCCGCGCTCGGTGTTGCAAAATGGCGCGCGTCCATTCGCGGAACAAGCCTCAAGAACGCGTACGACGCTCTACTCGTAAAGCTCACTAACACAGAGACTGAATTGAAGACTGTCTGCGAGCTTCGTGAGAAGGATCAGCGACGAGTTCAAGCGCTTGAGAACGAAATTGCCAAAAAATATCCGGTACGTGCAACCGATGGCGAGACAGCCGCGGTGCCGTCGATGAGCGAGGCGGATCAATTGAAAATGGCTCAGCTTGAGAAGCAGTGTAAGCAGTTGCGTGCGAAGAATGAAGAAGATGTCGCCAAGTACAGACGACTTCTGCGCGAAAAGGACAAGGAATTCACATTGGTGAAGCAGAACGAGGCCGCTAAGCTGCGTGAAGCCTACAACATCATCAACACGCAATCCGTGGATCTGAGCAGGCTCGATATTAAGAGCAAGCAGCTTGAAGTTGCGGTATCCGAATCCACCAAGTCGACTTTGATGGCCGAGCAGCACAAGGTCTCAGTTACCAAATCGATTCGTGAGGTTACGCAGCGCTGCCAGATTCTTGAAGAGAAGCACATCAAGATTCAACATGTCGAATCGATGCGGCCAGTGGAGACGCGCGCCGCTGATGTGAGCGCGCAGCAGCTTCAGGCTCAAATCGCCGAACTCAGACTTCAGCTTGATTTTAAGACGAGTGAGAGCGACGCCAGGGATAGACAACTTCGCGGAAGTCACGCAGCGAACGTCAAGGAATGGCAGCAAAAGGTTGAATTTTTGCAGAATGATTTGCTTAACATGACGGCATCGCGCGACAGTGCTAAGTCTGAATTACTGGCACTTGCTGACGAATTGAGCGTTCTCAAGCATCAGTACAACGTCAATGCAGAATTCTCGGCGACCAGAGAGCGAGACATGGCTCAAGCGAACGACACGTTGCGTAGTTCACTGGATTCAGCCGTGAAAGGTACAGAATCGATCAACAGAAGATATTTGTCTCTGCAAGACAAAGCCGAAGCAACAAACGCCGAACTCACGAAGCGCAATGATGAACTGCGAGCGATTATTGCGAAGCTCAGGGGAGATCACGCGGAATGCTTGGATGTTCGAGACAAGCGCATTGTGACCCTCGAAGGAATGTTGCAGGAGTATCAATCCTCATTGCACGAAACAAAGACGAGGTATTCCCGCGACCTCGAGGGCGAAGTTGCACGCCTTCAAAGCAGGCTGACCTCGGAACAGGCTGCGCACGCTTCAGCGATCGCGAACGGAAGGAGTGAACGGGCAAGATTGCGATGGGCCGCGATGTATAGCAAATCACGAATCATTCAAAAGCACGCCAGATTTTACGCTGTTTCAAAGGACTTCTCCAGATCCATGAAGGAGGAATATAGGCAGCACGCTGCCGCGGCGACGGCAACGATACGGTCCCTTGACAAGACGATCAAAAGGCTTGAAAAGGACCTCAGCGATATGATGGCAAGTAAAGAATCGCTGGCGGAAAGTGTTGTCGAGTTAGAAAAGCGTCTTGCAGAAGGCGACAGCGAGCATCGATCGAAGCTGGCCACGCTTCGTTGGTCTCACTTTGCGCGCTTCCTTAGATTCAAGGCTCGGCATAATCGATTCTTCCAGAATTCGAAACAGTTTGCGGCAGCATTGAAGAACGAAGTCCGTGAGAGTGACAAGACGATCAAAAGGCTTGAAAAGGACCTCAGCGATATGATGGCAAGTAAAGAATCGCTGGCGGAAAGTGTTGTCGAGTTAGAAAAGCGTCTTGCAGAAGGCGACAGCGAGCATCGATCGAAGCTGGCCACGCTTCGTTGGTCTCACTTTGCGCGCTTCCTTAGATTCAAGGCTCGGCATAATCGATTCTTCCAGAATTCGAAACAGTTTGCGGCAGCATTGAAGAACGAAGTCCGTGAGAGTGACGCATTCAAATTCAATAATGAACTTGCGTTGGCCGCCCGCGATAATCGTATTCAAGCGCTTGAAAAGATGGTGAGTGAGTATCAGGAATCTCTGCACGAAACAAAAACGCGGTATTCCCGTGAACTTGAAGGCGAAATTTCAACTTTGCGAGAGCGTATCGATGTCTTGCAGAGTGAACTCGCGACGAGCCGCTGGACTGCATTGTGCTCGCTCCTTCGCACGCGTAAGCGACACCTTCGATTCCTGAATACTTCAAAGGACTTTGCCAAGTCAATGAAGACTGAATATCGGCTTCACGCCGAGGGCACGACAAAAACAGTTCGCTCGCTTGGTGACACAATAGCAGCGCTAAAGAAGGAGCTCGCTGATATGGTAAGCAAGAACAAGTCGCTCGAAGGTACTATAGCAAAGTCGAAGACGGACCTGAAGGAAATGCATAAGCAATCCAAGCAATTTGAGACGCAAATCGAACAGATGCAAGGCGAAATGTTCCAGACCGACGGCGCTATGAAGGCGCGCGACGAGCGCATTGGGGTGCTCGAAGGTATGGTCGAAAGTTATCAGAACTCGTTACACGAAACGAAGACGGCATATTCTCGCTCCCTCGAGCAGGAAATCAAAGACATCCGAGACGCGTGGAAAGCGGAAGCGGAAGCTCACGTAGCCTCGAAGAGGGATCGTGTCCGTATTCGCTGGTCGATGTTGGCCAACGAGCTTCGTCTAAGAAATCGTGGCATCCGATTTACGCACACAGCGCGCGACTTTGTCAAGTCGATGAGGACTGAATACCGTCTTCACGCGGAGGCATCGACAAAGACGGTTCGTTCGCTCGGTGACACGGTTGCGGCGCTAAAGAATGACCTGGAAGGAAGTAAAAAGAGCAAATCAAAGGTTGACGAAGAGCTCAAGATGTTGCGAAAGCGACGCGATGACAATTTGAACGTCATGAAGAAGCAGTTTGAAGAAGCGGAAAAGAATCGGGCCTCAATTGAAAAGCAAAGCGAGCGAACGATCAACTCTCTGAACGACGAAATTCGTAATCTTAAGAAGCAACTCGAAAATGAAGTCGCAAAGAATCTGGGGATAAAGAAGGCGTCGGAAGCTCGAATTGAGGAGCTTCAACAGCTCATCGCCTCCTTGGAGGATGGCATGAAAGAACTCCAGTCGAGCGCGGAATCAACAAAAGCGCGACTCTCCTCAGAAGAGTCGCGATTGAGATCGGAGTGCGCGACGCTCCGTAACCGCCTCGACGAAACGAGTTCACTTTATGCCGGGCTCCAGGAGACATCATCCGCGAAGCTCGCGGCGGCAAGATGGAGACTACTCCTTACGAATGTCAAACAGCGAGATCGTCATGACAGGTTCTTCGATACCTCAAAGGACTTCACTCGTGGCATGAGAGCTGATCATAAACTCTACGTAGAGTTCACTCAGCGCACGATTACGTCGTTGAATGAATCCAACGCCAAACTGAAGCAACGCGCTGACGACGCCGCGAAGAAGGAAGAAGCGCATCAAGACGAAATCACTACGTTAAAGGGTAAGATGGCTTCGGATGAGTCGCAAGCGCGGATGAAAGTCGAAGATTTGGAGGAGAAACTCTCCGAGAGTGGTAAACTCGCGAAGCAACTGAACAGGGATCTCGACACGCTGGACAAGGATTCGAAAAAGCGGTATGACGAAGCTGTGAAGGTTTCCAGAAGAGAAGCGGATGCCTTGCGAGAAACGATACGTGATCTCGAGAAAAAACTCGACAATGCCAATAGGTCAGCTCGAAAGACGGATGAAAAGAACAAGTCCGAGGTTGAAAAATTGCGCGCGAAATTTGAATCGTTGAAGAAGAAGGACGTCGATCAGCGCCGTATTACTGAATTGGAAGCGCTCGTCAAGCGCCTCGAAGCTTCCATCGACGAGCACGAAAAACTTCTCACTGCTGCGCGTCACACGCACAAGGATGAAATTGAGGAGAAGGAAGCCCGTATCAATGAACTTGAGCTCGAACGCCAGCGTCTGGAGACCGCTATAAGTGAATATGAGACTTCACTTGAGTCAACGAGGAGCTCATCCTCCGGTCAAGTCTCGCGCTTGCACGGCGAGCTCAGAATTCTTCGCGAGCAGCTCGACGAATCCAACACGACGCGCGCAAAGGCGCTCGTGCAAGCCAAGTCAGAGCGCGCAGCTTTGCATTGGTCCTGGATGTGCCGCGTCTTGCGCGCACGAAGGTTGCACCAGCGTCATGTCGCACTCGTAAAATCGTTTACGTCCGCCGAGCTCGTCGAGGCACGCAGCTGGGCGGCGACGTCCGACAAGACGATTCGCTCGCTCAATGACCAGATGCTTGAAGTGAAAGCGAAGCTGAAGGCGCTCGAAGATCTCGACGAGACTGTACGCGTGCGCGACGCACGCGTCGCCGAGCTTGAACTCTTGCTTCAAGAGGCACAGTCCTCGATGGATTCCACGAAATCCACCGCTTCTTCGGAGTTGCAGCGTCTTCAGGACGAAAAGGCGAACCTTGTTGCGCAATTGGACGACCTCCAGAATCAACTCAAGCTTGACGCGGAAAAGGCGAAGAGTCGAGCCCAAAGCATGAAATCCGACTATGACAAGCAAATCGAAGATCTTCGCACACGCGCACGTATAGACGCAGATGAAAGTGCTGCGCGCGAGCACCAAGCGCAGGTTGATTTCAAAAATCAGCTCGATGACTTGGCGGAGCGATTGAAGAATAAGTCAAAGTCCGATGCAACGTTTGAACACGCTCGTTTCCTGCAGATGAAGGAAGAGTACGAGAAGCAGCTCGAGGATTTACGCAAGCGCATGAAAGCTGATGCTGACAGCGCTGAAGCACGCGCGCAGCAATCGCAAGCGGATTTCGAGCAACAACTGGCTGATCTCGCTGAAGTTCACAAGAAGGATTCTGCGGTTGTCAAGTTCCGTCAAGCGAGTGCTATGGGACTTCGTGACAAACGCATTCACGAACTCGAGGCTCTGTTACTTGAATCACAGAACGATTGGGAGGCGTTGAAGTCTACTTCTACCGGGGACGTCATCACTTTACGCCGCGAGCTCGCCGAGTCGCGAAGCCAAATTGAAACTCTCCAAGCACAATGGAGCGCGGATGAAGAAGCAAAGCGAGTCGCGCGAATCATTGAACTCGAAAAAGATGTCAATGGTTATAAAATTGCTTTGCAAGCGGCGAAGGGTGAAAACAGTCGAGCGGCTGATGATATAACCGCGCTTCAGAAGTCTGTTAGCGATCTGAAGGAGTTACTGAAAGTTTCCTCCGAAGAAAAGTTGACGTTGGCGAGCACAATTGAGACGCTGCGGGCCGAGTTGGAAGGGTTATCATTGAAGACCAGCGCGGCTTCAAATGACGGTGATGCTCTCCGCTCGCAACTTGCAGCCGCTGAAAAGGCTCTCGTAGACGCGGAAGCGCGTGCTTTGTCTCAACGAACGTCGTTGCGCTGGTCCTGGATGTGCCGCGTCTTGCGCGCACGAAGGTTGCACCAGCGTCATGTCGCACTCGTAAAATCGTTTACGTCCGCCGAGCTCGTCGAGGCACGCAGCTGGGCGGCGACGTCCGACAAGACGATTCGCTCGCTCAATGACCAGATGCTTGAAGTGAAAGCGAAGCTGAAGGCGCTCGAAGATCTCGACGAGACTGTACGCGTGCGCGACGCACGCGTCGCCGAGCTTGAACTCTTGCTTCAAGAGGCACAGTCCTCGATGGATTCCACGAAATCCACCGCTTCTTCGGAGTTGCAGCGTCTTCAGGACGAAAAGGCGAACCTTGTTGCGCAATTGGACGACCTCCAGAATCAACTCAAGCTTGACGCGGAAAAGGCGAAGAGTCGAGCCCAAAGCATGAAATCCGACTATGACAAGCAAATCGAAGATCTTCGCACACGCGCACGTATAGACGCAGATGAAAGTGCTGCGCGCGAGCACCAAGCGCAGGTTGATTTCAAAAATCAGCTCGATGACTTGGCGGAGCGATTGAAGAATAAGTCAAAGTCCGATGCAACGTTTGAACACGCTCGTTTCCTGCAGATGAAGGAAGAGTACGAGAAGCAGCTCGAGGATTTACGCAAGCGCATGAAAGCTGATGCTGACAGCGCTGAAGCACGCGCGCAGCAATCGCAAGCGGATTTCGAGCAACAACTGCGCGCGGCGGCGGATGAAGCGGCTGAACGCGAACTTGAAGCGCAGGCGAACTTTAAGACTTTACTCGAAAGTCTGTCTGCTCGGCACAAGGCGAAAGCAGCATCGGATGCTGAAGATTCTGAATCTCGATACCAACTTATGGTGGCGAACTTCGAGCAGCAACTTGGAGAATTGAGAGAGCGCATGCGCGCTGAAGCCGCTGACGCTGCGAAACGCGCCGAGCAAGCGCACGCCGACTTTGAGCAGCAAATTGCCGATCTCGTGCAAATTCAGAAGAAGGAACTCACTGTGCTCAAGTTCCGTCACGCTAGTACTTTGGGACTTCGCGATTCAAGAGTTGAGGAGCTCGAAAGGCTATTACTGGAGCATGAAACAGAGTTGGAGAAGTCGAAGTCTTCGATGTCGGGAGACGCCATTACTACGCGTCGCGAGTTGTCTGAGTTGCGAATGCAGTACGAGGACTTCAAGGCTCAGTCTGCTGTAGACGCAGAAGATGCTGCTCGCGTCGCTCAGCGGCTTGAGCAGGAGTTGGATGTTTTACGAAAGAGATGTGTCTCATTGGAGAGAACGCACGATGATGCAATGATGCACACGAAATCAGAACGTGCCGCGCTTCGTTGGCGCACGACGTGCCGCATCTTGCAAGTGAAGGAAGGCCATCGACGTTTCCTTAATATTGCTCTCGGCCACAGCAAGGCGACATTGCGAGAACTCGTTGCGCACAGAAACACCGCCCAGATCACCATTCATTCGTTACAGGATAAGCTCGACGGCATGCAGAAGCGCCTCGCCGGTGCCACTGAATCTGAAGCGTCCTCAGAGGCGCGAGAGCGCACGTTGCAGGAGGAGATTATTAATCTCAAGTTGAAGATCTCACAGCTCGAAAAGGAAAAGATCCGAGTTTCGTACGAGATGACAAAGTCTCAAGCTATCATCGGGCAGCGAGATGAGACGATTTCTGATTTGGAGAAGATGCTTCTCACTGGTGGCGAGCAAAGCGTTGGCCTAGCTGCCGCTCAGGAAAAGATTAAGCGACTCGAGCGAGATTTCAACGATCTGCAATCTCGAGCGATGGCCGACGCAGCGTCTGCAGCGAAGCGACTTGCAGATATGGAGGGCAAGCAATATGGCCTTAACAAGTCCGAACGCGCACAATTACGCTGGGCGGCGTTGTTACGATGCACGATTCGTGATGTTCGTAACAAGAGACTTTTGTCTCTGGCTTCTTCTTTCGCAGGGTCGCTCAAAACGGAATTAAAGGTGCACGGTGAAGTTGCGACAAGAACAATTCATACTTTGCAAGCAGATTTGGACGAGCTGAGAAAGCAAGTGCCTGCGTCGGCAAATGCTGCCGCTCAGGAAAAGATTAAGCGACTCGAGCGAGATTTCAACGATCTGCAATCTCGAGCGATGGCCGACGCAGCGTCTGCAGCGAAGCGACTTGCAGATATGGAGGGCAAGCAATATGGCCTTAACAAGTCCGAACGCGCACAATTACGCTGGGCGGCGTTGTTACGATGCACGATTCGTGATGTTCGTAACAAGAGACTTTTGTCTCTGGCTTCTTCTTTCGCAGGGTCGCTCAAAACGGAATTAAAGGTGCACGGTGAAGTTGCGACAAGAACAATTCATACTTTGCAAGCAGATTTGGACGAGCTGAGAAAGCAAGTGCCTGCGTCGGCAAATGCCGATGAGGAACGAAAGATGTTGGAGACGAAACTTGCCGCTTTGCAAGAAAAGCTCGCCGAGCTGAAAGCGAAACAGTCGATCATCCCCTCGTTGCAGTCTGAGCTGGACGCGCTCAAAGCGAAATCCGCCGAGCATGTTTCGGAAAAAGAACTTTTGGAGAAAGAGCTTGATTTGCTGCGTCGACAGTTGAGTGATGCCGAACGCGTCAAGGGGAAAAATACAGGTGTGAACGATGAACTCGTGAAAACGCTGCGACAGCGCATCTCAGAGCTCGAGCAAGAAATCATCTCGATCGAGCGCAAACATGCCGCGGCAGTTGAAAAGATCATTTCCGATCACAGTTTCGCCATAGGTAAAGAAATCAAGGATCGCGAAAACGCGGCGCGGGATTATGCGAGAATCATCGAAGATCTCGAGGGCGATCTTGTTGAAATGACGGATTCGCGTGACGTCGCTGTTTCTGACATGATGAAACTCCGTCTTAGATTGGACGAGCTCGAGCGAGGTGCGAAGGATAAATCTCAAGCATCATCAAGCAACGACCCCGATCTTTTGCGAGAGATTCACGTGCTCAGAACGAAGGTTGAACATCTTGAAACAGAACTCGTAACGGAGCGCACCAAGCGAGAACGTGAAGTCCACGCGCTACGCGAGAAGCTGTCCTCGCGAGAACGTGAGGCAACTGCCGCGATGACTGCGACGAATGTTGCTTCAGAGGAAACTATGCGCGTGAAGAAAGAACTGCATTTAAAGATCACCTCGCAAACCACGCTCATTGAGCGTCTTGAGTTGCAGGTGAAGGAACTCAAGGCTGAGTACGAGAGCACTCAGAATGAGCTCGGCGCTGAAGCCGAACGAGTGAGCTCAAAGAGTGCCGACCTCATCAGCGCAGGCAAGAAGCTGAACGACGAAAATGTATCTCTCAAGGAGGAACTCGACGAGGCTCTCGCCGAGCTCGAACGTTTGCGTGTCGCCAAGGACTTTATCACGAAGGAGTTCAACTTCTTCCAGATTGAAGCCAGACAAAATGCTGACTTGATTCAGCGGAAGCTCGAACGTACACAAGAACAGTTAAACGACGCCGAAGTTGAATTGGCTAAGCTTCGCGCGCAAGTCCAAGAATACGCGGCCGAGCAAGAAGAACTTATGTTTGAAAGTCAGCGCATCCAAAAGGCGAGCGACGCGAAGATTACGAAGTTGCGCAGCGAGCTTTCGAATGTGCGAATTGAGTACGAAGAAGACTTGCGTGGCAAGCTGGCTGCACTCAAAGAGCGAATCAGTGATCTCGAAGATGAATTGAGCGATGAACGCGAGAAGTCTGTAAAGGCTATTGCGGCCGCGAAGCTCGAAGCCGCTGGTGCGACAGGCGATTCGGCTGCAACTCGGGCTAAAATTCACGACCTTGAAATCGAACTCGCGTCCACGCGAGAAGAAGTCACCACGTTGGAAGACGAGATCAAGTCAAGCCAAGAGGCCGTCGAGTACGCCGAGAACTGGGCTAGAATGAATGACAAACGCGCTCAAGGCGCTGAAGAGTTCCTAATCACACTCAAGGTGGAGATCGCGGAGCTTAAGAGGGCATTGGTGCTTGCGAAATCACAGCCGCATGACGACGGCACCGCAGAACTGCAGAAGCTTCTCGATGAGTGTCACGAAACCTGTAAATCTCAGCTGGCGGAGCTAAACGAGTTGAGATCGGAACGGGACAAGCTCATGGCTAGACCCGAGCCAAAGATGGCAGATCCGAACGTCGGTTCGACCACGGTGAACTTTGACTTGGGCGACGAGCCAACGTTCGAGATGCCGGAAATTCCAAAGCGACCCGAGCCGGAGCCAGTAGAACCGATTCGAAGCGCGCCTTCACCTACATCCAAACCCACCGTCGTGTACGACGTGGAAGAATCGATGGAGCGCAGGTATGGCTCGCGCGTCGAGATCGCCACGACCTACGACACAGAAGTTGAAGATGAACCGAGTGAAGACGGCGAGCAGGAAGAAGAACCTGGTTACCTTGAAGAGACGGAAGAGATTCTTGAAATCGTCGAGTATGACTCTGACGGCAACGAAATAATCGTCGAGAGCCGTGCGCTTGCACCCGGAGAATCCGTCGACGAGAGCGTCCTCGATGATGAACCTGAGAAAGAGCCCGAACAGCCCGTCGCTCGCCGATCTGGTTTGTGGGGCCGCTTCGGTGGCGCTGTCGACGACATCATGGAATAGTATCGCGATAAGACGAACGCGGCGCGCACTTTAGCACGCCAACTGCTGTAATTATACAAACTCTTTATTGAATAAAGTTCGTTCGCCCTTCACCGACGAGCACGACCCCTAAGAAGTTCAACCGCACACTCACGCGCGCGCACTCGATGGACTGGTGCCTCATCGAGAGCGATCCCGGGGTCTTCGGCGAGCTGGTCCATCGAATCGGCGCGCGTGGCGTCGCGTTCACAGAACTCTACTCGCTAGACGTTGACGAACTTCGTCGTAACGAACCAATCTACGGACTCATATTTTTGTTCAAGTGGCGCGGCGGTCACAGCTCGAGCGCAGTTGAGGTCGATGAAAACCCACCGCAAGATTTGTTCTTCGCGTCGCAAGTGATTCACAACGCGTGCGCCACGCAAGCGGTGCTTAGCGTGTTGTTGAACGCCGAACAAGAAGTTGAGTTGGGCGAGACGCTCCAAACGCTAAGGGAGTTCACCCTCGACTTCGATGCTGAAACGAAAGGGATGAGTATCTCCAACTCGGACATCATTCGCGACGCACATAACTCGTTCGCGCGTCCAGAACCAATCGTCTTGCAGTCTAGGCCTGCGCAAGAGGACGACGACGTGTTTCACTTTGTTGCCTACGTACCAAGAGGCGGTTCCGTCTTCGAACTCGATGGTTTGCAGAGAGGGCCGATCAATCACGGAAGCTTTGGCGACGGGCATTGGTTAGACGTAGCGGTTCCGGCGATTCAACGGAAGATCGCGTCATTCGCGTCGAATGAGATCAAGTTTAATCTCATGGCTGTTACGAAGGATCCTAGAATCGCAATTTCACAGCGACTCGAGGAACTACGGTCGTCGAGCACTGGCGCCGCGGATGAGATCGCGCATTTGCAGCGCGAATTAGAAGTCGAAGAGGCTAAAGTGGCTGAATGGAGGAACGATAATATACGACGTAGGCACAATTATATCCCGTTGGTCTTCGCACTCCTGAAGGAAGTTGCCGCCGCGAAGAAATTGACAGAAGCGCTGGAACAGGCAAAGAAACGCGCGGAAGCGCAGAAATAGTGTCGGAAATAACGTTAGGATGATCGGGACGTGTTCCGGAGTGGTTAGCTAGAAAATCAAGGTTTGAAAATTAGATGAGCAGTTTACTTGTTGGCTGCCACCTATATTTGGCCAACGCGAACCTCACAAGCCGATGCGGACTCGAGATGCGACAAACGATCGTAGGCGCATTTTCCCAACCCTCACAATTGACCCAGTCGCTAAACCGGGCGGCGAAGGATGTCGTATGCCTTCTACGGCTCCTCGCCGCGTGGACGCGTTGACCGAACTTCCACCGAGAAGACTTGCCACTGCGACCGTGACTCAAACTCGTTTACGTTCGCACGCGCTCGCAAACGCCAGAGTGACCGACGACAAATATGGAACTTGCAATGGTTGTTTCGGCGTGGTCCAGCAGACATCGTCGTACGAAACGGCCATGACCCCTAAGTTCACACCAACCATACCACCGCTCAGCGCGCGCTCGAGTCGACGACACGGCGCGGGCGCCACCGGCCGGCCTGGCACGGCGAGGCGAAAATACCAATCCCAACAGACACCGGAAACTCATAGGTCCAGGCATGGAGACTCGATCGGAATGTCGATCGTAGAAGCGATGCAGAAGTTTTGGAAGCGGCTTCGAGTGATGGACCGAAACGATATTTTGCGTTACAAACATGTGTGGTACGTGCCGACTCTAGAACATCTCTCAGACGACACGCAAACGCTATCGCACGGTTCCGGTGCTAGCAGTGGTGACGAGGACGATGCCTTTCGCATCAGGAAGGGCGAGCACGTGGCGTTTCGATTTGAAATGTTCAATTCACTCGGCGCGGGAAATTTCGGTCAAGTTGTGCGTTGCTTTGACCATAAATATAAGCGCGAAGTGGCACTTAAACTGATTTCTCCTGACGAAACATTTGCGAGTCAAGCTCGCGTGGAAGTTTCGGTGCTCAAACGTGTCGAAGGTGGTTCGAGTCGCGTAGTGAAGATGTTCGAACATTTAAAGTTTCGCGGTCGATTGTGCGTTGTGTTTGAGCTGCTTCACATCAACTTGTACGAGTTCTTGGAAGCCCGCGCGTTCGCGAAGTTAGATATTCAACACGTCCGCCATATCGCTCGGCAAATGGTGGATGCGCTCGTGTACCTCAAACACATGCAAGTGGTGCACTGTGACATCAAACCCGAAAACATTTTGCTAGAACATCCTGGCTCGTTCGATGTCAAACTCATCGACTTCGGAAGCGCGTGTTTTCAGGGAAAACAAGTGTATACGTACATTCAGAGCCGATTCTACCGCGCTCCGGAAGTCATGCTCGGAATCGATTACGGCCATCCCATTGACGTATGGAGCTTGGCGTGCGTTCTCGCCGAGCTTGCCACTGGCAAAACTTTATTTGTGGGCGACGATGAGGCACGCCAGTTAAGCGCGATCACCTCGCGGATTGGGCCTCCTCCACGCCGCATTCTTAGCTCGGCAGCACACTCCGATCGCCGAGTCGACTTTCATGTGTGCGAGTCGTCGTTTGCGAGAAGTCGACGAGACGACAAACGTAGCGATCGGACATCCTCAAAGCACAAGCCGCGAAGCAAGCGCACGAAAGTCATCGATATCGACGACGATCGGTTCAACGCATTTCTACTACGAGCGCTGCACTGGAATCCGTCTCGACGGTTGACGCCCGACGCCGCTCGGCGGCATAGTTTCCTGCAAAAACGTCAAGCCGTCGTTGGTGAGGCCGCAGTCGACGACGCGGTGCGCACCGGGCGCGAGCTTCAAACCACGAGATGACGTCAGCAGTGACTTGTAACGCGTTTTATCGTGCTCCGGCGAGCAATGCGACGCCCTGCGCGCGCCTCCGCTCGCCGTCCCGTTCGGTGGATAAGACGTGTCGTCGCCATCTTTTCCGCTCGACGCGCGCACGTCGGGGCGCTCTAGCGCCTTCCGCGAGCGTGGACGACGACCTGTCCGTAGCGTCGTCCGACGATCGGCTCATCGTCGCCATCACGGGCGCAACCGGGTTCGTGGGTAGCAAGCTAGTGGAGACGCTCCTCGAGCGGGGCGCCGAAGTGCGAGTGCTCACGCGAGACGTCAACCGCGCTCGCGCGAAGCTTTCTCCACAAAATCTCCCAAAGGGCGACGTCGCGTTTGTGTCTCCGGATAAGTGGCGACGCGGGTTGCTCGGCGCGACGCACGTGGTGAATTTAGCTGGCGAACCAATCAGCACGCGCTGGGACCCGAAGGTGAAGGGTGAAATCATGGCGTCCCGAGTGAAAACCACCAAGGCGGTCGTCGAACACGTGAATTCGATCACAAACGACGCCAAGAGACCTAAGGTATTGGTGAACGCTTCGGCGATCGGGTACTACGGGACGAGTGAGACAGATACGTACGACGAAGCGAGCGGGCCAGGCGCGGACTATTTAAGTCAAGTCTGCCAGGCGTGGGAACAAACCGCGAGTGGGGTTGAAGATTGTAGAGTGGTGCTGCTGCGATTAGGGATTGTGCTCGATCGAGATGGTGGGGCGCTCGGGAAGATGGTGCCGACTTTCCAAGCGTTCATGGGCGGGCCCTTGGGCGACGGTCAGCAGTGGTTTAGTTGGATTCATAGAGACGACGCGGTGGGGATCATAATGGAGAGCTTGACAAACGTAAAACTTGAAGGTCCGGTGAATTGCGTCGCGCCAACGCCCGTCCGCATGCGAGAGATGTGCGAATCCCTCGGCGAGACCTTAGGGAAACCGAGTTGGTTGCCGGTGCCAGATTTCGCGTTGCGCGCAGTTCTCGGCGAAGGATCGACTCTAGTTCTTCAAGGGCAGAGAATCCAACCCAAAACCGCGCTTGATGTGGGTTATAAGTTCAAGTACGAGAGGATCGACCAAGCGCTGAAGCAGATTCTTCGCCGTTGATTTCGCGCGCGCACAAGCGTTTCGTTGCTGATTTTTAATTCTATTCATCGCGCCGCTAGCGTCGCTTCGTAACCTCGCCACCTCCGCCGCCATCTCTTCACTTAACAGCCTTGACGGCCACGAAACACTTATCCTTTGCTATAACTTCAACATCGCGAAACCCAGCGTCTTGAATCATCCGGCACACCGCGCGTTCGTCGAAAAATGGCGTGTTCGGCGTTCGCGAGTACTCCTCCTCAACCGTCGTCGGCTTCAGCAGGACGACAGTCGATACCAGTATCTCCCCCGTCGGTTTTAAAACTCGATACATTTCGCGAAAAGCCGACTCGGGAACGCCACGGCTGTTCAAATCGCCCCAACAATGCGCCCCCGCGCTCGAATGCAAGACGTCGAATGCGCCGTCGGCGAACGGCAAATCGCACGCGTCCGCCACCACCACCGTCGCGCGCTCGCCGCACGCCTCGCGCGCCAGTGTCACCATCATCTCGGAATAATCTAACCCAACCACGCGCTCCCACTTCCCCGAGCGCGCCGAATGGCGCGCCAAGAGGTCGAGTATCAGCCCCGGTCCGCACGACACGTCCAGCATCGCGCCGCCGTCCCGCAGCGTCCCGAGCGCGAGCGACGCCTCGGCGGCGGCTCCCGGGTACCCGAGCGCCCTGAACAGCTGTCGATACCCGCGCCAGTACGCGCGCGCGAAGACGGCCGTCGTGAACAGCGACGCGGCGCGGCTCGACGCGCTTCCGGCGCCATCGCGTCGAAAGTCGAGCGCGCGCTCGAGCGGGCGCGCCCAGGGCTCGAGGTCGACGCCGAGCGACGCCGCGCGCGGAACCGCGCGACCGGCGCGACGCCGCGCGCGGAACCGCGCGACCGGCGCCGGCGCCGCGCGCGCGCGCGCGACGCCGCGCGACATTCTGAGGTACCGCACATCGCGGCGAATGGCGACGACGTCGACGCGGTGCGGCGCGACGATCCGCGCGCGCGCGACTTCGAGAGTCGCGCGCGCGTCGAGCGGTGCGGCGACGGCGCGGCGGCGCGCGCGCGCGGCGCGGGGCGCGGTGACGGCGTTCGACGCCGCGGGTTGGCTTCGAACGCGAACGGTGACGCGAACGGTGACGCGCGAGGCGCTGGCGCGCGATGATGGCGCGTACGACGACGACGTGCGAGAGGAGTCGTTGGCGGAGTACGCCGCGCGCGCGATGCGGGCGTGGATGGCGCAGCAGCCGGAGAATTTGAGCTTCGTGACGCCGCTGTTGCGGTGGCCGACCGCGCCGCTGACGTCTGGGAAGACGTGGCGAGCGATCGCGTCGAACGCGGTGGCGGTGATTTTGGGGATGACGGCGCTGACGCTATTTTTAGGGTTTACGGACATGGGGTTGGTGGCGATGAAGACGGCGGTGGCGGCGAAATTCGGCGTTGGCGCGGCGGCGGGGTGACGCGCGAATCAAAGGTGGAGGAACTAGAATGGGATTAGTATTAAAATTTCTCAATGAATGGTGTAGTATCAACGTCAACGCCGTAAAAGTAATTCATCTATTTGCGAACCTTGGCCTTGCGCTCGCGCGCTTCGCGATCCGCCTTGTCGCTCAAGTGCTTCTTGTACATTCTGATATCCGTTTTCCAATCGCGCACCGTTTTGTTCTCGCACACCCAAATCTTGTCCGCGACCTGGTCGATGAGACGGAAATCGTGCGACACGAGCACCAGCCCACCGTTGTATCGCTTGATGGCTTCTGCGAGCGCATCGATCGCTTCCAAATCCAAGTGATTCGTCGGCTCATCGAGAAGCAACAAGTTCGGACGCTGCATGCAAATCATGGCAAACACGAGACGGGACTGTTGACCTTCCGACAACTCGCCAATTTTCTGCGTTTGCATGCGCCCGCTGACGCCGTAGCGCCCCAAGTATGCACGCCACTCTTCCATCTCACGCTTGAATTTGAGGTTATTGGGATATTCAGCCATGAAAAATTCCAGCGGGGTCATCGCCTTGTTAAGCACATCGACTGAGTGCTGATGATACTTACCGATGCTCAGAGCCGGGTGTCTATCGACCGTACCCACACTCGGCGAAAGTTCGCCAGTCATGAGCTTTAAAAGAGTGGATTTACCGGCACCATTCGGGCCCACCAACGCAATACGACTGTCGCAATCGACGCCGAGCTCCAACCCTTCGTACAAGTAGTCCTCCTTCTTACCATTGTACGAGAACGACACGTTCGCGAACGGAAGCACGGGAGGCGGAACTTTTTGACACTCGGGGAAGTCGAACTTGAAATCGTGCTCTTTGGCGACCGGCGGTGTGAGACCTGCGGCCATCATCTTGTCGATAATTTTTTGCTTCGATTCGGCTTGTTTGCGCATGTTCGAGTACGTACCACACGAGCGGATGAATTCTTGCAAGTGCGCGATGTCAGCTTGCTCCTTTTCGTACTTCTTTTGCTGCACGATGTTGTTCTCGTTCACGGTTTTCTGGAATGTATCGTAGTTACCGGTGTAGTATGTAAGCTTTTGCTGCGTCAACCAAATGATGTGCGTACAGACGCCATTCAAGAAATCTTGCGAGTGAGAAACGATTATGAGACACTTTTTGTACTGTCCCAAGTAGTGTTCGAGCCACACGCACGCTTCGAGATCCAAGTGATTCGTTGGCTCGTCCAACAGCAAAAGAGTGGGCTGGGCAAACAACGCCTTGGCAAGCGCGACACGCATCCGCCAGCCGCCAGACATGTCCGCCGTTGGGCGATGAATCATGGTTTGGGAGAAACCGAGAGAGTGCAAAAGCTCAGATGCACGCGCTTCGAACGTAGTAGGATCGATCTCTTCTAGTCGGTCGTAAATAAGCTCCAAACGTTCGTCATCTGGGCCGGTAGTTTCGAGAATGTGCAGTTCAAACTTGTTAAGACGTTCCATCTCAGCTTGAACTTCATCGATGACGGTTTGAATCGCCGATCGTTCGCTCGGAAGAGCTTCTTCACGCAAGTGATACAAATCAATGTGATCCGGGATTGGGACTTCTCGGCGAGCCAAGCACTCGAGAAAGTTTGTTTTACCGCAGCCATTCTGACCGAGTAAACCGTATCTTCTTCCGATTGTGATTTCGATGTCGCAGTCTTTGATGAGCTCGCGACCACCCATACCCATGGAGAAGTTGATAATCTTGATATCACGTGCGGTGGGACGAGACGCCAACACACCAGTAGACATGCGTTTCATCGATGTTCCAGTCTCTTCGAGCTCAACGTTGCCAAGGGCTGCCTCGATGGTCGTCACGTCGTCATTTTCGTCGTCACCCTTCTTCTTCTTCTTCTTCGCCGCTCGTGCGGCTTCCCGTTCGGCCTTCTTTGCCGCCTTAGCGGCGTCTTTTCGCTCCCTTTCCTCCGCCATATCGGCAAGATGTTTCGTTCGCTCAGCTTCTTCGGCTGCACGCTTCGCCGCAATCATTTCACCGAGCTTCTTCGGATCCATCTCGCCGTCGCCCAACGCCTCGTCCGGGATCTCAACCGCGGGCTTGAATAGCTCTTTCTCTTTGTCCTTTCTCGTCGTCTTTTGCACGAGCTTGATGCCCTCCTCTTCCAAAGCCTTGAGTTCGGCTTCTCGACGAGCCTTCTTTTCGTTGATATCCGGTTGTTCCGCCGATTCCACTGCTGCGGCTTCGTCTTGACCACCGTCGCCACCCGGAGCGACAGCGTCTGGAGTCCAGCCCTCGGGCGGTTCGAAGTTGTCTTCTTCCTCTTCAAGATCAGCGAAGTCGTCGGTCTCATCTGGCAACATCTCTATGTTGTAAAGATCACCCAAGTTCTTCGCGCGAGCAAGGTTTTCAGCAGCTTCTTCAGCGGCTTTGCGCTCTGCCTCGTCGTCCGCCTCTCTGCGCGCCTTCATCAATCGAGCAATTTCGTCATCTCCGGCGCTCGCACCGGCATCGACCGCCGCCTCGACTCCACCCTGCTGTTGTTCAATAATCTCACGCCCCGTGAGCAAGTTGTTCTTGATGCGCTCCTCCCTCGAAGCCTCCACAGTGGCTTTGATCTTGTCGACGCGCTCTTTCTTCCACTCCAAATACACATCCAGCGTCATCGGCGTCGTGTTCTTCCCGCTCTTCTTCAGCGCGATCAGTTTCTCGCGTAGAATGTCTTGGTCGGTCTTTCTCGCGCGAGCTTCTTCGAGCAATCTCTCGCGAAGCTCGCTCTTGAACACGAAACCCGGCGGCAGCTTATGCTTGTACTTGCAGTCCGCACCGCCCGGGCAGTGCCAAAACCATCCATAAAGCTTCTTCTCAACCGCATCCAAGAAATGCTTACACACGATCGTCGTTTCATTGTTTGTGTTCGCTTCCTGCCCGTGCTTTCGCGCGATGACAGCTTCGAGCTTTTTCTGATCCCACATCTCGATGGAGTCCTCGCTCGGCAACTCGAACGCGCTTCGCTTCTGCTGCCGCGTCGCGATATCCAACTGGTGCGAGTACTTGCACTTATCCGCCGTCTTCGCGCAGCAACCGTGCTTGAAAAACTCGCAAAGCACCGTCTTCGGGTCCACTCCTGGCTGTAATTCCGGTTGTTTCACGTCTATGCCCTTCGTTCGCAACAAAAACTCTTGCTGCTCCTTGGCCTTCTTCTTCGCCGCCCTGAGCGTCGCTTTCCCGAGTTCCGTCGTCGGGTCATTCATGTCCCGCAACCGTTGCATGGCAACTTCATGCTTACGATTCATCGCCGCTCCTTTCGTCATCCCGAACGTCGCGTCTTTGTTCGCGAGATCCTTGATCTTTCGCGCGTCGGCGGCTTGCTCTTTTTTGACGTCTTCGTGAGACATCCCTTGCTTCTTCGCGCGTAGGCGGTTCTCTTGCGCCGGAGTCTTACCCATGGCGACTAACTCGGTGGTCTTTCGCGCGGTTCACTCTTTGGCTCGTGAGAGGTCGCACGCGGACGTCTGAGAACGCGCGGTGGCGGCGAAGGGTTTGGACCCTTTCGCGACTGCGGATAGCACGCTCGCTAGGCATACGCGGCAAAGGGGAGTTACTTCGCGTGGTACATAAATATAACATAAAATACTAAGTGGTTCTACAATAATGCAATACTGAGTAACAAGTGTCAAGCCGCACCGTGGATTGCTGACACATTTAACGGGAACAGAGCTAGACTGGGCTCGAGCGGAGAGGTGGCTTCTCGCCGAGAGCGTTCCTCTACCAAGACGTCTGGAATTCGCGCCGTTGGGTTACTTGGACGGACATTGACGGTATAGGCTGGACTTTGAGAGCTTACGATCCACGCAATTTGCTTCCCGTCGTCCCCATCGATGTCGACTTCGCCGTCCGCGTCGTCGGCGTGCTCAGACGTCTGTTTCTTCGATTCCTTTTGCCGGCGCAATCGCGCGGTCAACGAAGCCATTGCCTCGAGTCCCGGATTGCCCATGACGAATTCATGTAGTGCCATCTCTTCCGGGCATCTGGTTGGTAGCTGTCTTTTGTTGCGATTTGGCCGTCGCACGAAACGCTCTTGCACGGCGGTAACCTGCGAGGCGAGTTCGCTCAGTGGGTCAGATTCGACATCCACGTGACCAGAACGACCGATCGTATCTAACCCCTCAGTCTCCATCATCTTCCGCATCGCCTCATGCAGCGCATAACCCTTGTGGTCGGTATCGAAAGCGTATCCAGGATCCTTAAAGTTGCCCAGTCGCCCGCTGGAATCGTAGCGCGCGCCCGTCGACGCTATCTCCGCCTTGGCGGACTGCTGCGAGGCGGGTTTTCCGATTCGCGCCCGTGCGTTCGCCTCTGCTTCTAGCACCAACAAATCTCTCGCACGTCGACACGCTTCAAGTCGCTTCATTCTATGATGTAATATGTTTTCCTCGGCGGCGTTTCTCGCCGACCGCTCGAGCTGCTTAATCATAGTGTTCAGTTTTCGCATCTTTCGATACGGCCATCGCATGATGCCGAACGCGCGACACGTTGACTTGAGCACCGTCACGCACACATCCAGCTGTTTCCGCGTCGACCCATTCGCGCGTCAGTCTCTCGAAACTCGTCGCGCGCCGCGCCGCGATCCTCCGGAAATCTAATCTCGCCCGCACCTCTTTCGCCGCTTGCGCGATCGGCAGCGCGAACCTCGAGCTCACGTCGATCAGCGCGATGATCTTCGTCCCCGTCGCCGATTTCACCGCCGTGTGCACGTCGCTCAGCGGATCGATCGCGTGCGTCGCGCCGCGCGCGTCGTTCGGCATCCGAATCGGGAGCCCGGTGTTCGTCGTCGTCTCCGCCGCCGACATCCGTCGCGCGCGGCCGTCGTTCGGCCCTCGTCGCGTGCGCGCGAAGACGATGTCGTTGTCCTCGCGTCGCGCGGGCCTCGTCGGCGGTCAAACCCGGCGCGAGCGGCGCGCGTCCGCGCGCGCGCGTGTGGGGGCGCGGTCGCCTATGACCGCGCAGTATCGCGCGGTTTTCGCGTCGCGCCCGGGACGGGACGTCGCGCCGACATGTCGTCATCGGTTCGTCCGCGCTTCTCGTCTGGAGTTAAAAATGTATGTGAAATATCACGTCTTTATATTACGATTCCTATTCGCTTATTTTGAGTAATTAACACCTCGATCGATGGGTCGTGACTCGTCGAGACACGGGACGCGTCGCGACGCGCGACGCGCGACGCCCGCACGACGCGACGCGCGCGACGAACGACCGCGACGCGCGCGCGATGGGCGACGGCGACGCGATCGTCGCGCGCGTGCACGTCGACGCGCGACGGCGCGCG
>Ga0228649_1000079_pt1 | contig 38872 bp, 48 predicted proteins | sample 61DmetaG_FD_190074 | JGI IMG/M metagenome (GOLD analysis project Ga0228649, IMG submission 190074) | Seawater microbial communities from Monterey Bay, California, United States - 61D | ecosystem: Environmental > Aquatic > Marine > Coastal | place: USA: California | collected 2016-10-31 | reverse complement strand
CCGCTGTGCCCGATGATGGAAAACGACGTGAATGCTGATTTGCCGTGTAACAAATAAAATTTCTGTGCCTATATCAAATGCGGTACGCTTTGATCGCTCTCGCGCTCGTCCTACTCATTACGTATGACCGAACGCTCCGGACGCCCACGGAAATGAGCGAACGCATGAGCCGCGACGGCATTCCAGTGGCCCGCATTCGTCAGTACATTGCGCTCGAAAAGCTCCTTCGAGAAATAGAGTGTCACACGCACCGCACGGGTGTGTCACATTTAGGACAGGCGCTCATCGTGTCGAATAAAATCAAAGAGGCTTTCCCCGAGTACAGTTGGGCGTGTCATACGGATATTTTGAAACGCGTGGCCGAGCCTAATAAAAGCTGGAGTGATATTCCAAAGTGCGCGCACAAAGAGCGATAGCTTGGCGAAATTGTCCCAAGTGCGGCTCTATTTCTTTGTATTTGTCATAAACAAACAAGATGAGACCGTGATCATCGATCCCACGTTGTTTGCTGAAATGTTCTCTCGCCTCTTCGTCGTCTGAGTAGCTCATGAAAGACGCGTCGCAGTAGAATTCGCGTTCGAGCTTTGACACTTGACCTTCATCGTCTCTCCCTGCTTCTATGTACGCACAGATCGCGTATATGAGGGCATCGGCGAGACTCGTCTCCATCTCCCCCATGAAATTACCCCGGTATACGCTTAAATCCATGCCCTTGCACTCCAGGCGTCGCCCTTTCAAACGGTCCCGGAGCGCACTACGCATTTGAAACCACTCGCGCGACTCGTCTCTGCGTCGCTCGCGTCGGTCTTCCGAGCGAAAATAGCACCGCTCGCACGACTCTCGCGTCCTCGTCGAGGCGTTTCGCGGAAATGCGTCGTTTTCGCTGTCCAAGGATGTCCTTCTCGATCTGTTTCAGCGTGATTCGTGGGAGGCGGGCGTGCTTCGAAATGAGGCGACACAGACGAGCCTTCGTCGTCGTTCTGCGCGGCCTACACCCCAACCCTCGTGCGCACCGAACCAGGGTAGTTTTTCGAAGGTTTCGTGGCGTACACCGAACGCCGTTTAGAAGTAACTGTCCTCGCGAGTTCCTTGTGAGGTTTGGGAGGCGTCTTCGCCGAGTGACGACGTTCTTCCTTCGTCGCGGACGAGTGACAACCACCGGCGGGCGACGCGCAATGACGGTCTTCACCACCGGCGGCGGACGGCGCACAGTGACGGGTGGTGGACGCGGACGCGCCACAACAGGTGGCGGCGGTGCGACTACTCGCGGACGCGGACGCGGGCGCACCCCCGACGACCGAACGACTTTGACGTTTGATTTACGAAGGAAATCGGCGACTGAACTCTTGCTCATGCTTACTTATATTAGACTTACAAAAAATTTATTCCATGTCGATTCGGTCGACGCTCAGACCCATGATAAAGGGTTGATTCGTGAATTGACGACCTTCCCACATACGAGTGACACCCATTTCGACCACGATGTCCCTCGTCGAAAACGGCCCAGCATAGAAATCTGCGTTGAAGCGCGGTTTCCCGAGGTTGTTGAGCGCGCAGTGCTGCTGAAACATGGATACAAACTCCTTTTGGGGGATGCACAAGTCGGCGCCGTATCTAACCTCCGGAGCTTCCAAGAAATGAATGAGGGTCGACACGTTCTTCGCCATATCGTCCTGAATCTTCTTGAAATACTTTGGAACAACATTCCAAATGTCCTTGTCGCTAAATTGACCCGCATAATCGAGGTACGCGCGAATGCACTTTTCGAGAATGATTGGAATCTCCGCGTCCAATTTACGGTCCAAGTGTGGATCGGCTTCTTTGACCTGTCTACTAAAATTCCATGGCAAAATACGCCTGAGAATGGAGCCCGCGTTGTCGCTCCAATTAGGAATCTGGTTTCCGGCGAGGATGCCCGGTACTATCCAGACCATGCTCTTCGCCTTCTCGTGCTTCACTGCGAGTGAAACGTCCTCACCAGACACGATCGATTGGAACTCTGCCTGCTCAAGTTTGATATCACCTTTGATTTCTGGTGCGATAAACATGAGGCCGTCATAGATGCTCGACAAACCAAACTTTGTTTCGATGTTATTGGAGAGGGTTCGCACGTCCTCTGCCTCGTAGAATTTCTTACACACCTTGGTGATGATTGTACTTTTCCCCGAACGAGCGATTCCCTTCATAAACGGAATGATTTGCCAGCCATCCAAGTCGCCAACCTCGAAACACAGACGCCCAACCATACAGTACGTCCATCGACACACGTCTTCTTCGAATTTCTGGTAGTCCAGCACGCTCTGAAAATATGGTGTCGGGATATCGTACCAATCTCTACACGCGTCGTGCGACGTAAACTCTTGGTCGAAATACTTGCACGCGGTGATCGTGGGATCGAGCGTTTGGAACTCCCGCGAGTCGTACGGGTAAAATTGAGAGGTGTACGCCTGCATTTCCTCGCTCCACACGCGCGCACAGAACATGCCATTTTTGAATGAAAAGCAGTGGCGATTCTTGATGATCGCTGGGAACTGATGGTCGTTACACACCTCCAAATGGCGAATGACCTCGTTAAAAGTGCTTCCCTTCGACGTTAAATCCTTCCACCTTTCAAAAAAGATTTCCTTCTGAGCGAGCATGTATACAAATTCTTTAATCGTATAGACAGGCTCCCACGCGCGCGTAAACCGCTCACCAGCCATGATTTGTATACAACACTGCCCTTTGTAGCGGCGCATTCCCCTGAGCGCAGCTTCGTTCAAACACGCACACACGGCTCTCTGAAACGGAGACATGTCGTCCAATTGCTTGGACGTGATCGGAGTCGCTGAAAAATATTCAGGATCTGCATCGTATCTCTCGGGTGCCGCGCGGGGCTCGTTTATCCTATTGGCGATGGCCGAGTGTATGCGGACGTAGGTGAACGCGTCGGCCACTTGTTTTATCAGGCGGTTGATTCGTTCCCCGAGCGAGAGTGCGGGCATATCATCCGTGTGTAGCTTGGACAACTGCGTGCCGTCGTATGGGTTGAACACCATGTTCAAACGCGCACCGAATTGCTTTAGCTTCAGGAACAAACGGTTCGCCTTATCCTCGACATCTCGCATACATATTCTGTCAGGAAACCCCGTCGTTTTGTTTATCTCCCCGGCGTCAAAGAATTGACCGTGTTTGAAACCGATGCGCGAGGCGTCGAGTGAATTCGCGCACGACTCCTCGAGCCCCCACACTCTCTCGTAATGACAGATAGCACCAACCAAGCTCTCTTTATCAAGAGTCTGAATCGTGTTCTCGATATTGAGAATTTCAGCCTCGTCATAGGATGGGTGCTGGTCGATGAACGTCGTCATCAGCCCTCTTGATGACACAACGCAGATATTGTTTAAGTAGATTTTAAGCTGGCCCGCGCGACGCTAGTTTTGCAGAGCTGCGAAAATTTTGATGAGAATCCTGTTCTGGGTTTCCAGCTGGGAAGCGATGTCGACGAGCGCCGACGCGACCGTGTCACCGGACTCAGTGGTCAGGACCCGTTCCATCAATTCCAGGGCGTCGTCGGAGGCATCCTCGAAATCAGCGAGCTCGTCCTCGTCAAACTCATCTTCGAGCAGATCGTCGTTGCTGATGTCATCGTCGCTAATGCTGATGTCGTCGTCGCTGATGTCGTCGTCGAAATCACTCGGGACAATCTCACCTTCCTCGACCTCGTCGCGCGGCTCTGCTTCTTCAATATCAATTTTAGACATAGACATTTTGTAATTGAATTTGATCAATTCTCTTTAAGCCCCTGAATTTTTGCACTACCACGGCGATGTTCCTCGCGAAAAATCCAAAAGTTACCTTCCTCCAGGCGATGTTGCGTCGAATGCGGGTCACCCAGGTGAAATTTTTTTCTCAGCGTATGGTACAACAACTACAACACAATGGCTGGCGGACTTATGCAGCTCGTGGCCTATGGAGCCCAAGATGTGTTCCTCACGGGGAACCCGAAAGTTACCTTCTTCCAGGCGGTGTACAAGCGACACACGAACTTCGCCATGGAAACGATCGAACAAACCGTCAACGGCTCCCCGGCGCCGTCTGGTCGCGTTTCTACCACCATTGCGCGCAATGGTGATCTCGTTGCGGACATGTTCGTCGAGATGAAGGCCAAGTCTGGTCTCAACACTGATACCAAGACCTCCGGTAACTCCGCCGTGTGGGCGGCCGAACGTGCCATTAAGGACGTCGAACTGTCTATTGGCGGTCAAAGAGTGGACAAAACTTACAACCGTTTCTGGCGTTTGTACGCTGAGCTCTACTTGACGAGCGACAAGAAGGCCCAGTGGGGTAAGATGACCTCTGCTGTCGACAGCACCATCTACCTCCCGCTTATCTTCTTCTTCAACCGGAATCCGGGCTTAGCTCTCCCGCTTATCGCGTTGCAATACCATGAAGTACGCCTCGATTTTGACTTGACTGATCAGTTCTCCAACTACACTGATGGTTCTACGTTCAAGGTATGGGCCAACTACGTGTATCTTGACACGGAAGAACGCAGACGCTTTTCGCAAAAGGGACATGAGTACCTTATCGAACAGGTGCAACATACCGGCACTGACTCCATCAAGGCGGGCGCGACTAAGCAAGTGAGGCTTAGCTATAATCACCCTGTGAAATCGCTGATCTTCTGCGCGGACTCGGGCGCGTCGACCGGTTGGAACTTTGCCTCCAACGCTGCGGCCGCGGATGTCGTGCTCACGACCAACCCGGCTTTGGGCACCTCTAACGTCGTTGTTTCCACCGTCGAAGGTACCGGCGCCCCGATGCTCTGGGCTTCTGGTGGTGGTGGCTCCGCCAAGCGATGGGTCGAAGATGGCGCGGTTACCGCCACTGACTCCGTCGGACCGATTGAGACGTTCAAGCTTGTTTTGAACGGACAAGACCGCTTCAAGGAGCAACCGGGTAAGTACTTCAACCAAGTTCAACCGTTTGTTCACTTCGATGGTACGCCGTACCCGGGTGTGTACGCGTATTCGTTCGCTTTAGAACCTACCGCGCATCAACCGACCGGTACGTGTAACTTCAGCCGAATTGATAACGCACAAGTCGCTATCAAGGTCAAGGACCTCGCCACGGCGTCTGAATCTCTCAATATGTTCGCTGTGAACTACAACGTACTCAGGATTCAATCGGGCATGGGTGGATTGGCCTTCTCTAACTAAGCTCGTCTTTGGGACGAACTTCACTCGTAGCAGGCATCACGCGCGTTACACGTGTTTATTTAAACCCTAAACCCTAAATATATTGATACAAACAAAATCAATAAAATAGACGTATAAAGTCGATTTTATTAATTTCTGATTGATTCTCTCGAAGATGATAAGATCTAAGATCCGAATTCAAACCCGTCACTTTGCGACGCACGCGAACGACACAATGACCACGAACGCCGTGTCTCTGCCGCCGCACAGACTCGTCAAAGTGAACTGCCGCCACATCGAGGATGTGTTTTTTGCCGTCGACGAAGAAGATTACAACAATTTTCTAAGTGAAGGTTTTGCGGCGCACTTGAGCCTGGACGCCACGGGGACGTCACCAGGTACTCCGGGAGGGAGACGATACGTTCGTACACCCAATGGTAGCGGAAACAACGTGGGCGTTCACCGCCTCATCATGAGCGCCGAAATCGAAGACGAGGCTCAGCGACGTGACTGTGAACCCAGAAGCCTCGTGGTTGACCACATAAACGGGGACGCGCTCGACAATCGTCGCGCGAATCTTCGCGTGGGCACCCAGTCACAGAACCTCGCGAGTCCACAAAGAAAGAAAACGACGAAGCATGAAACGACGTCTGATCAGGTCGGTGTTTATTACGACAAGACCAATGACCGCTGGTATGCGCGTATCAGGAAGGAGAGCAGTGTGTTGCGCGGTACATCTTTCAAAACCGAGGGGGAAGCTAAAAAATGGTACAAGATCGAGAAGGCGAAACACGCGCGAGAAATCGGCATGGACGTGGAACCACCCACGCGTCTTCCGGAGCTCGCGGAGGTTCACGAGCGCATCGACGCCTGGTACATCGCGAACGCGACCGGTGAGTCCGAAGAGGTGCGCGCGCGTCGCGTCGGGAAGAAGGTCGAACACAACCAAGGTTTAAAACGGGAGCTACAAATCAAGCGAACGCGCGAACTGGCCGACGTGACCAAAAAACTCAGCGAAGATCCAAACAACATCGACCTCATCAATAAAAAGCGTAAACTCGAGCGCGCGGAAACGGTATCTCAAGTCCGTGGTACCGGTGAAAAAATGACGAAAGAAGAAAGACAGAAGAACATCAACGAAGGGAGAGTCATTCGCGCAGCCGCTGAGCGTGCGAGTGAGCGTAAAAGACTTGAAAACTGCAAACAAACAAGTCAAGTCAAGGCGAAATTGAAGAAACTTGACATGCGAGAAAGAATGTCGAAGGCGAGACTGGAAGGGAAGCAGGTCGATGAGCAAGTATAGACCAATAAAATTATTTTCTCCGCAATGAGTACATGGGTGCAGAGAACAGTAAACCTGCCGTGAAGACTGGAACGTTGGTTGCAAAAGCAAAAGCGGAGGAAGAAAAAAGTCCCAGCGACGCTATACGGATCCTGAAAGAAATGACAGCGGAAATAAAAGGAGTTTCTGCGGATAAGAAATTGGATAGCGATGTAATGAAAGCCGTTGCGCTTCTCTGCGAGGCGCTCGAGGAGTACAAAGAAAAAGTTGTTGAACAACATCAAGCGAAGGAATTGTATCAAATCTACCCTGGATCGTCTGAGATCACCGGCTTCAACCTCCGATAAGATCGATCGATAGACATATGCTACAAAATCAATAAAATACATGGTTAAAACTCTATTTTATTGGTTTCTGATGACGACTGACGACTAATTAGTTTAGTAAATAGCACCTCTCCGGCGAAGGTTGGCGACCGTCTTTTTCATTTGCGCGTTGCGCTTCTTTTCTGCTTCGAGCTTTTTGCGGAGGCGGGCGTTGATTCGTTTCTGGACGTTGCGTTGATTCACGAGTCGTGCGATGAGTTTCGCTTTCGTCTTCGAAATGGCGCTTTGTCTTTTCATGCTTACTTACTATTTCACAAGGAAAAAATCATGAGAAGGATCCGTGTTAATAAAATGCCGTGCTATGTCAGATTATGAACGAAGGTGTACTGTATCACCCAGGTGCATATAGCCGCGTCGCGTGCATACGTTTGGAGGACGTTGCACGTAAATTCGTGCACGACGACCCCGACAGTGTCGAGATGTACTCTCGAGATCTAATTAAATGTGAGGATTCGACGTTTTTACCAGGCTCACTGAAACCAGCATTCGATGAGATACGTCAGCATTCGCTGTACGACGTTTTACCCGATAATATTTACACGTTTGTCACATATGAATCGAACGCTCAGACTTATGGTCGACACAAGGACGCTGAAAGTGTTTTACTTATTCAGGCAGTTGGCAAAATGATGTATCGTTTCGACGATGGGAGCTTTATAATATTGAAGCCAGGCGATGCCCTCTATATACCATCGGGCGTCTATCATGACCCGGAAACTGTCATGGGCCCCCGTGTCACTGTTTCATGCAAGGTAAAATAATTTCTCAGTCATAAGTAACATGAAACAAAGAAGAAAGTTACTGGTGTTTTTAGTCGCATTGGTTCTCATCTCCGTATGGACTGTACGCAGGCGCGATGCATATGTCTCGGTCGATTCCGCCTCAGAGGACGTGGAATCGGCTGTGAAAAAGAAGAAAATGACTCAAGATGAGTTGGATGCCGTTATAAAATTTATCAGTTAAGCGTAGACATGTTCGTTGATGTTTACGGATACCCCGTGGGAATCTTCGAACCCTTTTCTCGAGACCAAGTTTCGCAGATTCGTCACAAGATCAACGACTTTTTTGAAAGAGAAGAAAACAAAAGTGTTCTAAAGAATGTACACTGGAACGCCAATTGTCTCACCACGGCACCAGACGGACATGGAAAGGGAATGATAGGCGAAAAAGCACATGATGATGAAATTCTGAGTGCAGTCAATAGATGCATGTCGGAGTACCAAAGTAAGCTGGGTTTGAGCCTTGATGTTTCCATGTACCGATGTAAGCGCGACGACTGTAAAGAAGGGTGTCCACCAGACATTTGGCTCAACGTTTACAGGAAAGGTGACAGTCAGGAAGCGCATTGGCACCACGGTGAAGACACTGGATGTGTGTTCGGGTTCGTTTATTTTGTTCAGTACGACCCGGAGCGAGATGGCAGATTCATGTTTTTGAATCCCGCACCCGATCTAAAAGTAGTTGGTTTGGAGGAATGCCCGGCTTTTCAGAGGGAGTTCGCACCCTCGGTGCGCGAAGGGAGTCTCATGATTTTTCCCGCATTCATGTTGCATCGCGTGTCGGAACAGGAAAATGATGAAAGAGAGCGAATCACATTCGCTGGAAATTATTATGCTCGCTACTATTAGTGTACGCACATACATGGCTTATCCAACGTATGCCGCGGGTTGGTATAGTTCACATAACTATGAACACAAAAGTCATGGATGTAACAGAGACGAATCAAAGAACTGCGCCGCAGATTATGAGACCGGTCGACATAAACCTTGTGGACGTTGCCGAACGCGAATATACTGCGCCAAAGCATGTGGCAATACTCTGCAGTACCAGGACGGTAAAAAGGGCAACCCGTGTGCTGAGGCTGACAGCCAAATTTACGCAAAGGAGACGGGTGGAAAGACGGGCTTTGTCTGTTTGTATAATAATGTCACGGCCAATCTTTTGAAGAAAATGAGCACTAATCACATTGCAACACATGGGGGAATAAAAGGAGGACCGTCGACCTACAAACAATTGTTGATTGGACATAATAAGACATTGGACAATAAGAAAAATTACAGTTCGAAGGGTAAAGGTTTCTGTGAGCAGACGAAAAACCTGGACCAGGTGATCCACCAAAACGGCGATACGTGTTACCGCTATTTAGCCAAAGAAGTAAACGAGGCGACCGCGAAACAAAAGGCGACGGACTTTTGTAAGTCTCGTCCTAGTGCGATCAAGTCTGAGCTTTGCACTCGCGAAAATGTGGGAAAGGCGGAGTATGACCGTCTCGCCGGTGTGTATTGCGACGGAGAGGGTATTAAAGACATGTGGTGCGCGTGTTACAATGCATTTAAGGGTAAATGTAAGACGAACTCTACTGCATATGCGGGGTGCGATGGCGTGAAGAGTGAACATGATAAACTCATCGGAGACATTCCGTCGGATCAGTTGTCTGGAACGGTCAGACAACAGTTTGAGGAGAGGATGCATTGTCGAAACAATGTGTGTAAAATCACCGACGGATTTAAACCGGACGGCGCAGACAAATGTGAAATGAATTTACAACTCTGTATACAGGACGTCGACGTAGCGGGTCACCTGGTAAAGTCTGGAATCAATCTTACCTGTAATAACAAACAAGTAACAGGCGGTGATAGTGATAATGATAGTGACAGTGGCGGTGGCGGTGGTAGTGGCGGAAGCAAAAGGAAAAGAATGCTACTCATCGGCGGTGGCTTCACTGGACTATCTATGTCCATTTTGTGTTGCTGCTTGATACTGATCCTTATTCTAGTCTTATAGATTCCAACTGCTTCACGAAACAATAAAATAGACAGCTCTACGTGTTTATTTTATTGTTTTTGCATTGTATGTATTTTTTATCCTTTACGCGTCAGCCAAGTTACAGCACTTGTAACTCATCGTCAATTCCGAATTGTCGCCATCGAGAGACATCGAGGTCATGGCTTGATTGGGCCCGCAATTCAACGGTACGTTGTGAAGCGACTGGGTGATGTCACCTCCCACCGAGCTTCCCGTGTTGTCTGAATCCAAAGGCCGAATCTTCGCCGTTTTCACCTCACACGATTCAGCATTCAAAGCTTGGTTGTGGCACGCATACTCGGCGCGCAGACGCTTCTTATCGGCTGATTCCTTGTATTTGACACCCGAGATGCCCTTGTCCCCGCAGTCAATGCCCAGTTTCTTGAACGTTTTGTACCACGGGTTCGACTTTTCGACATAACTCGTCTGTTTTTGCGTAACGCCCCCGTCGAGACCTTGGATGCACGCGGTATCGAAATTTCTGATATTTTTTAGTGTGTCGCCCCATTTGTGACGGTTCATGCGGTTGTAGTACAAGACACCTTCGTCGCCACACGAGTGTGCCATTTTATCGAAGCTCCATCCACTGTCACCCTTATCGTAATAGCGATTCTTGTTGAGCATGTGCACACCCGCGCGTATTTGGCGCGGCACGTTGTACTTGCGCATCAGATAGGCTTCCACCTTCTTCACATCGGCCAAGCCCAACTCCTTATTGTACACGATAACCTCTGCGATGGCCCAGTCGCTCGGTGCGTTGCGGGGATTAATCACGAGCTTGGACGGAATGAGCGCGGAGGTGAACCCACCACCCGCGCGGCGTAAACCGTCTCGGCGCAACACGTGCTTTTGATCTGTGTGGATTCGGAAACGTTCGCTCTTTTGGCCATCCCAATGCGCAATCCAACCTTCCCCGTTTCTGTGCGCTGTCCCTGTATAACCGTTGGTAAATCCGGAGACGAACGCGTGGTTCGTGCCGGCGAAGATCCGCCCCTTGGTTGAACCGTTATATTTTGCCACATGAAACAACGTATACTTGCGTCCGGTCGTCATCACGGCTTGGGGAAATTCCATGAACGTGTCGGTGGACCCAAACATGAACTTTTGATTGTTTGAGCTGTCATCGCTATCGATTTCGATCTCACCTTCGACGCGCGTCACGTCGTTTTTCGCCGCGCTGAGATCCTTCCACACGCGCTTTTTCGCATCGTACGACTCAGCCGTCCCGTGGAACGTACACCCGGCAATATCTTTCGCTGGGTTCTTCGCTTGCGGTTCCTTGTCTGAAACCTTCTTTTCGACGATGGCTTCTTTCTCTGGAACCGGCGCCTTCTCGTCACCTTCACCGCCTGCCGCTTCTTTTGGGTTCGTGTTTTCTGTATCCCCCTCCTCTTCTTCGGCCGCCGGCGCCGGGCCCTCCCCGGCAGTTCCCGCTGGAGAATCATCGCCACCTTGCATCATGTAATATGCGGCAATCCCCACCAGAACGACGACCACCAATACGAAAACCATGAGTTTGGGATTCATGTTGTTCTGCTATGTAATAAGCGACACAAAAAAAAGTCAGACGTTTTCATAGCGCGACGCCCGCCATGATTTTTGTGTACACCGACGGGTCGTGTTCGAACAACGGTAAGAAGGACGCCGCCGCGGGCATAGGCGTGTATTTTGGACCTGATGATCCACGAAACGTGTCCAGACGCGTCGACGGAAAGCAGAGCAATAACACCGCCGAACTCGGGGCGCTTCTGGTAGTGTACGAGGAGCTTGAACGAGAGATCCGCGCGGGCGAACCCGTGACCATCGTGAGCGATTCGGTCTATGCCATTCGGAGTGCGACGGAATACGGCGCGAAACACGCGGCGAGTGGGTGGAGCAAAGACATCCCGAACAAGTCACTCGTTCGTCAGGCGTATGAATTGTTCAGTGCGCTCCCAAACGTGCAATTCATGAAGGTCGCCGCGCACACTGGTGCGCGAGATGTCCACTCGATCGGTAACGAGAACGCGGATCTACTCGCCAACATGGCCATCGGCTTAACAAAGTGTCCCTATGAACGCGTGTATTTGAATGTGCCGTTTGAACACAAAGATGATGCAAAGGCACACGGCGCGCGCTGGGATCCAAAGAAGAAAAGGTGGTGGACGAGCGAGGTTACTCCCGACCTCGAAAAATATATGGTGCGTTAAACTATGGCCATAACAATTGAGGAAGAAGAAGAAGGCGACAATGAATGTCAAGCCGGCTGGTGTCCGCGTCAGGAGAACTTACTCAAGCGATGGGCTGAGAAAGCGGCTGGGTATCGCTGGCTGCACGATTTTTCGCGCCTACACTTTAAAAGACAAAACGATTGGCTGTCGTACCCGGCAATCATTATAGCAAGTATAACCGGCGTCGGGGGGTTTGCGGTTTTATCGCCGTCGGACAACGACCCGGATGCGGCGACCCAGCGGCGCATCACGTCGTTTCAGTATTTCTTTGCGTCGCTCAACGTGTTATCTGGGATCCTCACATCAATCAGCAAGTTTTCAAACTGCGATGCCATGGTGGAGCAACACAGCAACATGTGCGTGTCGTGGTCTAAGTTTTATCGTCAGATAGATATGGAGCTTTCCCTTGAACGCAAAAATCGCGTCCCCATGTTGACTTTTCTTGGGAAAATGCGCAAGGATTACGATCAGTTGTTGGACGAACACGTGGACATTCCGGGTGTGGCTATCGCAGCTTTTAATAGAAAGTTTAGTGGAGATGAATCATTCGCTAAACCCGACGTATGTAATGGCTTGAGCATCATAACACACGAAATGGAGGACGTACGACCCCGCGCGAAGAAGAGTAGTAACTGGCTATTGTTGAAGAAATTCGTCGTCGGAAAACGACGGAGTCTTGACACCCTCGATGATGCGACGAACCGATTATAAAATCTCGGTGTGTAGTATATATCATGAGCGACCCGGAACCCCCAAAGGTACCGCTAGTTGAAGACGAGGAAGATGATTCGGAGCCGGTGGACGAGACTGAACTCCCAGATGAAGAGAGTGACGTACCCCCCGCCCCAGCGCCAGAAGAAGAGGAAGATTTCGAACCGGCAGCGACGGCACCGCCCGAGGAGTCGTCCCCGTCGTCGTCGGGTGAGCTTGGTTTCGGCGATTACGTTCCAATTTTGGCTATTCTGATGGTCGTCGGTTCGCTCACCGGACTCGTGTTGTATCGAGGCCAGAATCTCAGCAACAAGGCACAGCGCGCGGTGAACTCGCCATTCATCTATGGAATCATTCTGATGTTGCACGGTGTCTATGGCAGCAAGGGAATCACGACGCCACCGATGATACTCAAAGCTCTGTTTGACAGATCGGGAATGAAAGTGTTCACTCTCTACCTTCTCGCATTCGCAGCGACGCGCGATCTCGAGGACGCGCTGTTTGCCGCCGTCCTATTCCTCGGCTTGACGCAGCTCTTCAGAACCCCCACGGAACGAAATCAACACCCAGGACTTTTGTAAAATAATTTATTGACGTATGATAGTACACAGCGATGATCATAATCGCCGGCGCAGTAGTTGTATTACTGATTATCTTCGCCGTCGCTTACACGTATATGTCATCAGGTGGTGAACCGGCGCCCGCGCCATCGCCAGCAGACAAACTCGAAAGCGATCTCCCACCCCCGGAGGAACGCTCAGCGGACCAAGAGAGCGAGCTCATGCAAAAAAAGCAGGAGGCGTCCGAAGACGCGGCGGCGCCAACGCCCGATGTTGACGAGAAAAAGCCGAAGAAGGTTCCAGTTGAAAAGGATGCGGACACGGCGAAGCCGAAAGACGTCGCCGGCCTGGTCGGGCATTACACCGCCGATTCTTGGAATAAGAAAGCGAACGAGTGGAAGGACCTCAGCGGTAAGAACAATCACGTCACCGAAATCAAGGGTGTTTTTGACATCGACGACGATGATGGAATCAAGTACGTGTTCGGCGACAAAAACGCGGGGTGCAAATTCCCAACCAAGGTGTACACGAAAGGCCGCAAATACACGATGTTTCACGTGGCGGACTACTCGTCCGAGCAAAACCGTGGGCGAATCTTCGACGGCAGCGATGGCAACGTTTTATCCGGGTTTTGGCACGGCAGAAAGGGGGTCGCGCACAAGGGCGCGAGTGGCGCGCACGGGTGGTTGACGCATCACCACGCCCCAAAACGCGACGGCTGGATGATATCCACCGATCAAAAGCAACTATTCAGAGCCAATGGTGTCCAGGTGTCACAGGGAAAGGACACCGTCTCGAAAAGACAACACGGCGCGAAACAAATGACGCTCAATTTCGGGCAATTCACAGATGCCGTGAAACGGGCCGACACAGGCGTGACTCTGTGGAAGCACTGCTCGTACGGCGGTAATCGCGTGACGAAAACGAGCGGTGCGTACCGCCGGGCGAGAATCGGTGCACAGAATAACGATATCTCCTCTATCCAAGTACCCAGCGGAATGGAATTGACGATTTTCGATCGCCCGGATTTGAAGGGCAAATCGAAGACGTTCAAGGGTCCGACCAAAGATTCTTGTCTCGTCAACGACGGGTGGAATGACAAGCTTTCGAGTATGATTATCAAAAACACGACCGGCGGTGGCTTTGGGCGCGAATCATCTAAATGGAAAGTGGCCGAGGTTTTGTTCTACAATAAAGAATTGAGTTTGGATGAAATTACCAAGGTTGAAAACTATCTCATGAAGAAGTACAAGATGGAGAAGGAAATTCGACACAGCGTTTGGTCGTTTTCCACGCACAAACACGACGTCACCGCCGGAAGAGCCACCGCACACGATGAGATCGGGTTCTCGTGTGGCGATGAAGGCGCGATCGAGCGTTGGCGATTGCACGCACACGGTGGCAGTGGCTGGAAAAACGGTATTGGCAATCACAACTTTCAGTACGAAGGCTCCTGCACGCAAAACATCGGAGGGAATGTTGACATGAAGAAGAAGACGGCGTACGTCGACGCCCCTTCGGGAGGCGCGGCGGGTCTCGCGGCGTACCAAAAACTCATTAACCAAGCCGACTGTAGAGGGTCTCCAATGTCAGGTTTCCACTTTGAAAAATCAAAAGATGGGACCAAGGCGCGCATGCACTACGCGTGCAATTCCCAGGAGGTCGATGAAGACACATGCCGCGACGTCACGGCGGGTCGCCACAGAAAGAGACACAAAAATGCGCGCCTCAAATCCGACGGGCTTTTGAGCGCGATGCATTTGCAGGAAATTCAGTGCGGTGGGGACCAGGTCTTGACCTCTATGAAGATCGAGGATCAAGACAATGGAGAGGTGCACTTGAAGGGTCAATGTTGTAGCCTTCAAGACATATAATATTGATTCTATACATATAGATAAACCATGAGATACGGATCCGTCGCGCGGCGAAATTTCATGGTTCGGCACAATTTACACAAAACTGGGCTCGTGCAGAGCCATCACGTCACGTGATACCGAAACAATTCAAAACACACTCAGTGATTGTACAAAACCGGTATGACGTGAACGCGAGTGGGAATCTCATACTCATGCCCACGCCCATCGGAAAATTAGTTATGAATGGCGTCCGCGCGGATAGATTGACCCACGGTTGGGGACACAGACGCTACGACGCCTACGTCAAGAGCATGCTTGATTGTATCAAATCAGAAGAAGACCTAATCGCATTCAGGGACTATTTGCGCTACGTTTTGCGCCACGAACCCTACCACGTACCCTGGACTTGAGATAGTTTCGGTACCGTTCGCGCACGCTCTGAACAGATCGCCCTTCGACGTGTTTCGCGATCGACGGAAAATGGACGCTCATGCCCCATCTGGAATGGACGCTTACGTTCGCCTTACGCACCAGTTCAATCACGAGTTCATCCTCCGCTTTGGTCCACACGCGTTTCTTGAACGTTCTTTTGCTCGCGATCTTTCTACCCGTGTAATTGCAATTCGAACACCCGTGCGCGCGACAGCGGTTGCACGGCGTCGGCGTGGCGTACAAGACGGTACCGAGAGGTGATTCGAACAACGTGTCGTGGTGGTCGTACATGTCTACTGACGTCGAGAAGTGAAGGCTTCTCGACGCGAGTGTTTGTTTTTGTTTATTTGTTTTTTCGCGCGAAATATCTACATATCAGCCAAATTACAACATTGACCCTTGAATCGAACCTCGCCCTTATCGTCATCTGCGTATTGAACCTTCGTTAAAACCTGTCCATCTCCGCAATTCAAATCCTGCGTTTCCATACTGGAAAAGGGTCCTCCGTCGCGATGGCGATTGTTGTTCCATGTGTTCGGCCACCGCTGCCCGGAGTCTTTGCCGTGTCGATTTGCGTCGATTTCCCGACACGACTCTTCGTCGACTGGTGCTTGGTGGCACTTGTATTTCAAGCGAAGACGGCTTTTGTCCGCGGATGATTCGTACTTAAACCCAGCGATGCCTTGACCCCTGCAATCCATCTCCCACAACTCACGCTTGCCCTTCTCGTGCCACTGCTTCCCGCTGGTGATATCGACGTAATTCGTTTTCTTTTCTTCGATACCACCTTCGAGGCCGTGTAAACAGTGATTTCCGAACCAGTAATTGCCATTGGAACCACGCGGGTGATTTCGGTGGTGGCGATGGAAATACGAGCGAGACATCGCGCCCTCTGGCCCACAATCCGAACCCATGCGATTCTGTCCCAAACTCTTGAATTGCTCGGCACACGCGGCACCCTGGCAATCGGGATAAGGGTTCAACCACCCGCGTTCGCGAGAGTACACATTACGGTTGGAATAGAACGGCCTTGCCTCGCGTTCGATTTTGTATTTTCGCATGAGGTACGTTTCCACTTTCTTCATTTCGTCCAGAGTTAATTCCCTGTTATAAAAGATGATGTCGCCAGCGGCCCAGTCGGATTGTTGTTTCGCCCAATACGCGTTGTGCGCGTGCGGCGTGTAATCGCCGTGGTTAATACTCATTTGAAGCGGAATTCGCGCGCGCCCGTTCGTTTGTCCCGATCTTTGGTGTCCGTCCATGCGATGCAGATGTTTTTGTTCGACATTGAGAACCCACTTAGCCTGTTGTTCGTCGCTCATGTTGCGTCTGTAATGCGGGTGAGAAATCCACCCAGTGCCAGATCGATGCGAACCTCCGACCGATCCGTCGGTATTCGAACGCCACCAGTGAAACCCGCTGAGAAAATTCGCCCCGCCCCCGTAGCCTTCGATAAGTCTCCCTTGGCGCCCACCGTTATACCGAGCGATAGTGAACATGGTGAATTTGCGTCCGCGCGTCATGCATTTCGTCGGGAAGCGAATACCGGTCGCGTTTCCGCCCATGACGAATGTTACGCCATCCTCAGTGACCTTTTCAGGTCGACCTTTGATCTCAGTGGCGTGGTTGTTTTTCCCAGAGGAATCCTTCCACTGGCCTTTCTTGTAAGAGAAATCTTTCGGTTGGAACCATCCAACCAAACCGCTGATCTCCGACGGTTTGGTCGCCGGTTCGTCTTTCGGTGGAACTTCTTTCACGGCATCCTTGTCTTCAGTTTCCGCATCCTCTTCTTTTTCATCATCGCCCTGTTCTTCTTTCGCGGCCGCAAGGACGTCCTTTTCGGCGGCCATCTTGGCCGCTGGTTTGTCGTCACCTCCCGCCTCGGCGACAGGGTCCGGTTCGTCTGCCGGCGTGTCATTTTTGTTATCAGTCGTCGAACTGGGTTCTTGACTCATCATGTACACACCGATGATGACGAGCAAGAGCAGAACGACGACACCGCCGATGACGGCCGGCTTCATGTCTTATAGTACCGGGTGAGATTTTTTTTTTAAACTTGAATGTTACAATCACCCACGTCGATCTTAAACTTATCGGGGTACGTATCAGAGCCTTCCCAATTAGTCTTATTGATTTCGCTCGGACATCCTTGACCATCAAATTTCACAGTGTGACTTTTCGGTCCCCCGCCTGACGAGCCGATAGGTACGAGCGTATCGTTGCATTTGAATCGCAAATTCATGCCCCACCCGTGCTGCGAATTCCCCGTGTCGGTACGCGTCGCGGTGACTTTTCTGCTGCACTTTTTCGCGACGACCCCGGCGGGTGAACCACCATCGGCGTTCGCACCTTCTGGTTCATCTTCGTCTTCGTCTTCGTCTTCGCTGTCATCGTCAGCTGATGATGCACCAGACGCAGGCGGCGTGGACGCAGGCGCGGGCGACATGGTAAACGCCGCACCCACACCCCCGGTGAGTAACGATAAACAACAGCAGCAACAGAGTAACAACGCAACCACCGCAATAACCATACCCTTTTTGTTGTTATTGGCCATAGTGTGATATTAATATGCTGAGATTTTTTACCACGTGCCATACACCAACTTATCGAGCGTTACGGTGGGGTGTCTGCGCGAAAAGAATTCTTTTTTATCGTGGTCGCTGTGACCGATCGTGGACGCCCCGGACCGATCTATGCGTGCACAGTGACCCATATCCTTGTAGAATATGCGTGCACCCTTCGCGATCAAATCCTCCATCTTGTTATCGATGTGGTTATCCATCAATCTGAGATGCTTCACGTACCGCGCGAAATTCGGGACGTGTAAGAGGTAACATTTCATTGACGATATCCATTTCACGCGTTCGAGCGTACCTTCTTTTCCGTCTGGTAAGCGGGCTATGCAATGAAAAAAGACGGCTTCGAAGGAATCGCGTTTCTCATCGATCACGCGTTGGACCTCCGCGTATAATTGCCTGGTTGGTAAAAGGTTATCCTCACACACGAGCGCGTACTTGACACCTTGCATTTGCGCTCGGCGAATCACCTCGACGTGGCCCATATACGCACCCACGGCGCCTAGATTAAAATATGTGATGTCTGGGCGTCGCATGGTGTCGTCGTAGTGCATTTCCAATGCTTTTTCGTAATGTCCTTTCGCAACGTTATCCTTGAATCGTTTGACATTTTCGACGCGCGTCGTATCCTTTGAAAAAACAACGTCTAGCGGTATCGATGGATCGTGGCGCTCGAGGAAATTCTGGCGACGCGTCACCGACTTGGGCAGCGTTAAAAGAAATGTTTTGTATTGAAGCCTTATGGGTGTTTGGGTTCGCGCGATGACGAGCACCAATAAAGCCACACCGATGAATAGGGCAAGCTTCATCTCTGATGTAACGAATGATTATTATTCGCCCAGAAGATAAGAGAATGAACTGGAGCTGTGGAGATGGATGTACCTCATAAAAAAGAAACTGAACATTGTTTGTATTAGACTATTATTTTAGTTGAGCACGCACGCTTTGCCACCGTTATCGTAATTCTCATTATTGGATCCCATCTCTTCTCTGTTCTGATTGATGTACGCCTTGGGCGTGACGACCTTCTTTATGCCGTGGTCGCGGAGATAATCACTCAGTGTGTGATCGTTTCGGTGGCGCCAATACGTCACTTCGTTTCGCGTCATGTATTGCTTGATGAATGATTTCTTCATAACGAGCGCGTGATTGCACAGCAATTGGACGCCCTTGGGGACGGCGTGTAAATTTTCACTCACCTGCGCGCCTTCGCGGCGCATCTTGGCGCAGTTGGCCCAACAGTAGCCGAGGAATAAAACACTCGCGTTTACTTTTTTGAATTCGTTGATTGCGGCGGTGATGCGGTCCATACTCACAGTGAATTTGATATCGTCTTCAACGATCGCTATCGTATCGTATCCATTCACGTAAGCATCGTGATAACACATGAAAAAGCTCAAACATACCGGTAATTTCGTCATTTTGCGGTATAACCATTTGTTTCTCGAATTGAGCGTCTCGGACAGATTCTGGTAATCCTCGGGACTCAAATCCTTTGGTGTAATCGCGTCAAGCAATTTATATTTCTGACCAAAGTGCGCGACCATCCGTGTCGCGTAGCCGCGTCGCTTAGGCATACATATGCAATATAGCATGTCTACGGCCCCGGTGCCCTGTCCCTTCTCCTCGATTCTGTCTTTGAAACGGGCGTAGACGCCCGCCGGCGAGTAATCTGCAAACGTCGCTGTTAATGGAACCACGCGCGGTGAACACTTTTTGCGCGTTGCGTTGAACAGCTTTACGATTTTGGTTGAATACGATATATTTTGGCACATCTCGGACGGATTTCGCCAACCAGCCTTCACAGTATCAAAGTATGGACCGTCTTCGCTGGCTTCGTAGTGAATACCCGACTTGTCGAGCTTCAGACTTGATACATAGGGGACGAGGTAATCTGCATTTTTGCCAATCATCGCTCGGTATTTGGAATTGTTCGCCTTGAATTCGGGATCTGCGAAATCCTTCTCTGTTTGTCGTCGCCACCGCGTGATAAACGGATGAGCTTTGGGCGACTTGATAAAGAAATTTTCTAGGCACTCGTGCCCATTTTTCGAGAAGCGACGCGCGTTATAGCAAAAGAAGCCTTCCGGTAACCAATCGAGCGGCGCGGTCATGAAGGTCGAGCAATCGACCCAAATGCCACCGTAGCGTTCAAGGAGATAAAAGCGTATCAAATCGCTTTTGTTTGCTTCGTTACTCGTCAATCGGTTAAATTTCATCATCTGCGCGAGCGGCACGTATCGGTGCACAGTGAACATGTCAAGCACGCGCACGTCTTTACACTTACCAACGACTCTCCAATTTTTGATACATCGTCGCACGATGGCTGGTGGAATAGGGTTATGCCAAAATGACCAGATTGTCTGCTCCGTGACCGGCCTGGTATCTGGTCGAAACGCGTATGCGACGAACAGTAGGGCTAGTACCACCACCGATACGAGAATCGCGCGGCGAGTCATACTATACTGTGAGAGAATTAAATGGTTAAAGGGATGCGTCCAGTGCGTATTAGATTATATGTGCTACATTGGCGATATACTTGACCGATTTCATGGTATCAAAAGGTGTACGAAATGTGGCTATGTTCGAAAACACAATAGAAATAAGGCGGCGAAAGATAGGCTCATGACGCGATGCGTCGCGTGCCACAAGAAATCCTGTAAGGAGTACTACAAAGAGAACCGCGATGCGAAACGCACATACAGTAAGGAGTACTACAAAGAGAACCGCGATGCGAAACGCACATACAATAAGGTGTACTACAAAGAGAACCGCGACGCGAGTATCGCATACCGTGAAGAGAACCGCGACGCGAAACGCACATACGATAAGGAGTACGCTTCAAGACCCGAAACGAAACAAAAGAAAAACGCACGGGATAGGACTCGTCGCGCAACCGACCCCGCGTTCCGAATTCGTGCGAATTTACGCACTGCACTATGTGATTTCCTGAAAGGGGCCAAGAATGGGCTAAGAACATTCGACATCATCGGCTGTACACCACAACAACTCGTCGAATACCTCGACCAAACCATGTCCCCAGAAACTCGCGCGGCCCTCGAGGCTGGTGAAAAGATCGAGGTCGACCACATCGTTCCCCAACACGCGCCCGGTATCGATATCACGAATGACGCACACGTTCGCGCGCTCTACCACTACACAAATTTTCAATCGCTCGACAGACTGACGAACATTCGTAAAAGTAACAACATTTCCGATGGATACAATACCGAAACCTGGCTCGCGGAACAACACGCGCGCATAGAGGCGTGCAGAGGCATGACGCCCGTCGACACCATTCCCATGAACGCTAAAATGCTTGCCGATGCACGAACCTTTGCGAATTCGTTTCGTAGATGATTAGGGTTTAGGACGAGTGTAGCATTCTTTTCGCGCGGTGCGCGATACGTAGTAAATTGACCGGGTCGATCGGAACCCAGGCACCGTCGGGACTCTCGGACCAATGCCAATAATACCGTCGCAAATTGTCTCCGAATTCGATGGGTTTGTACTCCGCGTCATCGCCATGGCGATTCCAGTACCAATACCACTGGTGCGAGATCTCGTCCCAGGTAGTCTTTATCCGTCTCGGTATGGGTGACGTCCGCACGAACCGAAGGAGCTCGTGGTCGTCGTCCTTCTTCCTCTGAACGTAACGCTCAAGCTCGTGACGCATGAACTCGTGCACGAACGCCTCGGCGTCGCTAGCACAAGTGTCGACGTTGAACATGTTCGCGCGCCGATCTCTGGTGGGACAAAAGAAAGTGAGGGGGTGTGACATGTATAGTCACGGAGGTACACCGGTGAACGAACAGTGTAACTCAGAACTTGCTTTTACGCAGACTTACGTTTTGTTACCGAGGTACGGCACATTTTTTACTCCTGTATCTAAAGTCGGGTTATCTTGGATGAACCATAATGCCACGCCACGACCCACGACAATCTGGCGTACATGTCCTGCTCCTTGGTAAACAGGACATACCGTACTCAAAATGAGATAATTGGATGCGACACCCTCCAGTGATCTCACGACTATTATGGGGCAGTTTAATGAATGTTAATTTGAGCCGCGCGAGAATCGTTTGGTAGGTTATGATCAAATTTTTACACGCGGGACACGCGTGTAAAAATTGACTCCTTCGCTGAGAATCGAACTCAGATGACTTGGTCGCTGTTTCTACTTGTAACAGCCAAGGATAATAAACCATTATATGACGAAGGATTGGTCCAGAGTAGATGATTCGAACACCTGACCCGCAGAGTATTGAACGCCGCCGAAGGCGTCTCTTTTAGCTTCGCCCTACAATCTGCTGCTCTGCCAACCTGAGCTAACCCTGGATACTATACCCTGGGAATCTTATTTTGTCTATTTAACGCACTTTTGTGTATATTTCACAATGAATTTGTCTACCTCTACGCATATCCAAATCAATTTTCATCCTCGCGCGACATTTCTCGCGCGTGCACTTGTAATAAATCCGTTCTACGCCTTTACGGTCTTTGTTAGGCTTCCGACCAAATATTCTCCAGTTGTGTTCATGACGATGTAGCTTCTCTTTACATGTAAAGTCGTACACATCCGGACGTCTCCTCGGCACCCTCCTCACCACCCCTTTGACGCCATTGCTATTGGTGCCTTTGCCCTTGTTACGCTTTTTCGCGATTGCCACCCGCTTTTTTGGCGTTTCATTTTTTACGACGACATCCACTGCGCGTTTCTTTGAGTGGAAATGTACGGTGGGAAAGGCTTCTCTTAGCGCTGCGTATACCGGGTCGTCGTCGTACAACGGCTCCTCGGGCCGCGGGCCTTTCCTACGTTGGTTTGCGTAGTCCACGAGGAGGAGGTCCTCACCCATTAGGTTAGTGGTTGCGTCACCGAGTGACGTCGTCAGAGTGTATTTTTTATCCAATATAATGGCGTATCTATCATTTAATGTATGGGAACTTTTATTAAAAACGTGGAAAAAATACGAAAAATCATAAAAAAAGGGGGCGCTGCGCCAGATCGCGACGCAATTATTTTATCGCAATTATCGGCGCGGGGGGGGGTTCTGTCTGCGCCGATGCCTCGCCCGATGTTCGACGCGTTTTCGTATAGGGAAGCGTGTGCAAGGCTTGTGACGGATGCGTGCGTCGCGCTCGCGACCGAAGGCAGTTTGACGAAAGAAGATGCAGATCGCATCATCGACGCCGCCGAGGGTGGTGACGCAACCTTGCTGGCGAGCGCGTCGTCTATGGCTGAGACGCACCCGGCTTGGTTTGTTGAGCGAGCGTGCAAACGACTGAAACTGCGAGAGTTTTCCGAGGAACAACTACTTGCGTTGCCCGCACCCACCGATGCCATCGCACCGGCGACGCAACAACAACAATTGCCGCCACCACCAGATCTCACCACAGTGGTTCAAACGCACCATAACGATTCGACGACGTTCACCACATTGAAAAAGAACGGCGTTGAACTTGAACGCAGGATTTATATGTTACCACCCGAAACCCAAACAGCGCCGCCACAGGTAGATTTGACTGACGAGCCGGTTGCCAATACAGAAAATGATTTGTTGGTATCTGGTAAGTCGCGGGAGCGTGAAGATTTGGAAAGACAAAAGAGAAAAGAAGAATTGATTTGTGGCGTCTGTAAATTTAGAGCTAAGAGTGCAGCAGGTTTGACAGCACACACGCGTCGCTGTGTGTTAAAAAAGCCCTTTCCAAACTCTGGGCACATCAATGACGACGACGAAGAACAAGTTGACATGGCAGCCAGCACGTTGACTGCGATTCAGGGTAGCCAATCAAACGCACACGAGGACGGATTCGACGACGATCTCATGGGCGATCACGAGGACCGACGACGCCTCGCTGATATGAGCGAATTAGAGCGAGAGAGAATTTTGACTGAGCGATCTGACGCGCGTAAAGCCATGGAAACGCGAAGAAAAGTGATGGAGATGGCGGAGCGAGCGCGATCGAAGCACGTTGTTGATGATCGCATCGCTTTGACGAAAATTGTCGAGTACGTCAAAAAGCACAAATCCGTTAAGAAACCTGGTAAGCGTTTACCAATTGGAATCAGTCGCGTCGTGGCTGCGGCGCACACACTGGCCCGGGGGCGCCCTCGGGGAGAGGACGTGCAACAGTGGTGGGTGGAGCGAGGATTCCGACGTTACGACGTAAACGATTTTGTCGAAAGTGATGAAAGTGATGACGAATATCAACAAATACAGCAAGAACCAGTACCGGTATCGCAAGATAACGCTAAAATAAATGCGTTGAAGAAAGAGCGAGCGGCCGCGCAGCGTCAGTTGAAATCTCATCAACGTTTGGTGGAAATGACGTCATCAGGTGGGCGTCGTCCTGAACTGTCGTACGTCACGGACGATGAAGGCGACGATGCGATGAATGAGCGCGCACATGGGCTCGCGTGTCTCGACTTTTTTAAGAAGCTTGGCCGTGATATTGAAGGGAGCGTGGTACTTTCAGACGATGCGCGGCGTTATGAATGTGACACCTCATGGAGTTGCGTCATGGATTGCGAAGAAGCTTTACCGCCTAACATTCGGGCGTACAAGTACACGGGTCACGATACGAAGGGGTTTGTGTTTGTCGTCAAGGGTGGTAAGCGTCCTGAAGGTAATCGTAAGCTCACGTGGATGTATTTTCCTCGCCGTTTTTCGGAAATTTTGAACGAAATAAACGAATATGTCGCGACGGTCGGCGCCGAGAACGCCGCCATAATTCAAACTCTGCTTCAAGTGTATGCGGAGCATGGCGTACTCGCCTGTACGAAGCGCGGCCTGAACATTCCAGGTGTTTGCAGCAAACCATGCGAAAGGTGTTGGCCGCGCATACAAAAATGGGAGCAGGAACTCGGCAATGGAAAATGGGTGAAGCCGTCAAAGAAGAAGGCCAATGGTGATTGGCCATTGGAGCACCTCAAGCAACTCACGACAGAAGTTGGGGGCGAGTATGATGACTCAGATATCGATGAACCGCGCCTCGAGGATGCCATGAGCAAGTTTATGAAGGAACCCGAACACTCATTTTATACCATGGAGCAGTGCATGGCGGAGTATGAGCGAATCGTCGGTGAGCACAAATCCTACAAAATATTAGAGACAGTGCTTGTTGAGCTCGTGCATAGCGATCATGATGACACGTCGGTGGGCGCAGAGACAAGACCCATCCACTGGCCAGCTAAAATATTTTCACTGAGTCACCGCAGAGAATGCTATAATATCCTTTTACCGTTCGGAGTAGGACCGGAAGGTTATTTTGTCATTGATCCCGACGGAGACAAGTACGCCGCGTATGACAAGGAGCTCTCGGAGAGGCTCGTGGTGGTCTCCTCGACGAGACTTTGCAAAGTGGATGAGTCCGACCTCAGTAAATACATTGACGCTAATTTGAGTGCCCTCTCGTCTAGGACAGCAAAGATACAAATGAAGAAAGCGTTTCTTGAGTTACAAAAGAATGAGTGACTGATGGTCCGGCATGCAGCCTGTATATACCGGAATCGTGCCGGACCCGGGTATTGCCCACCACAGATTTACGATTATAATGAGTGTGATTGCGCGACGGGGGGTGGTGTGAACGCGTGCACAAGAATAGAGTGTTTTCCAACGAGTGCCGATTGTGTGAATAAAAACATGACCGTTGGGGAGCATGGCTATGCGCGCACACGTGTCGAGAATGTTGGCGCGCTGGGTAAGGGCTTGTTTGCGCGTCAAACTATATCTTTGGGTGATTACATCATCGAGTATGTCGGTGAGATCATTGGTCGGTCGGAGCACGAGAAACGCCAACGCGTTTACCAGCGCCACCTCTATTTTCTCGAGTTTCGGGACCAGTGCGTCATCGATGCATCTTTTCATGGAAATGATGCGCGGTACATAAATCATTCGTGCAACCCAAACGCGGAGATGCAAAAATGGAACGCGCGGGGAGTCGAATGCATAGGGATTTTTGCAATCCGTACCATTCAGTGTGGTGAAGAGATTACGTTCGATTATCGCATGCGTGAGCAAGATAAAAAATGCCTGTGTGGCGAGCACAACTGTAAAGGTTACATGTGAGATATATATTTACAATACTACTCATCGTCGATAAACTCGTCTTCGATCTCCTCCTCATTCGTCTCGGGCTCGTCTTCGTCCTCCTCCATATCGAAAGCGCCATCGTCGTCTTCATCATCTTCGTTTTCATCTTCGTCGTCGTCCGTGACGTTATCGAACATTTCTTCAATATTATCTGACGGTGCCGCCGGTGCCACCGTCTCTTCTTTCTTTTTCTTGGGCGTTTTCTTTTTCGCCTTTGGTTCGGGAAAAACTCGTGCGATGGCTCGCCCAAACAACGCCTTCCGTGGGCCACTGTTATGGTCGATCTTTTGAATAGTGTTCCTTAGAAATTCTCTCGTGTATCCGTGCTCTTTATACGCATCGATGAGTGCGTCGCTCGGTGGTCGTTGCCCACGCGCGTAGTATTTTTCGTAAATTGTAAACATTTTTGAAAGGAGTTTCACCCGTACGCGGCCCGAATCGGTGTACCGGAGTCTCGTGTATACCCAATCAAACCGTGTCACGGGTGTGTGAGGCTGTACTGGCGCACCCTTCTCCTCTGGAACCGCTGGTGGCGCGAGCGATTGCACGTACGCGGCGCGGTCGAACTCAATTCCCAACTGTCTGTCGTAGCGTTCGCGTATGTCGAGATACGTTTCTAGCTGATATATCGGCATACGGACGTACTCAGACGTTTTCGTCTCCCATTTTTTCGTCAGGTATTCCAGGATCGGCACCCCGTCGATGTGCGTCTTCACCGGCCCCATTCTGGCGACGGCGGCAATTCAAAAAGTGGTCCAGTTCGCAGCGCAGCACGTGCTGACTCTGCTTATTTTCATGTACCCAATAGGGGCCCCAAATCTCTAAGCACTTTTTCTTTGAACAGTACCATAGATAATTTAAATTTAAAAGGCGGGTCAGCCAATAATGTTTTTTTCCGCCGCGCCCCATGAACGCGTACATTTCATCATCAGTCACATCAGACACATCCATTTGTGAGTAGTGCGCGATGGGCGGATTGTATGGCGCCATATAGAATCATGCATTTGTATCCTTTAAGCCACTTATTGTTTTGCATCCACTCCGCGACAGCGCCCATAAAACGAACCCAATGTGCATGGTACCCATGAGCGCGGCAAGCACTCTCCGCGCTCGCCATCTATCACGGGAACGCAAAAACGAACTATGTGAGTGCGTGCGTACATGCATTATATATATTATATAGACGATCTTATATGAACGATCTAGCGCGCGTGGGCCTGTCATTTTTGGGGTCCGGGCCCAGGTCGCGCAAGGATGCGGTGATGTTTGACATCGACGATACGCTCGTCACGTACTCGGGTGAATTGATAGTGCCGATCATTGAATTGGCGAAAATATCGTATGAGTTAGGCTTTAACGTCGTCATCATCACGGCGCGACCGGGCATTCCATCGACTATGCGATACACGGTTGAACAACTCGAAGCGATCGGCGTGCGATACCACTCCCTCGTTTTCGCAGACGCGCGCGAGAAAAGCGCGGTAAAAATGGCCTCACCGTACAGATTCATTCTGTCCGTTGGTGATCAGTGGACGGATTTGGGGGCGTCAAAACATTATTTGAATACGGGTACATTTCAATATCTATGATGACTACTACATCTTCCAGTGGTTGTCGCAATTCAGACACGACACAAACACCGTCATTGGTTCGTCCGCGCTACGAGTTTGTAACTCGTAGTATGTCGTCCGCTTACTCTTGCAGCGACGACAAGTGAAAAACCCTTCGACGTTTTTGTTTTCTTCTTTCGCGAGCTCTTTGCGTAGTTCGAGGTGGATTCTCTCCTCCATCGTTTGCGCGTAACGCCCATCCTTCTCTAACTCCCATGGCTTCAGCTCTGGAATTTCGCTCGGCTTGTACTTTTTGCTCACGATGGCGGCGCGAAGCTCCTCTGACGCGAGGATGGAGTTCCTCAGAGCCATAAATTTGTGCTTGTATATATCTGTGTAATAGGGATTGTCCCACGCGGCGACGTTCTTCTGCTTTTTGCATGAATACGCTTCGTTTACGCGCTCCGCGCTCCAGTTTACTAAAGCCTTCTCGATCATGACGACTGTTTTGTCATCATCGCGAAGATGCAGTGCCTCGGCGAGATTGGATCTGACATATTCTCTCAGTGCCATCGTTCACTCATTATTAGGTGGTGTGTACTCTTTATACCTTTTTTTTACAATCCTGCCAATTTTCGGGTGAGCACCCATCAAACGGACCAGACACTCGCCGCGCGGGGTTGCTGTCGATGAATCCGAGACGGTGCGCGGCGCTCAGAGGTCGATACGTTTCGTTTTTTAAGCGAAACCACAACACGGCCATTATCAATGCGGACAAAATAAGGATCACCTTGATCTTCATTATAGTTGTCGGCGATTTTAATTTTTCTGTGGGGGTGTCCACGCGTGGCCGTCAAGCACCGCCTGCGCGTATTTCATGCAGAGTTGAAAATGAACATAGGCCATCTCCGGGGCCGACTCGAGCTTCAATTTCATCGGGTTCTTTTCGAATTGCCGAATGATATCGAAGCGTTCACCGGACGTCACCTTCTCCATTGCATTACCTATGCTCTTGAGCCAGATGCAGTGATCCTCGCGCGTACTGTCGAACTTTTCAACCCACTTAGGTGAAGACGACGACATTTCTTTTATGTGCTACACGCTTCTCTTTAACTAGAATTTGTGAGTTCGCTGATGATGCCTGAGATGATGGCTTGTGTGTCTTCCAATTCGCGTACTAGATCCTGTGCCCGCGTTTTCTCAAACACCTTTTGGCTAGCAAACAAGGTTTCCACGCACTGAAGCTTGTCAACAGCCGCGACGATACCCTTGCCACAGTGAAGATACCACAAGTCGCCCCGCCCAGACATGTAGTAATTCAACATTTATTTATTAATTGGACTCTAAGTAAATGGCTTCGAGATTGGCATTGTAACACGCGCGGTCGGCCACGCCATCAATTTCCTGTCCGCGGAAGGACAGCTGCGAAACATTTTTATGTTCCATGTTTGGCAAATGGACCCATGAACTGATCCACACGTATTGTACGCCAGCGCGCATAGCGTGCCAATCTATATCGCTCCTGTCGTAATCGTATATCCATAGGAAATCTCGTGTGAGAGTCTCTATAGTGTGATGTCGCTTACTTTTGGGCAGGTGCTTGACGACTCGCGGAGACGTCGACGCGAGATCGATCGCCGGCCACTCTCCTGTGAAATGTTTGTGTGAAGCCAAGTATCTGACACACGCCTTTGCGTCACTCTTCTTTTGAAACACCACGTAGCGCGGGGTGCTCGCGGTATCTGTCATTGTTAAATATTTATGCATTTCCCCTGGGCGTAGAGAGGAGGACTGTAACCCTACCATGTAAAACTTTTGAGTGGCACACATGTCCTCCAAAATACGTGACGTGTTACTTTTAAGCGACAAAATTTCTCCAGCACTATTAACGATATGCAACGCATATATACCATCGCGCGAACGAAGCGAGTGTGGACCCCATTCGCGATAAATAAGAGGAGGTTAGGGTTTGAGTTCCAGTATCCACGACTGTATCGAGTTTCCCCGTATTAAAGAGGAGGTTTCATTGTAATGTATACGTAATGAAACCCTGGTTTCCACAGACACACGGTCAAGTCAAGTATGCTCTCGCCATGCGCGGACCGAAGCCAATCGTCATCGTCCACGGACCAGCCGGAACCGGTAAAACTCTGGCTGCGTGTTCATACGCCGTTCAACAGAGCAAGAAAATCGTGCTCTGCCGACCCTTGGTGAGCGTCGACGGCGAAGAGCTCGGCTATTTACCGGGCGACATTGACAGTAAAATGGCGCCGTGGACGAGACCGGGTATGGCGTTTCTTGAAACACAGATGACACGCGCACAGCTCGAACAACGCGTTCAAATTGAACCTCTAGGTTTTATGAGAGGAAGAACGTATGAGAATAGCGTCGTCATCGCAGACGAGATGCAGAACGCCTCTGTGTCTCAATTCAAGATGCTTCTCACTCGCTTGGGATATGACACAAAACTCATATTAAGTGGTGACGTTGCCCAATCAGATTTACGCGACACCGACAACGGCTTAAAAAAATTTGTCGATGACAACTCACACCTCGACCTTCGCTGGGTTCAGATCGTGGCGCTCGACAGCAGCGACATATGTCGACACCCGGCGGTGGAGGAGATTCTGAGCCTGTACAGATGAATGATACGTGCACGTGCCGCAGGTGTGGCAAGTGCTGGCGCGGTGAGGAGCTTGAAATCGCAAGGGAGGTCGTGAGAAGAATCGAGAGGGACCTGGAACAGAACGAGCGAGAGACGGCGAGTGTCAAGAGTCGATTGTCCAACCTTGACAAGTTGAGTGAGCAGAGTGATGTGTTTCACGCTACACTGATTGATAATAGTCGTGAATACGTGGATGAAGAAACGTGGCAAGGGTTGATAACAACCGTGAATACGAGCGACCGATACGAAATGTTCGCGCGATTCGAGGACATCATTCGTACACGAACAAAACGAAAGGATAGGGACAGGGTATGGAAACTGGTTGACTGTGCATTTCCGTGTGTCCGTGGCTGGTACTTTCTTAAGAAGAAGAAGCAACTGGACAAGGATTACAATGTACTGTGGAATAGGGTAAACCGAGCGGACGAGACACACAATCGTATCCTACGACATCTCGCGGCGTCGACGTCGTCGTCACGGCGTCCACTTGAACCGCTCAATTAGGCGGCGCAATAGATATGGCGTGAGTTCTCGGAGTGACCCAGTCGGTACGTACACGAGGTCCGCCTGAGGCGTGGCGAATCCCATCAATTGGGCGATCTGGTAGGAGTTTCGCTCGTACCTTTTCGCGCGAACTAGCGATTCTTCATTATGTGTCGCGAGTATAGTCTGTACGTTTCTGGTGCTTAGTGTAACATCAACGGCTTCGTTATATGCTCTATCAACCTCTTTTTTGGTGTCAAACAGACCGTATTGCCTACCGACGTAGGCGCCGCGCACGAGTTTTGCCCCTAACCTGAACGTCGCGCGCTCGATGTCAGTTTTCAATTCTTTCATGGCTCTTTCGCGATACATCTGGTACGTGGTAAATACGTGAGCGTCATGCCGGGTGTTGTACCGTCTCATGAGCTCGAAACACCTATCCTGATATAGTATGTCTTCTGCGTCTATCAGGATTTTTACGCCGCGCTGTTTTCCATGGTTTGCAATCTCGTCTATCGCAGCGTGTGCTCCGTTCGGGTCGAGCCGTGAGCCAAAGCTGGTGTATTTCAACGCAAACATAGAATCGCCAGGAATCACATCTATCAATAGTTTGGACGTCTCAGTGATAATGCGCGCCTCTTGGGGTGGTCTGTTTTCTCGCGCGTAATCGACAATGGCTCGTTGCCCCTGAGTGTACACGCGAGCAATGATACCAGCCAATTCTCTTCTCGTAGCAGCGTAGCGAAGCATGTTACTACAAGAAGAGATATTAAAGAGATGACGCCTCATGTCGTTATATGCACGAATTTACCTCGGAACTGGGCATCCAAATTGTAGTGGGCGAAAACGCAAAGGAGAACGACGAGCTGACGCAATCGGCGGATTCCAGCCATTATTGGTTTCACATAGCAGATTTCCCTGGGGCTCACGTGGTGGCGAGGACCGCGACGCTCGATCGCGAAACGAAACGGGACGCGGCCATACTCGCGTGTCATTTTTCCAAGGCACCGCTCAAGACAGCAAAAATGCTCGTGGTCGATGTGTGTCGGGTATCTGACGTACATAAACCCGAAAAGGCCCATCATGGGTCAGTTGTCTTGTCAAATAGTGAGCAACTGACCATATTTTATCAAAAAATACCCCAAAAAGCGAGACTCGGTAGACTCTTGACCGGACAATCCGCGCGAGACTACCTATTGACGGCGCCATAACGCGACGCGACAAGATGAGCGCGGGCAAACGCGTGAGAGACGCCGCGTCACACGAAGAGTGTATGGAGTGTTCTGTCGAGGGTATACGAGAAATAGCTGCTTACAAGTACAGACTCGAACGTGCGAAGGACGACCTGCGGGCGTACGGCGAACAATTGTATAACGAGAGTTTGGTGCCCACGCAAGGTCCGCCATTACATCAGCGAGTGCGTAGCGTGAAGTATTTGCAAAGGCAATTGAACGTGTTATCTAGGGACTACGCGAAGCGTTACGTGGCGAAGACCGTCCGTATTTGAGTAGTACGAGCGCTTCGACCGCGATTCTTTCCTCGCGACTCAAGCCAGCGAATAGCCGCTTAGCCATGTAATGCATCTGCGCACCACCCCTTTAACCCCTTCCCTTATCACAGAGAGAAAAAGTTTTTCATTTTCCAAAACTCTTTGGTAAAAAAATTACCGAAGAGTTTTCATTTTCAAAATAAAAGTTGGCGACACACGCCGCCATTGCGCGGGACGGCATCACCATGCCGCCAACAACAGGAGACAAGTACAAGACGCAGATGTGCCGCGTGTACAGCGCAGAAGGCCGCTGCCCGTATGGCCGCAAGTGCCAGTTCGCCCACGGTGAGAGTGAGCTTCGCGCAGAGAAGAGACCGCGGGGCGATCGCACGGTCCTGTGTCGGAGCTTTAGGATACATGGAGTGTGTCCATACGGCGTTCGGTGTACGTTTCTACACGAGACTGCGCCCGAGGATACCCATCGCCTAGACGTGTTTTCCACACTCGTGTCGTCTTTCGCGTGTCTTGCGTGCGATGCGTAGATATTTATTGCCGCGCGAGATCTTTTTGTAAAAAAACAAGAACAAGATCGCGTCACTTTTCGTCATGCAGACCCAGTACAGCGTCGGCGACATCGTGTTGTGTAAGCGTCGCGGCGTGTGCGTGGGAAATGTACAAACTAAGTGGCCGGCACAGATCATTGCCGTTCAGAAAGGGAGTCACCGCCGCGGGGTGTATGTTTTGCAATGGCTGCGCGACTGGCCGACGGCGTGTGGTGGTGATTTTCGCGTGTATTTCAACCACGCCGACGAATACATATCACGTGGGCGCTTAGGGGAGTGTCCAGATGATGTTTTCGGACATCACCGCGTCCTTTTCGAGGAAGCGAAAGACCTTTACGACGACGCAGAAGAAGGAGAAGAAGAAGAAGAAGAAGATCTTCTGTCACCAGTCGGGGTCGTACAGACGCGCATCGACCATGAGCAAAAACAATGGGAAAGGCGGCGAAACCAACATTTCCATGCGGTTTCCAAACAAAAACGAAAAAAACACCAGCCCCTTCTCGAAATCGCTCGCCTCGAGCAGTTACGAACACAGGTACAAACGAACGCCAGACAAGAGCTCGCGCGACTCTACCCGGGTCTAGTCTACCCGGGTCAGAAGGATCGTATCGCCGCGTCAGAAATGATTCTGGTCATTGAGTGTCAAATCCTACACCAACACTTCCAACATGACGCTGAACTGAAGAAATCGATTGTGGCCTTGTTCAGTGCCGACCCCGAAAATGCTCGGTTTCCATTGTCGGAACATTATCGTCACATCGACGCTCATAGACAGCAGTGCGTTGGTGAGTCGTGTAAAATATGCAGGTGCGTGGACGTGGAACTTGGCAGACCGATCAAGGTAAAGCATATTAAAGAACTGTAGTGTTGTTGTAATACTATCGCGCGATGAAGATCATTTTCGCGTTTCCGGGACGCTCATTTTCTGGGACTTTTCTCACTACGTGGAGCGATACTTTGCTGAGACTCGCTCGCGCGGGGCATGAAGTTCACATGAGTCAACACTACAGTTCTTTCGTCGCTTTCAGTCGAATGAAGACGCTTGGGTTAGATGTTAGGCGTGGTGCCAATCAAAAACCGTTCGGCGGCACGATCGATTACGACGTTTTCATTACGATTGATTCTGATATCGTCTTCATCCCAGAACAAATCTTTGATTTGCTCGAGGACGTGCAGCGAGTCGAAACGCCTGTTGTTTCTGGTGTGTACATGATGGAAGACCGCGAGCACTACGCGTGCGTTGAAAAGTGGGATACAGAGTATTTCGCAGAGCACGGGACGTTTCAGTTCTTGAAACCACGTGACGTTGGGAATCGTAAATACATGACTTGCGCGTATGCAGGCATGGGCTTCTTCGCGTGCAGGCGGGGCGTCATCGAAAATCTGAAATATCCATACTTTCATTACCCTTTGCAGGAGGTACAGGCGAAAGATGGGACGCTCATGCGTGACATGATGTCCGAAGATGTCGCGTTTTGCCGAAATTTGTACGATGCTGGATACAGGGTATGCGTCAACACAAGCCTGCGCGTCGGCCACGAAAAAACCCTCGCCATTTAGTAGGAATGGTCAATAACAATAACGAATTTTCTAACGCCAACAACCGAAACTTTGCCAATCGCAAGCCGAAACGTCTCGTGAATTATGGTTACAAAAATCTCTACTCAACCAAGACTGGAGTCGCAAAGGGCGTTCGCGCCCGCCAAAATGCACTCAAGCGCGCTATAGACGACGGTTACCGCAACGTTGTGGCGAGACTAACGAATATACGTAACATTCAAAGCAAATGGCCTAAGAAACACGCACCGAGAGTCGCCATCATCAAGGAAGATCTCACATGGGCCAGAAAGTACGTGGCCGCGCGGAACCGTCGCACAAAGGCGAGTACCCTGAATGGGACCGTCCGGCGCTCGGGTCGCAAGCGGGCGAAGCGCTGAGTTATCGCGATAACAGAAACTCTAAAGTTGGGCGCCACACGTCATATTTTGAGGATTCGTCGATGAACGTGCCCCACGTTCGAACCGCGCGGGACGCTTCTGTTATCTGTTCCTCCGTTGAGCACGCGATAAGGCCCAGGATTTCCCTGTTTTCGTCTTCGTAGTCCATTGTATCATCCCACGGATCGCCCCACGTGGTTTGAATCATCGTCTTTGTGCTGAATTCTTCATCGTTTTCGTCGTAGTAGTAGCACTCCTCCTCCTGTGCCTCGTGTGCATCACGCTGCGCCTGTGCGTGCTCCTCGATCGCCGCCGCCGTAGCCAACCTACGACGACGACGTTCGGCGCTTGATTTGCGTTTGTTTTTCGCAACCGGTCTGTTCGTATCACTGTTTAAATTTTGTAGGACGCGAAACATACGACCGGTCGGCGTGTGCAGATATGAGGGGGAGATCTCACAACTCGGCGCGAAGCGAAATGGCGAGTTTTCGCGTCGTACAAACTTTTGCCCGAGACGCATACAGGCGATCACCGAGACCTGTGCTACAGTCTCCGATGACCGTCGCCGCACGACAGCATCGCTCTCGACTACCGCCGCCGACTGGAAAGAAGGAAAACAACACGCGCAGCCGTTACGAGTCTCTATCGTTGGAAGCGGGGGCACCACCACCCGAGTGCGCGAGCTGTGGGAAAGAAATGGTAAACGTGCCTATAGTCATCACGAGCTCGGACGACCTCGTGTGTCTGCCCTGCTTTTGCGTCGGGGCACTGTTCTATACCCACGGTGGTTCGGGGTAGTTTCGCGCGATATGCATGTTAATATATAAACCCAGCAATCTTCACTGAGCGACGCGTGGCACCATGGATAGATTTCAAACTCACCTCTTCGACTGTTGCAATTCTAAACACACAACGGTACACGGGCACGTCGTCCACACGAGCCGTTGGGTGACTGTCAAGGCGTTCTTTTGTCCGTGTATCGTGCTCGCTGAAAACACGCGACGTCTTGACCTTGATGAACAACTGGACGACCCGGTATACTGTCAGCGATGGAATTGCCTTGGATATGCCGCGTTCATCGCACTCTCGGGCGTGCTCGGCTGGGTGGGATACCCCATCAACGAGTGTCGTGTCGGCGCAGCCGCGCTTCACGCTTCCGAGCGCGATGCTCTCATGCGAGAATACGACATCACGACCGAGCGAAGCTCGGCGGAAACCTTCCTAAAGGCAACTTTTTGTCCGTGGTGCGCCCTCTCACAAGAGTCCCGCGAAATAACGATTCGCCAACACTTGGGCAGTTCGGGACTATCATACGAACCACCGGAGCCCGAGGAGATGAATAAAGTGTTTACATAGTTTCGCGCGATATGTCAAATTACAAATCAATCCACGAGAGGAGGTCCCGAGGGTAGGTTGCTCATCCTTAGGAATTCTTCATCCTTAGCGTTCATCTCGCCGAGTTGTTGATTCATTTCGATCATTAGATTTTTATAGTCTCCCCCCAAGTCATCAACTGGTACGACGGCCGAACACGGGCAATCGTATGCTTCTTCATAGTCTTTCAGCAAGCCTTGCATGTAGACGAGTCGAAAGACGGGGAAGTTTGGGTGTTTGTGTTTGCTTTTCAAGATTCTTCGATAGAACATATCCCTTTGTTTTCGCAGTCTTTGCTCGGTTTCCTGCATCTCGGATATTTGTTTTTCAAGTTCTGCGATACGTGAGTTTTCCACTCTTTGTCGTGTCTCCACCTCATGATTTTTTATAATGTCCTTTACTGCCTCAAACTCGTCTTCTTTTTCTGCTGCCGCGACAATACCCAAGGTATATTCTATAATATCCAAGGTACGCTTGTGATTTTCCCCTATATTGAAAAACTTCTTTTCAAAAAGTTGTACGTCTTCGTCGCGCAGACCACTCGCTCGTAAATCTTCACAGAAAGTTTTGCACATGCTGGCCCACTCATCAGTGATCTCGGCGACGGTGGTTTCAAACAACCGCTTCGGAGCGCCAACTTGTACCGCCGCGTCGGTACTGACCTGTTCTCGTAAGTCGGAGATTTCCTTTTTTAGATCATCCCGTTCTTGGCGCAGTTTTTCCAACTCGTCCACCGTGCAGTGTTGAAGAAGCTTCTCCAACTCGGGGTCGTTGCCACGCACACTCCTTTCGTACTCAAGCTGTTCCTTGAGTTGCTCTCGCTCTATCAGCACTTTACTGAGCATGCTGTAGCACTCTTCCGTGCGTAGTTCGTTCATTTGGTCTTTGCACTCGCGTCGCGATCTGACGCACGGTGGGCACCATAGTTCCGCGCGAGATCGCCACAAAAAAGGCATAAAGGTATGATGACACTAATGATTAGATCAAAATACTATGGGACATGTGCTTCAGGCAACCGATTTGCATTACGTATATGTCGTCAAAAAGACGAAACAGTCACCGGCGATGCGGGACGACCCATACTCCGCGCCACCGTATGTGGAGTACAAGGTCGGCCACTCATGCAACCCTGAGAATCGCGTAAACTCTTCAAGTGCCGGCGATAAGTACATTGGTGATGTACTCTATCTCGCCTTTTGTGTTTCAAGCGACAAAGGCGAGAGGAAACGGTTGGCTACCTCATTGGAGGCCAACATCGTACGGGAATTGCACACGTGTGGCTACCAAGTTGAAGGTGGAGAGCCGAACACAGAGGTTGAGGTTTTTACGTGCGGTGGCAAAAAGGAACCGAACGAAATCACTCGCGTGATTGAGCGCGGGGTTGAAAACGACCCAGATTTCAAGTTGGTGACGATTACGAACCCATCTGTGCGTCAACTCGAGTGGACGTGTGAGCCCACACCTGGGTATTGCCTTACCCGCGCGAATGGTAATACAAAAGTCACAGTGGCCTCAAGTGGTGCTCGCGCCCCGGAGGTGATACCGGTGGTGAAGAAGGAGAAGAGAGGTGATGTGAGAAAAGATTTTTGGAGAGAAATGCTCCAGTGCGCACCCAGCGAGACCATGAAAGAAAAGCTCCAATCCTTACTCGATGACAGGAAAACGTTACGAGAGGACTACAACTACGTGACCGCACTCTCTTCGGCAGTGGAAGGCCGCGGGTTAAAGCTGAAGACCGACATAAAAGGACCCCCATATTACGGGGAAAATGATTGTCTCATCGACAAACCACTTGACATATTCTCACTCGAGAGTGTCCAGCTATGGATACGAGAAGCAAAGAAGCTTGACGCCGTTAAGACGAAAGCTTTGCGCAAGAGCTACGCTCAGGGCGCGCTCCATGCCGCTCTCAGTAAGCATCTTATGAGAATTTATGATGATAGTGACGACACTATTGCGTGCCGCAAGCGTAGGCGCGTAACCACGGCTTAAAGAGATGACTTATAATGATAATACAAACAATGAGCGCCGCTTACGAACAAAGCCCGTGTAATTTCAAATACCGCGTCTCGGCACTTTCCAAGGTGGTTGACGGCGATACGATCGATGTTGTGATTGATCTCGGATTCGATGTGTGCACGCGCCAACGCGTGCGATTGCTGGGAATTGACACCCCGGAATCCCGTACCCGCGACCTCGAGGAGAAAAAGTATGGTTTACTTTCCAAGAAAAAGCTCAAGCAGTGGTGTTTAACTGCTGTAGAAAGTGAGAAAGATGACATTGAAATTGAATTGAGATGTCCTGAGGCGGACTCGCGTGGGAAATTTGGCCGTGTGTTGGCAGAGGTTTGGGTCATCAACACCGAAGACGGCACGGAGACGAATGTTAACCGGTGGATGTGTGAGAATTTTTACGCCGTTCCATATTCTGGCCAGAATAAGGCTGATGTCGAAGCATTACACATGGCTAACCGTGCAAAGGTCGCACGTGAGTTGGGGTGCTGACCCCTGTGCCAACGACATAACGCGACGCAAAGAATGATGCAAAGACCACGCGACTTAGAGCGAGACGGGAATGCGGAGATAACTACTATTCAAAATATGGTATACAGTATGACCGGCGGCGACCAATGGTTGATGGATAAAATATGCTTTTTTGATGATTACGATGCGCGCGTGGAAGGCGATTTTGGTTCATACGTCGACGTTGAAAATGAATAT